>ERZ836760.1850-NODE-1850-length-19984-cov-10.830097_pt1 | contig 19984 bp, 10 predicted proteins | sample MGYA00519941_ERZ836760 | MGnify/ENA primary metagenome ERZ836760 (study PRJEB31850, sample SAMEA3708807) | human gut metagenome | biome: human gut; feature: human-associated habitat; material: faeces | place: China | collected 2014 ... | reverse complement strand
CCTTTGTTTCTTCCGAGTTTTCCAGTCCCTGAACCGAACTGTGCCATTCGCCCCACGCGCCAATCATTCCGGCTTGTACGACCAGAATCAGGTCTTTATTTTTCTCCAGGAAAGGTTTTAATTGATCCAAGTGCGCCAGTATCTGTTCGCCGGTAGGACCGACAGGCGACCGTCCCATAAAGTCGCGTTCGTAGGCAAAGCGCAGTACGGCCTTTTTTCCTTGCTTTTGCAGTTCATCAAAATATGCCTGCATGGTCCGGAAGTTTTCTTCAGACAGTTCTTTACCTATTAAATAAGTCAGATAAAAGTAGCTCTGTGAGAGTGAAACACTATCTGCTACATATTTAGCAGACAATTCATTCAGTTCTTCGGTAGGAGTGTCTTTTTCGTGCAGCACATCCACCGCGGTTTCCAGCCGGAATCCCCTGCCCGGGTTATATAATCCATTTTCTCCCTGCGGGTCATCTACACAGATTCCACGAAACTCCAGCGTCCGTTGACTATGACCGCATCCGCTTGCCAATAAAGCAAAGAGTGCAACTATCATGCTGCTACCTATCCAATTCCTTTTCATAGTAATAATTTTGTTTACCGGACAAATGTATGACAAATCCGGTGACAAGCATTATTTACCGGTCATTTTGTATAAGAAAGTATCAGCATCTGATAAATAACGCAAAAGTATTAGTTAATGCTAAAATTGTATTTGCCCTGCTGTCGGAATAATTCTACCTTTGCCATACGCTTCAGCTATGCCTCCATAGCCGTAGATTTAATCTTAAAAATAAGGCAATACATGAAAAGACTTCATTGGATCTTACTATTAATGATTCTGCTGATCCCGACAGAAAGTATCAGTGCCAAAAAGAAAACAGAGAAAAGTGACAGAGAAATCTGGTGCGACGTAATGTACCGGATGGCTGCTCCTGTATTAAGCAACATGAGCGAAGGTCTGCTGAAACAGAATATGCTCGTAGAATTAAGTCCGACATGGGACGGGCGCAATCAGAACGTCACTTATATGGAATGCTTCGGTCGTCTAATGGCGGGACTGGCACCGTGGCTGTCATTGCCCGACGATGAAACTCCGGAAGGACTCCAACGCAAACAACTGCGGGAATGGGCATTGAAAAGCTATGCTAACGCGGTAGATCCCGCTTCCCCCGATTATCTGTTATGGCGTCAGGAGAATCAGACCTTGGTGGATGCCGCCTTCCTGGCAGAAAGTTTCCTGAGAAGTTATGATGCCTTATGGATGCCATTGGACAGCATCACCAAGCAGCGGTATATCGCCGAATTTACGGATCTCAGACGGGTCGATCCTTCCTATAGCAACTGGCTGTTGTTCAGCGCCACCGTCGAGTCCTTCCTTCGGAAAGCTGGTGCGCCCAGTGACACTTACCGCATCAGTTCCTCTCTGCGCAAGATAGAAGAATGGTATGTAGGTGACGGCTGGTATTCGGACGGACCTCGTTTCGCATTCGATTATTACAATAGCTTCGTCATACATCCTATGTATATAGAAGCACTGGAGATAATCACCGAAGCCGGCAAACGTGAGAAGATAGGAAATATGCCCGGCTGCAACTTCCATGAAGCGATCAGACGTGCCCAACGATTCGGAGTAATCCTCGAACGCCTCATCTCTCCGGAAGGTACGCTACCTGTTTTCGGACGTTCTATCACTTACCGTACCGGCTCTTTGCAGACATTAGCGCTGCTTGCGTGGCGCAACTGGCTTCCCGAAGAATTATCAAACGGACAGGTACGCGCAGCCATGACGGCTGTCATCCAACGTATGTTCGGAGACGGCCGCAACTTCAATACAGCAGGCTTTCTGACACTGGGATTCAACGGTTCCCAGCCCGGTATCTCCGATTATTACACTAATAACGGCAGCTTGTATATGGCATCGCTTGCTTTCCTCCCGCTAGGTCTGTCTGCCGATGATCCCTTTTGGACGGATGCTTCACAATCCTGGACTTCGAAAAAAGCATGGGAAGGAGAAGAGTTTCCGAAAGATCATTCTTATCATAAAGAATAAGTGAGAATCAGCGTCTTATAATAGTTTCCAGTCGCACTGGAAACTATTGTCCATTCACACCGGAAACTGTTTTATCACAGCCAGCTCTTGACTTTTCCTTTTTTATTTTGTATCTTTGAAGGTAGTAAAAAGAAGAAAAGCAATATGAAACGTATAAAATATAAGACATAACAGCAGTCAATAAGGCATCTGTTTCCATCTATAAAGGAATGGAAAAGGGAGAAAATCAGCACTGATTTTCTCCCTTTTTGTTTATATAATTCCAAGGTTACTCAGAAATTTCCCAAAAATAGTTTTTAATAAACTTGGATACCGTTTATAATAAACCCTTCAACTATTTATTAAAAACGCTCAAACGGTTTATTATAAAACTGTAAGGATATTATTGTAGCCAAGCCGAAAGGATATTCATATTTGAGCAGAAGAATCATTAAAACGGTCAATATTATAGACAAATAGTCAACGACAGAATTTGACAGCCAAAGAAACAACGCCAAGCAAAAGACAAAATTTTAAAAGAAATACCATAAAAGTATTAGTATCTGCTAATATTATATTTGTCTCCCCCTTAAAATAGTCTTACCTTTGCTCATCATTAGTTATGGCCTTTGATTCAATAACGAATAAAACATTAACCATATAAATAAAAGTATCATGAATAAACAAACCTTTTTAACACTACTTGCTACATTCGCACTCCTCTTCAGTTTCACTTTCTCCTGCCATGCCAAAGGAAAAGACAAAGCTAAACATGTTGTTTTCATCGGTTTGGACGGCTGGGGAGCCTACAGCCTTCCCAAAGCAGATATGCCGAACGTAAAGAAACTGATGGAGGACGGAGCTTACACACTGAAAAAGCGTTCTGCCCTCCCCTCTTCCAGTGCCATCAACTGGGCATCCATGTTCATGGGAGCGGGACCGGAACTTCACGGATACACCGAATGGGGATCTAAAACACCGGAACTTCCCTCACGTGTATTAAATAAGAATGGTATCTTCCCTACTGTTTTCCAATTACTGCGCGATGCCCGCCCGGAAGCGGAAATCGGCTGCCTGTATGAATGGGAAGGAATTAAATATTTAGTAGATACGCTGTCTTTAAGTTATCACTATCATGTTGCCGACTGCAACAAGACTCCGAAAGAACTGGGCAATATGGCTTCTTCTTATATTAAGGAGAAACACCCCGCTCTTGTTGCCATCTGCTACGACGGCCCCGACCACACCGGACACACTGCCGGACACGACACACCGGAATATTATGAGAAACTTAAAGAACTGGATGTGTATGTCGGCCAAATCGTTCAGGCGGTAAAAGACGCGGGAATGCTGGATGATACCATTTTCATATTAACTTCCGACCATGGAGGTATCGATAAAGGTCATGGCGGAAAAACAATGCAAGAAATGGAAACTGCTTTCATCATATCCGGCAAGAATATTAAGAAAGGACTCCGGTTTGACGATGTAAGCATGATGCAATACGATGTGGCGTCCACTATCGCCCGCATCTTTCATTTAGAACAACCACAAGTTTGGATAGGTAGACCCATGGAGATTGTTTTCAAATAATCATTCAGGATGATTAATAGGATGGGAAAAGGAGAAGCTAGTTGTTTTAGCTTCTCCTTTGTAATTTATCTTTTAAGACTTATGATACAGACTGCATAAATACTGCACCCACCCTTACTTCCAACGAAGCAAAAACTTACGAACGGGCACCTGCTCGATGCCTTGATAGGAAACTCCTTCCACTTCATCCATGGTAACAACTATCTTGGGATAGTTATCCTGAATCGCCAACAGATTGCCAAACTCCCGTTCATGCGTTTTGGGGTCTATAACTGAATATGCAACCTGAACATATAGCTTTTCCCCATTACGTTCGGCTACAAAATCAACTTCCTTATCGCCATCTCTGCCTATATACAGCGCGTATCCGCACACCAGCAAATGATGGCACACCACATTCTCCAGCACCTGTCCGATATCGGTCGCCCGGAAAGGACGAATCGCATTACGTATTCCTAAATCTTCAAAATAATATTTCTCTCCGATCTGGAATTGTTTCTTTCCCTGAATATCCATCGGACGGATTCTTCTTACAAAATAAGCACTATTCAAATAAGTAAGATATTCCAATATTGTTTTGGGCAACATATCTACCCTCTGTGATTTCAGATACTCACTTATTTTATTTGCTGAAAACAGATTCCCAATCGTGTCAGCCAAATAAACCGTCAGATCCTGCAATTGCCGTACATTCCTGATACTATATCTATTCACCACATCTTTCAATATAATTGTATTATAGATATTTCTCAGATACTCCATTATAAGGTGCTCTTCAAAAGGCAAACTGGCAAGATAAGGAAGCCCGCCGAACCGGTAAAAACGGCTAAACGCTTCAACGGAATCCTCCAGTTTATGAAACTCCAAAAATTCGGTATAGGTCAGACCGTATACTTTAAATTCAATATATCTACCACTCAGGAAAGTAGCCAGTTCACCCGAAAGCATGGTGGCATTACTTCCCGTACAATAGATGTCATAAGTGTTTTCCGCAAAGAAATGCCTCAGGGCCTTCTCAAAACCTTCAATATCTTGTATCTCATCAATAAACAGATAACACTTATCTTCCGCGCCCTTTCTTGTCGCAGACACATAATTTATCAAGTCGGCATAAGTTTTGATTTGATCAAACTCAAATAACTCCTTATTAATATAGATGATATCTGCTTCCGGAGAACCGTCACGAATGTCATCCATCAGTTGAAACAACAGATAGCTCTTCCCCACACGCCTTTGCCCAACAATCACCTTTATCATCTGTGTATCGACAAAAGGCTTTATACGTTGTACATACAACTCTCTTTTATAATATTCCGGCTTTCTCATCTTTATTTCTTATAAGTAACAAATTTAGCAAATATAGCATTTTTATTTCTTATAAGTAACAAATTGGGCAGTTATAACGATTTTATTTCTTATAAGTAATTCCTCCGCTTAAGAAAAACATTAATATATTTGTAATGCCACATTATAGAAAAGTATTAGAATGGGATAAAATAATACTTGTCTGCCATTACATTATCGCCTACTTTTGCATCATCCAATTACTGATTGAGGTTTCCATGGAGCAATCAGCAGTTGAACAGAGTTTATAATCTAATACAATAAATTATGAGAAGAAAAATTCAATTTCTACTATTCCTTTTTCTCTGCTTGGTTAGTATTCCACTAACAGCACAGAACATTGAAGTAAAAGGGATAGTAACAGAAGCAACGACAAACGACCCCTTACCAGGAGTTACAGTAAAAGTAAAAGGGAAAGACACTGGTACAATTACAAGCATAGATGGTAAATATGCCGTTAACGTCAATAAAGGCGATATTCTTGTATTCTCAACAGTAGGTATGAAAAGTATAGAGCGTACAATAACTTCAAACGCTCCAATCAATGTCAGTCTGGAAGAAGACAACGTAGCTCTTGAACAGGTTGTAGTCATCGGTTATGGTACAGTAAAGAAAAGCCATCTCTCCGGAGCAGTCAGTTCAGTAGGTACAAAAGAGTTGAACGGCGCTGTCGCAACAAATGTGGGCACAGCTCTTCAAGGAAAAATTGCCGGTGTATCCGTAGCAAGTACAAGTGGTGACCCGAACGAAGGGATGACTATCAACGTACGTGGTATCAGCTCTCTTTCAAATAATGATCCACTCTATGTCATCGATGGTTCCTTCGGAGACCTCAGCATGGTAGACCCGTCGGATATTGCTTCTATCGAAGTGTTGAAAGACGCTGCCGCTGCCGCTATCTATGGTTCTCGTGCTGCCGGTGGTGTAGTATTGGTGACTACGAAGAGCGGGCGCAAAGATATGCCTACCAAACTTGATATAAACTTCTTCACAGGTTTCAGCCAGACTCCAAAAACGTTGAATGTCTTTAATGGTGAAGAATACAGCTGTTTCGCACGTTATTATAATTTAGCAGCAGACGGTTATGGCACAGAAGTTGGTTCTGTTCCTTTTGTAGGTGCAGGTACAGACTGGCAAGACATTATGCTTCGTACTGCAATGACTTACAAAGCCAACGCCAATATTAGCGGCGGTTCTAAAACTGCTTCATACAGTGCGTCCGCAAGCTATTTGAACAAAGAAGGTATTCTTCGCAACACCAGTCACGAATCATATAATATCCGTTTGAAAAGCGATTACTCTTTTCTGGATAATCGCCTGATTATCGGTGAATCGATGATAGTCCGCCTCTCTAAGGGTGAAGGTAACATTAATCAGGATACTATGGGTGAAATTTTGCGTTTCCCTTCAGTAGTTCCAGTCTTTGATCCGACAAACCCGACCGGTTGGGGAACTTCCGCAGACATCAATCTTCCGAATCCGTATGCATATTATAGTACGGTGAACAAAAACAATGAAAAAACTCAGATCTTCTTAAACGCTTATTTACAAGCTGAAGTTATTAAAGGATTGAAATATAAACTGAACTTAGGACTTAGAAAGGACCACACCAAAAGCCGTACATATACGGGTGCCTACGACCTGGGAACTTATGGTAAAAACGATGCCCCTGACCTGAGTGAAGGCTCTGCCGATTACGAATCATGGGTATTGGAGAATACATTGAACTATGATAAGATATTTGGCAAACATAATCTTTCCGCATTGGTCGGCTATTCTGCACAAAAAGACAAGAGCTACGGTCTGAACGGCAGCAATACAGATATCCCTGAGTTCATTGAGACAATGACGGGTAACGTTAAATCAATGACAGCCTCCAGCTCAATAAACGAATTGGCTTTGGTTTCGCTCTTCGGACGTATCATGTATTCTTACGATGACCGTTATCTGCTTTCTGCATCTATCCGCCGCGATGGTTCCTCACGTTTCAAGAAAGGACACCAGTTCGGTAGCTTCCCTTCAGCATCTATCGGATGGAACATCAACCGTGAGAAATTCTTCAAACCATTGGAAAATGTATTTGACCAATTTAAACTTCGCTTCAGCTACGGTAAACTAGGTAATCAGCAGATGGATAAATACTATCCTACCATCAGCGTAGTATCCGATGGCATGAATTACCTGCAAGGCAATAACATTTGGTTCGGTCAGTTGCCTAATGTAACCGCAGTATCCCCCAACGATCTGACTTGGGAAAGTACAGAAACTTTCAATGCAGGTCTGGACCTGAGTCTGTTGAACGGCAAATTAACATTGACAGCCGATGCTTATGTAAAAAATACAAATGATGTATTACTTCCTGTCCCTTATGCTGCTTCTACCGGTATCAGCGGTCTGTCTATCCAGAACGCCGGCCAGGTACGTAACAAAGGATTCGAATTATCCATCAATTGGCGCAGTACTATCGGTGACGACTTCAGCTACTATATCGGTGCAAATGCTACTACTGAAAAGAATGAAGTAACGAAGATTACTGCCGGTGGTAACAACATGGCTATTTCCGGTTACTCAGCTCACGGTGCCGGCGGACGCGGTATTAACAGATTTGAAGAAGGACACCCTATGTCATACTTCAACCTGATTGAAACTGACGGTATTTTCCGCACACAGGAAGAGATTGATAACTACAAGAATAAGGACGGCAAACAAATTCAGCCGGGCGCACAACCGGGTGACGTACGTTACAAAGACTGGAATGGTGACGGTATTATTGATGAGAATGACCAACATGATGTAGGCAATCCGTTCCCTGATTTTACATTCGGCCTGCGCTTAGGCGGTGAATGGAAAGGATTCGACTTCGGTCTGTTCTTTGACGGCATGACAGGTAACAAAATATATAACTATCAGCGTTACTGCCTTGAATCGGGTAAGTTCAACGGCAACTACAGCACTAAGCTGGCTAACTCATGGAGACCGGATAATCAGAACACCGACATTCCTCGTTTCTCTAAAACAGACGGTACAGATAATGGATTGGCATATACCGACAGATGGCTGGAAGACGGCTCTTACTTCCGTCTGAAAACACTGGATATCGGCTATTCACTCCCGAAAAACTTGCTGAAGAAAGTAAAACTGGAAAATGTAAGAATTTACACATCAATGGAGAACCTCTTCACATTGAGTAAATATTCGGGCTATTCTCCCGACCTCGGAGAAAGCGGCAGTGTAGATATCGGCGCATCTTACAGCGTATTCTCAAGAGGAATCGACCAAGGACGTTATCCGCTACCACGTACTATCTCTTTCGGTATTCAGGTTAGCTTATAATACGAAGATAATACACACTAATTGAATTTATAACATGAAAAAGAACTGGTTATCATACATATGCGTGGCGACTCTCCTTTCCGGAGCATTGACCTCGTGCAACGAATCCAACTTTTTGGATCTGTCAGATCCCAATCACTTCACAGAAAATAATTTCTGGAAGAATAAAGCTGATGCAGAGAGCGGTCTTGCTGCCGCCTACTCACCGATTAAATATCAAATGAACGGTTATTACGGTGCATTCGACGGATGGTTGAATCTGAACAGCCGCGGCGACGATATCTTTACGATTCTGAATGAAGAGGCTTCCATGTGGGCCATCGCTACATTCCAAAACTCCAGTACAACAGGAAATGATCCATACGGAGCACTCTATGCAGGTATTCAGCGTGCCAATCTGGTACTGAAGAATATTGATTTGGTTCCGGCAACAGGGATTAGTGAGGAAGACCGTTCCACCATTAAAGGAGAAGCTCTCTTTCTGAGAGGCTTCCAATACTTCCTGTTAGTACACAACTATAAAGAAGTTCCTCTGCGTGTGGTTCCATCCAACGAAGACGAAAGCAACAAACCCGCCGCCAAGGAAGAACAGCTTTGGAAACAGGCAGAAGATGATTTGAAAGATGCTATCAGCTGTAACCTTCCTGTGACCCGTTCCGGTGATGAAAAAGGTCGCATTGAGAAAGGGGCCGCCATCGCTATGCTTGCCAAAGTATATCTGTACCAGCACAAGTATCCTGAAGCAAAAGCACAACTGCAATTATTGATGAACGCTCCTTACTATCCGGGACGTTACAACCTGATAGAGAACTTCGCTGAAAACTTTACTACAGCAAAAGAGAACAATGAAGAATCTGTATTCGAATTGCAATATAGTAGTGATGGTGAATTGACATGGGGTAACGAAAGTGGCATCAGCCTCGGTAACTCTCTTCCCCAGTTTGTAGGTCCGGTTGCCGGCGGTGGTTGGGCTAAATTGATGCCTTCCAGTTTCGCTGTCGGCCAGTTTGTGAAAGAAGAACGTCCTGCCGGATCGGATACAAAGTTTGACAAACGTATGTACGCAAGTTTATTCTTTAATCCGGAATCTATGAATGACGTTGTTAAGAATGAAAAATGGTATGGCGGCAACCGTTCGATGGAAGATCTCTGGGATGGCAACAGTGGTAAAATGACCGGAGGTGCTCCCACATTCAGCCAGGGAGACGGTATGTTTCTGCTGAAAAAGTACACTGCATATTTTGTGAACGCGACTAATGCCGATAATATGGGGCATAAGGAAGGTAAAGCAAACAATCTGCGTGCTATGCGTTTTTCAGAAGTACTGTTGATGTATGCCGAAGCCTGTGCTATGACAAACGATGCCAATGGTGCAAATACAGTATTAAAGATCATTCGCAAAAGAGCCGGATTGGCAGACAAGACTTTTGCCCAAGCTGATTTAATGGCTGAAATCGAACATCAGTGCTTACTTGAATTCTTCGGTGAAGGACACCGTTTTGACGACTTGAAACGTTGGTATACCACTCAAGAGATCAAGACAATCTTCAACGCAAATGAAAAGCAGGGAGCAGATAATTTCCAAGAGAAATACAGATATTATCCGATTCCTTCCGGTGAGTTAAACAATAACAATGCCATGGAACAAACTGAACTGTGGAGATAATACCTTTAAACCCATTTATATTAGAAAATTATGAAAAAGATATATTCATTATTATTTATAGCGCTTTTCCTCTTTTTAGGATACTCTTGCGATGATGGAAGTTTAGATCACAGCGATGTATACATTCCGGACCCTGTAGAAGAAAACTTTGAAGATGACGGAATTGCGCCGGAACCAACCACTACCGCTGTCATAAAGATGAAGATTGGAGAAGAGAACAAACACCAAGTGATTGACGGTTTCGGCTGTGCGTTCTGTGGATGGTCACACCGTATTTGGAATACCATGCAACGTGATGCGGTGATGGAAGACTTGTTCGGTAAATCAGGTTTAGCCCTGAATATTTTCCGTGGCGAAGTATTCCCTTCTTATTGTAATCCGGAAACGGGTGATATTGAATTCAAAATGGACCGCAATTTCATGTTACGCCCCGATGATCCTTCTATGATCAATAACTATTGGCGTAACTACAACGGTGAAGAGTGCGGAGAGCAGACGCAACTGGGACAAATGTGGCTGGTTGACCATATCAACAAAAAATTTAAAGATGTCAAGTTCTTCTTTTCTGTTTGGTGTCCCCCTGTTGTATGGAAAAGCAATGGTAAACTTAATGGTGGAAACTTGAAGGCAGATTACTACGAAGATTATGCAAAATACCTGATGGATTTTGTAGATGCGTATGAAAAAGGATTGGGCATTGATATCTATGCGATGTCCGGATGGAATGAACCGGATGTTCTATCCAGTATGGGAGGATGGGCCAGCTGCTCTTGGAGCGTAGACCAAATGGCTAAGTTCGTACTCGAAAACCTTCGTCCGGAGATGAACAAGAGAGGACATAGTGATATGAAACTGGTATATGGCGAGAATGCCTGGTGGTCATGGGCTACTAAACATATTAATTCAAGCCTTGAAAAGTATCCTGAATTGGCAGACCCGAATTTGATTGTTGCTGGTCACGGCTATTCCACAACAGATGCAAGCATCGCACCTTTCGAACAAGCGGAAAAGCATAATCTCCATATCTGGCAGACAGAGATCAGTGATGATAAGGACCGTAAGGAAACATGGCCGGATGCAATGAAGTGGGCAAAAACCTTCCACAGTTATATGGCAAATGGTAATGTAAGCGGCTTTGTATGGTGGGCAGGTGCACGTCCTTGCAGCACAACGGGCGAAAACCTGATACAGCTGGAAGAGGCATTGCCTAGTACAACCTACTATAGAGTACCCCGCTACTATACTTTCGGACAGTACACTAAGTACATCGAACCTGATGCTGTACGTGTGGATGTAGAAGCTGTTTCTTCAGAGGCCGACAAGCTTCCGGAAGAGTTATTGGTTTCTGCTTATATAAAAGACGATACTTATACCATCGTTCTGGTCAACGCTTCTGAAAAGGAGTCCTTCTCTACTTTAGTGGAGATCGAGGGAGTAGAATTTCAAAATATGAGAACTTATACATCCAGTGAAAATGTGAAATGGCAACAAAAAAAGATCAATCCGTCTTCAAGCGGTTTGCGTGCCATTACTGTTCCTAAATACAGTGTAGTAACTGTGACCGGTAAAATAAAAGGCCACGAAGCTGAATAATGAATTATAAATTAGAGAATACCATGAAAAGAAATATAATATACTTAGCAGGAATCGCACTTTGTGCCATCGGACTATTCTCCGGCTGTGACGAAGACCTACCTAGTTATGCAAATCTGACTGTAAATGCAGAGACTTTAACGATTAATCTGGATGAAACAACCGAAGGAAGTTTCAGTATCGTCGAAGGTAATGGCGGCTACAAAGTGAACAGTTCAGACGCAACAGTAGCAACAGCAGTCATTTCGGGCAATGAAGTAATTGTGACAGGCCTGGAATATGGCACTGCGACATTAACTGTTACCGACTGGACAAAGAAATCAGCAAATGTGAAAATCATTGTAGATCAAGAACAGGAACTGGTAATAAAAACAAGTTCTACTACTATGTTCTTTGGAGAATCCAAAACTCTCGAAGTATATACCGGAAACGGTGGATATAGTATTACTTCTTCCGACGAGTCTGTTGCAACCGCCAAAATCAGCGAAGACGGTAAAATAGATATTACTTCCATCGCTCCGGGTACTACCACGCTTTCTGTAAAAGACAAACATAACAAAACGGCTGATATCTCGGTAAAAGTGATCAGGAAACTTGTTGTAGACAATAGCGCAGATATTACTTATCTGGTAATTGATGAACCTGTCACTATTAAGATTCTGGATGGTAATGGCGAATATACTTGTAAAGGTAATGGATCTGCCACCTATCTGAAATGCTCAATGGCGGAAAACGGGACAGAAGTTATTGTCGAAGGACTGAAAAGATACCGCTATAACAAAACGATAACTATCAGTGATAAAGAGGGACAATCTATTGATATTTATGTTAATACCATTGACGATCCTTATCTGGTGAATCCTTCGTACCGTTATCTGATAGCTGGTTCTTACGCTTATCAGTCTCTTTCTACATCAAAAGCCGGTGAAGCGATCTATTCTCCTGAATTCAATATCTCTCAGTTGATTATAAAGAGTGCAACGACCACTTCAGCGACTGGCTTCGCAGTAGAATTCACAGGTGATCTGAGTGTCGGTACCAAAACGAAACCTATGCTCTATAAAGTGGCAAAAGGTAAAGTAGACAAAAGCAAAGAGTACCCTATAGAAGATTGCCGAATTGATAAAATAGAAGATGGCTGGTATTGGGTCAGCTTCATAGAACCGGGCTATACCGTTCGTTCTTATTTCATTACCAAACAATAATTTGTAAACTTGACACATATCTTTTGAAAGTACCCCCATGCTTTTAAAGTGACGAATATAAAAAGAGATTGTTCTTGCAACGCAGTATATCCTTTGTATTGTCTGTATTGTAACCAGTCTCTTTTTATCTTGTCAAGCAATGCAAAAGAATCGTATATAGACTCTTTATAATTTGAGAATTAATATGAATAGATATGATAACAGACTACATATTCTCACTAAAGAATATGATGAGCTCATCTCACGTGAAAATGAAAAGATACTGCCCGGCAATGGTGTTTTTGAACGATACAAATACCCCATTCTGACAGCAGACCACCCTCCGCTGGAGTGGAGATACGACTTCAATCCGGAAACAAATCCCTATCTGATGGAACGTTTCGGCATTAACGCCGTATTCAATGCAGGCGCTATCAAATTCAACGGGAAATATCTTGTTATGGCACGGGTAGAAGGGCATGACCGCAAATCATTCTTCGCCATCGCAGAAAGTCCCAATGGTATCGACAACTTCCGCTTCTGGGAATATCCGGTACAACTGCCGGACTTATATCCGGAAGAAACGAACGTCTACGATATGCGTCTGACAAAACACGAGGACGGATGGATATACGGTATCTTCTGCTCGGAAAGCAAAGATCCGGACGCACCCGCAGGAGACCTCACTTCGGCCATCGCAGCAGCAGGAATCATACGCAGCAGGGACCTTAAAAACTGGGAACGCCTGCCCAACCTCGTCTCCCAAAGCCAGCAACGGAATGTGGTACTGCACCCCGAATTCGTAGACGGCAAATATGCATTGTACACCCGTCCGCAGGACGGATTCATCGATGCAGGCAGCGGAGGCGGTATTTCATGGGCATTGATAGACGATATCACTCATGCAGTGGTCAAGAAGGAAATCGTTATAGAACAGCGCCATTATCACACGATCAAAGAAGTGAAAAACGGTGAAGGGCCTCATCCCATCAAGACTCCCGAAGGATGGCTACATCTGGCACACGGAGTCCGTGCCTGTGCAGCCGGGCTCAGATATGTCCTATATCTGTATATGACGTCTTTAGATGACCCCAGTAAAGTGATAGCCCAGCCGGGAGGTTACTTCATGGCACCCGTGGGAGAAGAAAGAACCGGAGATGTATCCAACGTGTTATTCTCCAACGGATGGATCGCAGATGAAGACGGAACGGTATACATCTACTATGCTTCCTCCGACACACGGATGCACGTAGCGACTTCTACGATCGAACGGCTAATCGATTACTGCCGGCATACACCGGAAGACAGACTCCGTTCCACGACTTCCGTGAAAAGCATATACGATATCATAGAAGCCAATAAGCTCGTGATGTCGGAAAATGCCGTTATATTATAGTTCCGGAAGCAGTATTATCATCTGTCTTTCAAGATGTTCCATTCTGCATGATGGATATTAACAACTGAGTTGCAGGGTATTAACATCTGACACGTCAAGTCTTAACACCTGACGTGTCAGCTATTAAAGCCTGAGAAGTCAGATAAATAGTATCAGTATGAGTTAAAATAATATTTGTTTCTTCCCCACATTCGACCTACTTTTGTACCTGATAGATTATTAATGTACAAAACCTAATCAAAATAGCAACATGAAATTACACACATCCGATCTTCTGATCATCTGCGCCTACCTCATTGCCATGATTGTCATCGGACTCATACTGAAAAAACGGGCCGCACAAAATATGGACTCCTATTTCCTGGGAGGCAAATCACTGCCCTTCTATATGCTTGGCCTGTCCAATGCATCCGGGATGTTCGACATCACTGGTACGATGCTAATGGTTTACTGGGCATTTGCCTACGGATTCAAAAGTCTCTGGATTCCCTGGCTGTGGCCGGTATTCAATCAGATATTCCTCATGGTTTATCTGTCGGTGTGGTTGCGGCGTTCCAATGTGCTCACCGGAGCCGAATGGATCAAAACCCGCTTCGGTAAAGGCAAGGGAGCGACACTCTCTCATACCATCGTTGTCGTATTTGCGTTATTAAGCGTACTCGGATTTCTAAGTTACGGATTCATAGGAATAGGCAAATTCATGGAAATCTTTATTCCCTGGGAAGTCATCTCACCCTACATTCCTTTCACTGTTTCACCGGAGTATGTTCCGCATGTATACGGTATCTTCTTCACAGCTATCGCTACCTTCTACGTCATGTTGGGAGGAATGCTGAGCATCGTATGGACGGATGTCGTACAGTTCCTTATCATGACGGTGGCAGGCATCGTTATCGTAGTGATCGGTATGCAGATGGTGGCGCCGGATATGATACACTCCTTTGTACCTGCCGGATGGGATTCCCCTTTCTTCGGATGGACGCTCGATATTGACTGGAGCAGCCGGATGAGTTTGCTGACCGAACGAATGGCGAACGAACCTTACAGTCTGATAGGCATCTTTGTCATGATGGCGTTGCTCAAAGGTATCTTCATGAGTATGGCAGGGCCTGCGCCCAACTATGATATGCAGAAAATTCTGTCCTGCAAGTCTCCCAAAGAAGCGGCGATGATGAGTGGTTCCGTATCCGTAGTGCTGTTGATTCCACGCTATCTGATGATTATGGGATTTGCATTACTTGCCATCTATTTCTTCAAGGAAGACGGCGGACTGACACAGATGGAAGTGACCCGCACAGACTTTGAGACGATTCTTCCTCATCTGATCACACGATATGTTCCGGCAGGACTTGCAGGATTATTATTGGCAGGACTACTGGCAGCTTTCATGTCGACCTTTGCTTCTACCGTCAATGCAGCCCCTGCATATATCGTAAATGATATTTATCTGAAATACATCAATCCGAAAGCAAGCGTGAAAACTCAGATACGCAGCAGTTATGTCATCTCTGTGGCAGTAGTGGTGGTGAGCACTGTCATCGGATTCTTCCTGAAAGATATCAATGAAATCTTCCAGTGGATTGTAGGTGCACTGTTCGGAGGATACATCGCAGCCAACGTGCTGAAATGGCATTGGTGGCGTTTCAACGGTGAAGGTTATTTCTGGGGAATGACTGCCGGAGTAGTGGCCGCTATTGTGATGAAATTTACCGTTCCGGATGCATGGGTACTTTATTTCTTCCCCGTACTGTTCGGCGTCTCTCTGATCGGATGTATCATCGGGACTTACAGTGCTCCGGCTACAGATGAAGAGACTCTGATCAACTTCTATGTCAATGTACGCCCGTGGGGATGGTGGAAACCGATTCAGGAGAAAGCAATCGCCCGCTACCCGCATATTCAGGCGAATAAAAACTTCAAAAGGGATGCCTTCAATGTGGCGATAGGAATCATCTGGCAATGTACGCTTACCATCATCCCAATGTACCTCGTTGTCCGCGAACAGTTAGGACTCTGGAGTTCTATCGCCTTGCTTCTGATTACCACGCTGATATTAAGAAAGACCTGGTACAAGCCTTTGTGTAAGGAGGAAGCGAGATACAACGAAGAGATGAAACAAATACGATAAGTATCAGCATAATTAATTTATATCATAAATTTAGGCACGGATGACACGGATTTCACGGATTTAAGAGATCGGTCAATTAAAAACCGCGTTAATCCGTGTCATCCGTGCCTAATAAAACAGAGAACCGATCATGAAAAGACTATCCGTAATACTCTTGTCATTTTTACTATATCTTCCGCTGTGCGCACAATTTAAAGGAACCGTCTATGTCGACACCAATCAATCGGGCACATTCGACAAAGGAGACAAACCGCTGGCGGGAGTGATGGTAACAGACGGAATGAACGTAGTAAAAACAGATAAAAAAGGCCGGTTCTCACTATCGGGATTCAAGAAAACCCGATTTATCAGCATTACTACACCTGCCGGATTCGAGACACAACAATTCTACCTCCCTGTCAAGGAGGACAGAAAAAGCTATGATTTTATAGTGACCGAAAGCGAACGGACCAAGACCAGAGAACACTCCTTTATCCAAATTACCGACACGGAAGTGACCGGAGGAGTGGGGCGTTGGGTCACCGACTTACAACAATACATAAAGAACGAACAACCGGCTTTTCTGATTCATACCGGAGACATCTGCTACGAACCGGGACTCACAGTGCACAATCAAATTGTGAATGCACAAACAATGGACTGCCCTGTCTATTACTGCATAGGCAACCACGACCTGGTGAAAGGCAACTACGGCGAAGAACTTTATGAATCGATTTATGGCCCGACATGGTATTCGTTCGATGTCGGCAACGTGCATTATGTCGTTACTCCCATCGACCGCGGAGACAACCCGACCGATTACACGCAAAGGGATGTATACAACTGGCTGAAGAATGACCTCGCCCTGATGAAGAAAGATCAGGCGCTTGTTCTTTTTAACCACGACCTGTTTACTCCCGGCGATAACTTCGTATTCAAAGCAGACAAAAAGGATATCCTCGACCTCCGTACGTTCAACACGAAAGCACAAATCTACGGACATATGCACTACAACTACGTCCGCAATCAGAAAGGCATTTATACCATCTGCACCGGCACACCGGACAAAGGAGGTATCGATCACTCCCCTTCTTCATTCAGAGACATAAAGATAGATGCCAACGATCACCTCACAACGCAACTGAGTTATACTTTCATCGAACCGCAAATCGCTATTGTTTCTCCGATGAAGAATCAAGCAGCCCCCATACATCCGGAAACCGGCTATCAGCTTCCGGTCTCGGTCAACACCTATAACTCACAGGCAAAAACATCGTCTGTTTCTTATGTGTTGAGCAATCCGGAAGACAACCGGGAAATAGCCAAAGGTAACCTGTCGCCCCTCACCGACTGGAACTGGAGCGGAAATATTCAAATACCTGCTAACGAAAACGGAAAGAAACTGAACCTGACAGTGACTTCATCCTTCAACGACGGAAAGGAAGCGACTGCCACCAGCCAGTTCCTTTATCAGAAAGATTTCAAATCGACTGCTATCACAGGGAAGGACTGGAATACCCTACTTCAGAACGCAAGTCACTCCGGCGGAATAAATGATTCCCAAATCAAACTCCCCCTGCAACTACAATGGACAGCGAACACAGGAAGTAACATCTTCATGGCCTCCCCCCTCATCGTCGGACAAAAAGTATTCATTGCCACTACCGATGATAACACATCGCTCAACACCTATATTTGTGCATTCGACTTCCATTCCGGCAAACAGCTATGGAAGTTCCGCACGGAAAACTCGGTAAAGAATACGATTGCCTGCGAAAATGAAATCGTTGTAGCCCAGGATGCCTCCTGCAATCTGTACGCCCTCGACGCAGCATCCGGAAAACCACTGTGGCAACAATACATCAACTTAAAGAACTATCCCTATCTGAGCGAAGGACTGACAGTTGACAAAGGAATCGTTTATGCCGGAATCGGCGCCGGACTTTCAGCCTACGACCTGAAAACAGGAAAAGTGATATGGACCAACACGGACTGGAAACAACGGGAAGGCTCGACCACCACGTTAACCATCGCCGGAGACGTACTAATCAGTGGTACCCAATGGGGAGGACTGTATGGCAACGACATCCGCACTGGCAAACAACTCTGGAAGCTCTCCGACAACGGACTCGGCAACCGAGGTGCCTCTCCGGTCTACAGAGACGGAAAATTATGGATCATCTCCTCCAAAAGCTTTTTCCTGATAGAACCTCAAACCGGTAAAGTACTCCAGCAAAAGGAACTGTCCGCCAACCTGGACGTGACATCTACCCCGCTTGTCACCGAACATGAGATTATCTTCGGCAGCGCAGACCGTGGAGTCTTCGCTCTCGACAAACCGACTCTTTTCATCAAATGGAGAGCCGAGACTTTACCTTCTCTTGTATACACTGCTCCTTATTCTTCTACGCCACAGGCAGCAGTAGAAACAAGCCCTGTATCTTCACAAGGAATGGTCTATATCGGAGCTTCCGACGGGTATTTATACGCCATCGACCAGTCAACAGGGATTATCAAAGACAAGTTGTATTTCGGAGCACCTGTTTTCTCCACAGTAGCAGTATCGGGAAACAGGATGATTGTTTGCGACTTTGCGGGTAATGTTTATTGCCTGTCGTCAAAAGCGGCAGAAGAATAAAGTACATCCCGCCTCACACAGTTTTCTCCACCCGCAGCGTTGTAATTTAAAGATTATCACGTATCTTTGCCCCTCAATCATAAATACGAGATATGGCTATTACAATCAAGAAAGTCTCTACAAAGAGAGAACTTAAGAAGTTTATTCGCTTTAATTACAGGATGTATAAGGGCAATCCATATTCCGTGCCCGACCTTTACGACGATATGCTCAACACATTCAACAAAAAGAAGAATGCGGCATTCGAGTTCTGTGAAGCAGATTACTTCCTGGCATACCGGGACGACAAAATCGTAGGTCGTGTGGCCGCTATCATCAATAACCGTGCCAACGAAAAGTGGGAATGCAAGAACGTCCGTTTCGGATGGATAGATTTCATTGATGACCCCGAAGTATCATCCGCACTCATCAAGACCGTCGAAGACTGGGGAAAAGAGCGCGGCATGACTCACATCACAGGTCCTCTGGGATTCACCGATTTCGATGCGGAAGGAATGCTGATCGAAGGATTCGACCAGCTCAGCACAATGGCTACTATCTACAACCACCCGTATTACCCCGTACACATGGAGAGACTCGGTTTCGAGAAAGACGCCGACTGGGTGGAATACAAAATCTACATCCCCGATGCCATCCCCGACAAGCACAAGCGTATCTCCGAACTGATTCAACGAAAATACAACCTGAAGATAAAGAAATACACCTCCGGAAGAAAAATAGCCAAAGACTACGGACAGGAAATCTTCGAACTGATGAACGAAGCATACAGCCCGCTCTACGGCTACTCCCCGCTGACGCAACGGCAAATCAACCAGTACGTAAAGATGTATCTCCCGATTCTCGACTTACGGATGGTTACCCTCATTACCGACGCCGACGACAAGCTGGTATGCGTAGGCATCTCCATGCCGTCTCTTGCCGAGGCCCTGCAAAAGTCACACGGCCGTCTGCTCCCTCTAGGATGGTTCTATCTGCTGAAAGCACTGTTCATGAAACGCCGTGCCAAAATGCTTGACCTGCTGCTTGTAGCAGTCAAACCGGAGTACCAGAATAAAGGTGTTAACGCTTTGTTATTTTCCGATTTAATTCCGGTTTATCAAAAATTAG
>ERZ836760.1848-NODE-1848-length-19989-cov-3.447677_pt1 | contig 19989 bp, 15 predicted proteins | sample MGYA00519941_ERZ836760 | MGnify/ENA primary metagenome ERZ836760 (study PRJEB31850, sample SAMEA3708807) | human gut metagenome | biome: human gut; feature: human-associated habitat; material: faeces | place: China | collected 2014 ... | reverse complement strand
CGAGTCGGTTACGTTGCCGAACACGCCTCCCTGCATCTTGATGGATTTAATGGCGGCTTCATGGTTGCCCGGGTCGGTGGCCCCTGTGCCGTCTTTCATGAGAATGCACCAGTATCCGTAATCGTTGGCTTCGCGCATGATGGTATGTACGCATACGTCGGTGGTGATTCCGCAGATGACGATATGCGTGATACCGAGATTTTTCAGTACCATATGGATGGTGCTTGAACCGAACGCCCCTTTTCCTGCTTTATCCACTATGAATTCTCCTGGTATGGGCTTCACGCGTTCGTGCAGATTCCAATTCTCCTGACCGCGTACGAGTAGGCGTCCCATGCCCTGCTCTGGTTTATCGCCGATTCCTACGCCGTTGCCGATGATTTTGCTGCGTAGGATTTTATTGAACGGCGCATCGGATAGGTCGGGCAAGTGGCCTTCTCTTGTGTGGATAACGTTCATGTCGGTTGTGCGAACGGCGGCCAAGGCACGCTCGATAGGGCCTAGCGCTGATGCCGTCTGCTGAAGGTCGTAGCCCATTACGTCGACATAACCGTTCTTGCCGCAGAAATCGATTTGCATGTCAACGCAGATGAACGCCGTTCGCGCTGAGTCCATCTCGACATAGGCGGTGTCCCCGAAGTTCGGGCAGTCCTCCACGGGCAAGGTCACAAGGGTCCCGATCGGGTTGCCGTAGAGCCACGAGGGATAGTGAAACGTTCGGGTTTCGAGGAAGTCCTCGTAAGCTTCGTCCACCCGTTTCAGCATGGTGCCCCTGGCTTCGTCGTGGATTTTTGGCGCGTCGATCATATCTGTCTCCTTTTATGTTGTCGGACGACTACTTTGTTTCGTCGGTCGAGTTGGTGATACGGGGTGGGTTTTCGGCGTACGCCGTGCTGGTCGTATCGGCTGCGTAGCGACACTGCGGCTTTCTCATAACGAGTTGTTCCATGATTACCGTCAGGATGATCACCATGATTACGGGGTTCTTGAGCAGGGTGGAAACAAGGCGCGGGGTTTCGGAGAAGAAGGAATCGGGCAGAAACGATGTGCCGAGCGCAAGGAAGACCGAGAATCCGACGATGAATATTTCGCGCGTATTGAACGCGCCCGCTTGAACCATGGTGCGTGCACCAATCCCGATGAGCGTGCAAGCCACCCCTATGAGCACGGCTCCGGCTACAGATTCGGGCATGGCGGCCATCACTCCTCCGATGGTGCCGAAAAAACTCATGACAATGCATGCGATGCTTGCACATATCAAGAAGAACCTGGAGGCTACGCGGGTTAGCAGCACGAATCCTAAGTTCTCTCCGTATGGTGCGGTCGGCGGGGCTCCCAAGGTGCCTGTTAGGCAATGCTCGATCAAGCCGAATATCGTGAACGTGCGTCGGTGTTCTCGTTCGGTTTGTTTTGCGTCGACGATTTCCGAATACCCTTCAACGTTGCCGTACGCGTTCGCCGATGCGAATATCGTCACTACGGTCATGGTGACGATGAGATCGATCGGCGGAAGCGATATGCCGTAAGGGAACAGTTGGGGAATGGTGAAAACCGGCATGGAAGCTACGAGACCCCAGTCAAATTTACCCAAGGCTATAAACGCAAGGTAGCCTATAACGATGGTTATGAGCACGGGGACGGTGGCAATCAGGCCGCGTCCTTTGATGGACAGCCATCCGCAGAACAACGCCAGCCCGATGCCCAGAGCGAAGGGCATCGAAAACCCGTCCGATGCCACCAAGCTGACGCCGGTGGTGCTGGTGGAGAGGCCCACCATGAGTATCATGGCTCCTGAAACAAGCGGGGTCCATACGCTGCCGATCTTATCCATGATGCCAAGCGCACTCAAAATGGCTACGATGATGCCCGCTATGATGAAGGCGTTGAAAGACTCCAGGGCGTAATCTGCCCCTCCGACGGAACAGGCGGCCACAATGGCCAGCGAGGGGATGATGTTGGGACCCGAAATCATGGCAAGTCGATGCCCAAAGAGGGCTTGCAGCAAGGTTGATGCACCGATGACGAACACTACCCGCGTCATGTATAGGCAGAGATCCTGCCCTTCGAACCCAAGGCCTTTCCCAACGATGGAGTACCCCCAGACCACGGGATAGAACATGATCATAATCCATTGAGCCGAATACAGTATGGCGTCGCGCTTTGTCCGAGGCGTATCGTCCGGGCCATATACGAGCTTGTTGGCAGAGTTGGAGGACATGGGGCATTCCCTCCTTTCGACCATGCGTCCGAGCATGGCGAGCGGCTGAACAATGCTGGCGAGGAGGATGCGCGTCCTTGTGTAGACAATCTTACAGAATTGATGCATCGGGGTCTTTGTCAGTTGTTGCCAAAGACCCCGATGGTAATTTGGCAGCAGAAAATCATGTCTTTCCACTAGGATAAATAGTGCGCTTCCGTGTGCGATGGCAAAGGGGGCTTCATGCACAAAACAGTCAGGGATATGTTTGGTCTTGAAAGTTTCGAGGGCGCTAAGGTTGTCGCAGGGGAAAGCGGCTTGTCGAACACCGTTGTAGGGGCATCCCTTATGGAGGTTCCCGACGTGTTCCCTTATTTGGAACGGGATACGCTTCTGCTGACCACGCTGTTTCCCATTGCCGACGATGCCGAGCGCATGGATGACTTCATAGCCCGGGTATACGAGTGCGGCGTGGCCGGCGTGTGTATAAAGCCCTTGCGCTATATTGGGAAAATACCGGAACGTATGCTCCAGCAGGCTGATGAGCTGGGAGTCCCCGTGCTCGAACTGCCGCCTGACGCCAATCTTTCAAACATGGCCAACCAGATACTCTCCCTATCGTTGAACGAATACATCGCGCAGCTTCAATTCCGCAGCCATGTGCACAATGTGCTGGCTGAGCTTTTACTGAACGATTCGGATGTGCAGGCGCTCGTAGAGTGCTTGGGCGTGCTTGTGGAAAGGGATGTTTGCGTGCTGGACAAGGACATGAAGATCATGTGCGCCGCGTCGGCTGCCGGCCAGCTTTTCGAAGAGGGCGCGCTTGCCGATCGGGTTGATCCTCGGAGTATGCTGGAGCGCAGACGCAAATTATTGATCGACCACAGCTTGTATCCTATTGTCGCCGGCAAGCATCGATTCGGGTATGTTTACGTTTTAGACTATCCAGCCGATTCGAATGACCGCATCAGCATCGATATAGCTGTGGAGCAGTCTGCTATTTTGCTTGCAGCGCTGTTTCTTAAAACGGATGCGGTGTTTAAGAATCAGAAGAACTTTCGCGATGTGTTCATTCGAGACCTGTTGCAGGGCAAAGTGAAGTCACCTATCGAGATCGAGAATAAGACGAAGGCGTTCGGCATGTCCCTTGTGTTCCCGCAGCCGGTCATTTGCTTGAAGGCATTCACGGAGGATGAAATTGCCCGCAAGGAGTTCTATGACAGGGCGATCAACACCGGTCTTTTCGATGAATGGTACGCTAAGCTGGGGGATCGTTTGATCCAGCGGGTGTACCTGGTGTATTTCAATGACGCCATCGTGGTGCTGGGAGGCGTTGCCGACGAGGATCGATTAGTGGCTTTGTTCCGGAGCATCATGCCCGATCTTATTGCGTTGGCTCGTGCCAAAAGCGTGAAGATAGGAGTGGGAATATCAGACTCATGCGACCATATTCAGGCGCTCGATATGGCGTACGCGCAGGCTATGAGCGTGCTTAAAACGGGAGGGGCTCTGAACAAGCAGTCATTCGTCGACACGTACTCCAAGCATCGGGTGTTCTCTATTATCGAAAACGTAAGCAACGTTGACACGCTGAAGCAGTTTGTTCGCGACAAGATAGGGGTGCTTATTGATTACGATCATAAAAACGGCACCGATCTCATGGAGACGCTCGGACTTCTGATAGAAGGGGACCTGAACTACAAACGCGTGGCAGAGCGATCGTTCATTCATTACAACACCGTACGGTATCGCGTGAGCAAGATCGAGCAGTTGGGGGTTGGGTTGAAGCCTGGCCGCGATTTTGCGGAAGTGGTGGTCGCTCACGATTGTTGGGTGTGGCTTCGTGCGCTTGAGGATATGGAGTAGTTCCGTATAGCCGGTCCTTTCATAGGTGTTGGTTCGAATTGACAATGATCATCGCGATCCTTTGGTGACGAACGACAATGACAGGTAAAAATCGCGTCCATACAATGGGTGCATAGGGATAAGCCCATTGGCCAATGGTTCTGCCCAGTCACTTCAACCAGGAGGATGCTGTATGAAAAAGATCGATGTTCACAAGATCGAAATGTCCAGTCCTGATGACACACGTGGCTTGAAGAGCCTTATAGACGAAGGCGTCGTGGATCCGAAAACGATTATTGCCGTGCTCGGTAAAACCGAAGGCAACGGTTGCGTGAACGACTTCACGCGAGGTCTTTCGACCATCGCGTTCAAATTGCTCATTGCTAAGGAAACCGGCTGGTCTGAAGAGGATATTGCGAAGAAGGTCGCTTTCGTGATGTCCGGTGGCACTGAAGGCGTGTTAGCTCCTCATGCTTCCGTATTCTGCCGTATCGAGGCGGAGGGCGAGCCTACGTCTGCAAAGACGCTGGCCGCAAGCTCTGGCTTCACTCGAGAGTTTCTACCTGAAGAGCAGGGAACCATGGCGGTGGTGGAGGAATGCAAGCGCGTGACGCTGGAGCTTATGGAGCAGGCTGGCATCACGTCTGCAGAAGACGTGCATTTTGTGCAGATAAAATGTCCGTTGCTTACGTCTGAGCGGATTCTTGATGCGCAGGAACGTGGTCATGATGTTGTAGTTCATGACACATACGAATCTATGGGATACAACCGCGGAGCTTCTGCATTGGGCGTCGCGCTTGCGCTTGGGGAGGCTGCCGAGGGGTCCGTCACCGGCGATGCCATTTGCAGCGATTGGTCGCTGTACTCGAAAGTGGCATCGACGTCGGCTGGTGTTGAACTGCTGAATTGCGAAATCATCTTGATGGGCAATTCTGTCGAATACGATAGCGCCTATACCATTGGGCACAGCGTCATGAAGGACGCCATTGACCTCGAGGCTGTGTTGGAGGCCATCGAGAATGCCGGCATGGAGCTCGATGGGCTGCCTACGGCGCAGCAGAAGGCAAAGATCGTCAATGCGCTTGCGAAGGCAGAGGCCGACTCGACAGGTTATGTTCGCGGTCGTCGCAATACTATGCATACTGATTCCGATATAAACCATACGCGTCATGCGCGCGGTGCCGTAGGCGGTGTGATAGCTGCTGCTGTAGGGGATCCGATGATCTACGTATCGGGCGGTGCCGAGCATCAGGGTCCGGACGGCGGCGGCCCGATTGCCGTCATCGTTGAACGATAGTCGAATGCCCCATGCCCCGATCAGATGGGCATGGGGCTCCTTCTAAAACCGAAGTCTGCACCTCATAACCATTCCAGAGAGAGGATGGGAAGATGCAATTTGTCTTGAGTCTTGTTCCGCTCGCTGTCATCATCGTGCTTCTGGTCATGAAAAAGCACATGCTGTTCGCGGGCCTTGTCGGGGGCTTCGCCGCTATGATAATCGGCGGGATTTCCTTCGGCGATTTGGGCGGTGCCATGACCAAGGGTTTGGGAACCATGTTCGGCAATGTCGCGCCCATTCTGTACGCTGCGGCAGCGGCTATGGCCGGCAAAGGCGGTTGCTTTAAATCGCTGGTCAATCTCTGCGAAAAACTGCTAAAGGGTAAGTTTGCCGTGCTCGCCGCCGTGTTGGTTGTCGTGCAGGCTTGCGCTACGTACATGGCCGGTTTGTCTGCAGGGAATACCATGGTTATCGCACCTCTGGTGTTTGCCGCCATCGGCGCGGTCCCTGAAGTGGTTGCGGGCATGGCTATTGCGGGCGCCGTGTGCTTCATCACCTCCCCTGCGGGCGCGCAGGGCGTGGTCACGGCTGAGAATATTGGGATTGATGTAGTCGAGTTCGCCAATATCATGACGCCGTTCACTATCGTGTTGGTGTTGCTGGCAGCCGCCCTTGCCTTCTATGGGGTGTACCGTCGCGGCACCATGGTGGCCGATCGCGCGGCTAAGGCATCTGAGGGGGTTGTGGAGGAATCCGTCAGCAATGCGAAGCTGTTCGTGCAATCCATTCCCGTTATCGTGTTGCTGCTTATGGTGGTTCTTGGCGGTTGGGTCAACGGCTTGGTGGGCTCGCATGTTATCGTTCCCGCCGTCACCGTATGCGTCGTCTGCATTCTCATCGTCATGTGCACGCCGCTCGACATCGAGGGAACCTGCAATGCGCTTATCGACGGATCTCAGTTCATTCTGACGACCATGTTCTCGGTAGGCATCTTCTTGGGATTCATCAACCTTATGGAGCAGATTGGCGCATTTTCCAATATTGCTTCTATTGCGAGCGCGGTGCCGACGTTCATTATGCTTCCGGTGGCTATGATCATCGGTTTCTTGATCGCCATACCTTCGGGCGCGTATTGCGCCGGTGTGCTCACGCTGATTCTGCCTACCATGGCGCTTATGGGGTTTTCTCCTATCGCCATGGGCCTTATTGCGTTGGCTACCGGCTTGGGAACCCAAATCAGCCCTGTTCAGATCAATGTCGTTGCGCTTTCGAATGGATTTGACAAGAGCATAATGGATATCGTGAAGAACAACATGAAGTACATGGTTGGCATGCTTGTCCTGCTGATCGCGGTTTCGTTCTTCTTCGCATAAGGGTACGGTTGGGGGCGTTCATGCTCACGCTGCAAGCGCATGCGTGCGACGAGGAGTTTCGAAAGGCCATGGAAAGCCGAACGCCTCTTGAAACGATGCAGGTGTTCGACCATGCGGTGAACTTCCTGCTTGGGTCCAGCGTGTACTCTCTGGTTTCCCATCGCAGCTATGCGGCTCCGTGCACTGCAACAGTGGAAGATGGATTCTCGTTCCGCTCGCATCCGATTGTTGCTGGATGTACGGCGGTATGGGAGCGGGGCGACCTTGTGCTTGCTCCTTCGCTGCGGGTTGGTTTTTCGGCATGCGAGATTTCGGACGTGCGATGTTCGGCTCTTCCTTGGAGCAGCGAAAAGGCGATTGCGGGTCTAAGTGCATTCGATGAGCATCTGGTTTCTTGGGATTTCGATTGCGGCTGTCTTGCAGGGTACCGCATCCGTCGATTCAAGGAGAGCAGGCAGATGGACCCGATGACCGCCTGTGTCGAATGGCGGGCGATGCGCCTGCTGCGCACGGCGATGCAAGGAGACGCCGTTGGTGGGGCCGTTCGAGGATTGGTGGGAGCGGGTATCGGCTTGACTCCTTCGGGCGATGATTATATCGATGGATTCTTGTGCATGCTTGGCAGTATCGATCATCCCGATGCTGCGGCCGTTCGCGCACGTATCGTAAAGGATTTGCTGGAGCCGGGAGTGCTGCAGGCTACGACGGCGGTAAGCCGCCAGATGCTCATATGCGAATGCGCCTTTCGCTCTGCTTTGCCTCACTTGCGCTTGGTGAACGCCTTGCTCCGGGATGCGCAGGATATGCGTCCAGCTCTTTCCGAGCTTCTTGCAATCGGCCATACATCTGGAGCCGATTTTGCCTCCGGAGCCGCAAGCGCGCTCTGGGAGTTTGTATCCAACCATTAAAACTGAGGAAAGGACGCGATAATGCATTGCGTAACAATCGTTCAGAAGAATTCGTACTTCGATTCGGTGACCCTGATGTCCATTGGCAGTGAGATCAAGGGACAAGGCAGGGTGGAACAAGCTGTTGTAGCCATGGCTACCGAGCTGAACAAGGAGATACTCGAGAACGTTGGGCTTGCCACCGAGGAAGTCCGGGCTGCCGGTTCGAATGATTTCATCATTGCCGTGATGGCCGAAACTGAAGAGGAGTGCGAGCAGGCCGTTGCGTCGGTGCGCGAGAAGCTAAACAGAAAAAACGATGCTTCCAAGCAAGAGCAGGTCGAGGAGTATCGAACGGTGCGCCAAGTGGCTGCAAAGGGCATGGGTGACATCGCCGTCATATCGGTCCCGGGTCGGTATGCGGCTCGAGAGGCCATGCTGGCGTTGCGGCAGGGGCTCCATGTCATGATGTTCAGCGACAACGTGCCTGTTGAAGATGAACTTCGCTTGAAAAAGTACGCAGCCGCTCGCGGACTGCTTGTTATGGGTCCCGATTGCGGAACGGCGGCCCTCAATGGTGTGGGCCTATGCTTCTCTAACAGCGTCCGTCGCGGGTCGATCGGTCTTGTTGCTGCGTCGGGCACGGGGTTGCAGGAGGTCATGGTGCAGATCGATCGCATGGGAGGCGGCGTTTCTCAAGCTGTCGGCACTGGTGGGCGCGACTTGAGTGAAGCCGTAGGCGGCATCATGATGCTCGAGGGCATCAAGGCGCTTGATACAGATGGCGATACGAAGGTGATCGTGCTCGTATCGAAGCCTCCCGCGAAAACTGTGATGTTGAAGATCCTTGATCTGCTGGAGACGGTGGATTGTCCGGTGGTTGCATGCTTTCTCGAGGGCGACACGGGTCTTGCCGTCGCACCGCATATCCATTTGTGCGACAACTTGTACGACACAGCCGTCTTGGCGGTGGCGCTGGCCAACGGAAACGTTGCTTCCAGAGAAGATTTTGGTGAACCGGATGCGTGGGCGAATGCGATGGCCTCGCGCGTGGAAGGGCGCTTCCTGCCCGACCAGAAATTCGCTCGAGGTTTCTTTTGCGGCGGCACTTTGTGCGCCGAGTCCGTGTCTATCTTGCGCTCGCGCCTGGGCTCGCTGAAAAGCAACGTATCCCATCGGCCCGGCGAGGAGATGCATGGGTCGGATGGGTGCGTGGGCAACGTGCTGCTGGACATGGGCGATGACGAGTTCACGAACGGGCGGCCTCATCCCATGATCGAGCCTTCGCTGCGCAACGACAAGATCGTCGAGCAAGCGCACGATCCAAGCGTGGGCGTCATTCTTCTGGATTTCGAGCTGGGGTTCGGTTCGCACGAAGATCCGGTGGGCAAAACCATTTCTGCTATTCGCGAGGCACGTGCGGTTGCTGCGGCGCAAGGGCGCGAGCTGCTCTTCATCGGTTACGTATGCGGAACCGCCTCTGACAAGCAGGACCTGGCAGCCCAATGCGCGCTGCTCGAGCAAGAAGGCGTATTGGTCGCTGACAGCAATAAGGCTGCATCGCTCCTGGCCGCCGAAGTACTGTAAACGGAAGGTGACACCATGAACGCAATCAATGATCTGTTCGGCACCGCTCTGAAATTTGTGAACATTGGGGCTCCCAACTTTGCGGAAGACCTCAAGCTGCAGGGGCAATCGGTCATTCAGCTGGCATGGCAGCCTCCTGCTATGGATGCGTCGTTGCTCGAGGTGCTCGATGAGCTGATGGACGACGATGCCGTGCAGGCTGCGAATGAGGAAGCCGTGCGCCGAATCATGTCGTCTCAGACGAGACTGGTGGGTCTTGCGCGCGCGCTCGATGTGATTCCCGGTATGACAAACGATACCATCTTGCATGCCGGCCCACCCATTGCATGGCGGGACATGTGCGGCACTATGCAAGGCGCCATCGTGGGCGCGCTCCTGTACGAAGGCCGGTGTGCAACCGAGGACGAAGCGCGCGGGTTGGCGGCAAGCGGCGTCATAACGTTCTCTCCATGCCATGAGCACAATGCCGTGGGGCCTATGGCAGGCATCATATCCCCTTCGATGCCTGTTCATATCATAGAAAACGAACCATACGGAACGAAGGCTTATTGCACGGTCAACGAAGGATTGGGAAAGGTTCTGCGTTTCGGGGCGTTCGACGCTTCGGTGCTGGATCGTCTTTCTTGGATAGAAAAGGAGTTCGCTCCCGTGATGGACGCTGCCGTCCAAGCGCTCGGCGGCATAGACACCAAGGCAATTATCGCGCAGGCCGTGCAGATGGGCGATGAGTGCCATAATCGAAACAAGGCTGCTACCAGTCTACTGATTAAGGAGCTGGCGCCCGTGTTGATGGATTGCGGCGTGCCTGTTGGCGTGGCTCAACGAGTACTGCGGTTCATCGTGGCGAACGAGCATTACTTTCTCAACCTGTCGATGCCTTCGTGCAAGTGCTCGCTCGATGCGGCGATGGGCATCGAGCATTCCACCGTGGTTACGGCCATGGCTCGCAATGGTGTGGAATTCGGTATCAAGGTAAGCGGTTTGGGGAACGCTTGGTTTACGGCGCCCGCCCAAATGGTAGAGGGCTTGCTGTTTCCTGGTTTTTCAGCCGAGGATGCCAATCCTGATCTAGGGGACAGCGCCATCACCGAAACAATGGGGATTGGCGGATTTGCCATGGGCGCGTCTCCAGCCATCGTTAAATTCGTTGGAGGATCCGTTGGCGACGCGATACGCTACACCGAGAGCATGGGGGACATCACCGTGGCTGAAAATCCTGGCTTCTCGTTACCGTCGCTTGATTTTAAGGGAACGGCGACGGGTATTGATGTGTTGAAGGTGCTGGAGAGTGGCGTGCTCCCGGTTATCAACACGGGCATTGCCCATCGAGTTCCGGGCGTGGGTCAAGTGGGTGCAGGCATCGTGCATCCGCCGATCGAATGTTTTGAGGGGGCTTTGGCTGCGTTTGCGAAGACCCGTATGAACTGAAGTTTGGTTCAGGCGGTGCTGTGCCGCAGCTGCGTACGATCTCGCTGAAGGGAGGCGCCCGGCCAAGACACGGGATGAGGTTCGCGCTTTTTGGCGACGGGCCTTACCTGGCCAGGCGCCTTGTGCTTTTGGTGGCGGGATCTGTCATTTCGGCGTATGGCATCGCGCTTGCCATCGAAGCGGGTTTCGGAAATGTCGCGCTTGTCGTGTTGCGGCAGAGCGTGTCCCGAACGTTCGGCATCGCCATGGGACAGGCTTCTCTTGCAACATCCCTGATCATGATAGGTTTTGCATTCTTGTGCGATAGACGGCCGAGCCGAATGGGCACTCTGGTGCATCAGGTAGTTTGCAACGTGTTCGTAGATGCGTTTTCAAGGGTGCATAGCTACGGTGGATTCGTTCCAATTAATTCTTTTTTTGTCGATGATCGTGAGCATTTTGCTGTTTGCGATAGGGGCGGGAGCGTATGCCGCCACCGATACGAGCAGGGATTCGTGCGAAGCGGCGACGTTTGCGCTGACGGATAAAAACAGATGGTCCATCGGCGTTGACCGGATGATTGAAGACGCCGTTGTGGTTGCAAGGGGCCGTCCTTCGGGGCGGCCTTTGTCGTGCGCGCATGTCGAGTAGGGGTCGGACTGTCGATTGCAATTGCTTAAAGATTGGTCATCGAACCGGAATCGCGCCGCTTTTCTATATCCTCTAAGCGCTATAATATGCGTTAGTGAATAAGCGGTTGCGCCGAGCTTGTGCGCGAGGGGTTGCGCGTGCAAGCTCGACTCGCCTGGTAGGGAGGATGCTCATGCTTGAAATGGTTTCGGTCGAAGAAGCTCGTGATCTGGTTCTTTCCCATGTTGAGACGTTGCCGGCCGAAACGGTGCCTGTTTTGGACGCCGCCGGGCGGGTTGCCGCAGCTAATTTGAAAAGCGACATCGACATTTCCCCGTTCGCGCATTCTGCTATGGACGGCTTCGCGGTTCGGGCCGCCGAACTTGTCGATGCGAGCCCGGAATCTCCGATGGAGCTTGACGTCATCGCCGAAGTGGCGGCGGGCGACACGTTCGACGGTCCCATTCGGGATGGGCAGTGCGTGCGCATCATGACTGGCGCCCCCATCCCCGATGCGGTGGACTCCGTGGTGAAGTACGAGATCGTGAAGGTGGTTACGGGCGATGGCAAGCCAAGCAGCCGGGTTGCTTTCGTCGAGCCGACCAAGCTTCGATCGAACGTGCGCGAAGCGGGCGAGGAGGCTAAAGCCAACGAGGTGGTGGTTGAGCGCGGCGAGGTTATCAACCCTGCTGGCGTAGGCTTTCTTGCGGGATGCGGCGTGGTTGAGGCGCCGGTGCATCAGCGTCCTCGCGTGGCCATCATCTCCATCGGGTCCGAGCTGGTCGATCCTTCGGAGGTCCCCGCAGCGGGCAAGATTCGCAACTCGAACAGCTACGCCTTGGCCGCCTCGGCGCGCGCGGCTGGTGCAAAGCCCGTTGTACTGCCCATCGTCGAAGACACGCAGGAGGCTTTGGCGGCGGCGATCAACGCGGCGGTGCGCGACTTCGATTTCGTGGTGACCAGCGGCGGCGCGTCGAATGGCGACTTCGATTTCATCAAGCCGGTGGTGGAAGAACTAGGCGACCTGTTGATGACCACGGTGAACATGCGCCCGGGAAAAGCGCAGACGTTCGGCGTGGTGAACGGCACGCCCGTGTTCGGCCTGCCGGGGAATCCGGCGGCTGCTTACGTGGGCTTCGAGATGCTCATCCGTCCCGCACTGCGCAAAATGCAGGGCTATACGTGCTTCGAGCGCCCGTCCGTGATGGCCAAGTTGGCGCGCGACGCCAAAAAGCGCGACCCTCGTCGCATCTTCTTGCGTTCCACCCTGTCCAAGAACGAATCGGGGGAGTACGTGGTCGAGCCTGCTCGCAACCAGAGCTCCGGTTTGTTCGGCCCCCTTCAGAAAAGCAACTGCATGGTCGTGCTGCCCGAGGGCCTGGAGGGGCGTACGGAAGGCTCGCTGGTCAGGTGCATTCTGCTGGACGTCAACGAGGAAGTTTGCCTGTAAGGTTCCGCCGTTCTGCCGAACGGCGGAACGGCTCGACGCTGCGAGGGACCGGTGCACACCGAATTCGCGCGATCCCGGAAGCTCGCGTACCCAAGGTACGCTTCGCCTCCGCGATCCCGCGAATTCGGCGCACCCCAGCCCCTCTCGCTGACTGACTACGCCAACCGGTGAGAAAGGTTTACCATGGATCGAAACATCACCTTCGCTATTATCACGTGCTCCGATACGCGCAGCTTGAAGCAAGACACGGCCGGCGCGGCCCTCGAAGCGCTCATCGCCGATAACGGCTGGGAGTGCAAAAGCCACGTCGTGGTGAAGGACGAGCGTGCGGACATTTCGGCCGCCATCGTGCATGCGTGCGACGAGCTTGATGCTGACATCGTTTTGACCTGCGGCGGAAGCGGCCTTTCTTTGCGCGATGTGACGCCGGAGGCCACGATGGACGTGTGCGAGCGCAATGTTCCGGGCATTGCCGAAGCTATGCGCGCGCACAGCTTGGCCATCACGCCGTATGCGATGCTGTCCCGCGCGCTGTGCATGCAGCGGGGCCGTCATTTGGTGATCAATCTGCCTGGCAGCGAAAAGGCAGCTCGCGAGAATTGGGACGGCATCGCGGCCGCTCTTCCGCATGCGGCCAAGATGATGGCGGGCGGCGGGCACTAGACTCGACTGGCTCTGCCTAAGCGGGCGTCGGCGATGCTTCGGTGTTGCCGACGCCCGCTGTTTTCTAAAACCCTACCGTCATGTGTAGGTTGTAGAACACGATGCGCGTGACAAGCACGGCGGCCAGCACCAGGGCGCTTGCCGCAATGCGCAAAATGAACGTGAGACGTTCCGCTTGCCCGCGACGAAGCGAGAAGCCGGCGGCCGCTACGCCCGCAACGCCAAGCACAAGGTGGGTCGCTATAGCCGCCGGATATCGTGGAGCCAGGGAAGTGGCGGCAATTTCGTTGTTCGCTATAAGCGATAGGCTGGCATCGTGCATGATCAGTACCGCAGTACCGGCGATCAAAGCCAGGCAGGCCGCAGCGAACAAGCCGATTTCCAGGCCGAAGGGCCGTGCGTGGGCCATTTCCAGGAACAGCATTCCCAGCACGGGCCCAGCCAGCAGGGCGGAAAGAACCAGGTTCGCCGGCGAGTACGGCGTGTCCCAGGTGGGAACCGTGTGCACGGAATACGCGGTGGACGTTGCCGCGATCAGCACGATGCCCGCGATGCACGAAAGCACGAGCCACGGCTTTGCCACGGCATCGGGGAAGCGCTGCTTGAACGCCGTCATCCAGTACGATCCCACAAGAAACAAAAACGCCACAGCCGAGAGCACTTCGTTCGATAGCGGCGATCTTCCGATGCCGGAAAACACGTGCAGCGCGTTTGCCGGCGTTCCCAGGTGCGTTGCCGAAGCGATGAACCCGATCAACGCCACGGAGAACGGAAGCGCGATCACGCGATCGATGCGCACGGCGGCTTCGCGGTTGCGGACGCCCAGTCGCGCGCAAGCCAGCACGATGAACGCCACGACGCCTGCCGGAGCAAGCGAGGTGAACAAGGCGAGCGAGAACGAATCGAATCCGCTGTTCATGCGATGCCCGCTTCCTGGCGGTTGGCGATGCGTCCGCCGCCGTCCGTCGCGCGCTCGGCGGCGGGCGACGGGAGTATGAGCAGGTTGGGGTCGGTCGCATCCTCAGGGGGAAGTGGCATGATGGAGCGTACCGCGGTGGGGTACCGTTCGGCCAACGTGCCCGCCGCTGCGAAGTCGAGCGCGCGCACGGGGCATGCTTCCACGCAGATGGGGGCCTGCTCGTTCGCGACGCGCGTGCGGCATCCGTCGCACTTGCTCGATCGCTTCAGCTCTTGATCGATGCGGGGGGCATGGTAGGGGCAGGCCATGGTGCAGTAGCCGCATCCGATGCACTTGCGTACGTCCGGCCACACCAAATCCAGGTCGTCTTTGTGCATGGCGCCGGTGGGGCATACCTGCGTGCATACTGGGCTGTTGCAGTGGTTGCAGGCGATGGAGATGTGATATGCGTAGGCATCTTGGTAAAGCGTGCCGTCGTTGGTGTGCGTCCAGCCGCCGCCTTCGTAGTCAAGAACCATGCGAAATGCCAGCTCGGAGCCATGGTCGTGGTAGTCCTTGCACGCAAGGACGCAGGTTCTGCATCCCGTGCATCTTGTGTTGTCGAAGAAAAATCCCCGTGGCATGGCATCGCTTCCCGTACGGCCGGCTGATTGTCGGCTCCCTCTCGTCTGGGCCTATTATAACGGTAAGCCGGCGCGCCGCTTGAGTGCAGCGCGCCGGCCGGGGAGGGGTGCTTGGTTCGTCGGTCTATGCCAGCGTTACTTCCTTTTCGTTGGCGATGGCGCCGGTCTTGTCGCCGGGCTCTTTCGCCGCCGGGCAAGGCAGAATGGCGATAGAGGGGTTCGTCGTGTCGGGCGAGGGCATGGGCGCAATGCCGGCCACGGTGCCTTGGTGCTTCGCGCGCAGCTCTTCAATGTCGCCGAACTCAAGCGCGCGCAGCGGGCATGCCTCCACGCAGATGGGGCTCTTGCCCTCGGCCACGCGGTCGGCGCAGCCGTCGCACTTCACGCCGCGGCCGATCTCCTTGTTGACGATGGGCACGTTGTAAGGGCACGTCTCCACGCAGGCCCCCACGCCGGTGCACTTCTCGTCGTCGATATGCACCAAGCCGTTTTCCGGGTCTTTCACGATGGCACCCTGCGGGCACTTCGCCATGCAAGCGGGCTTTTCGCAATGCTGGCAGCCCAGCGACACGTGGTATGCGTACGTGTCGGAGGTGAACGTGCCGTCGCCCGCGTCCGTCCAGGAGCCGCCTTCGTAGTCGTATACGCGGCGGTACGCTATGTTGACGGGCAGATCCTTGTAGTCCTTGCACGCCATTTCGCAGGTGCGGCAACCCGTGCAGCGCGTGCTATCGAAGTAAAATCCATACTGAGTCATGTCGTCTTCCCCCCTTTATGCCTTGGTGACTTGAGCGATGATGGAGTGCGCGGGGCCGTTGCCCTTTGCCAGCGGCGTGGGCTTGTACGTGGTCAGCGTATTGACGCATGCGCCTTCGTCCACGCGGTCACCGCTCATGTTGGCCTTGTGCCAAGCGCCCTGCGGAATGCCGATGGTGCCGGGCACGATACGCGGCGTCACCTTGGCTTCGATGCGGATCTCGCCTGCCGGGCTCTTCACGGCCACCTTGTCGCCGTCTTTGATGCCGCGCGGATCGGCGTCCATCGGGTTGATCCACAGCTGTTGACGGGCCACGGCTTCAAGCTCGGGGATGAACCCGAACGAGGAGTGCGTGCGGCTCTTGTGATGGAATCCCGAGCAGTACAGCGGGTACTCGTCGGTGACGGATCCGTATCCCTGGAAGCCAGGCGTGAATACGGGGATGGGGTTGATGACCTCGTCCTCTTTGAGCTCCCACGTAGCGGCGATGGTCGCCAGCTGCTCGGAGTAGATCTCGATCTTTCCGGAAGGCGTGCCCAGCGGGTTTTTCGCCGGATCGTCGCGGAAGTCCTTCAGTCCGATGGACGGCTCGAGCGCGCGCTTGTAAATGCCCTGCGCCTTGATCTCGTCCCACGTGGGCATCTTGCCGTCGGCCTTGGCGCCCTCTTCGTACAGGTGCTGTATCCATTCCTCCTGCGTGCGGCCTTCGGTGTACTCGTCCTTCTTGCCGAATTTGTCGGCGATGTCCGCGCACACGTCGTAGCTGGTGCGGCACTCGCCCGGGGCCTCCTGGGCCGGTCCGCCCACCACGACGGCCGTGTAGTACTCGGAATAGCCCTGCGTCTGCATGTTCAACTGCTCGGAGCGCATGGCGTCGGGCAGCAGGATGTCTGCGTACTTGGCGGAGTCGGTCATCACCGTGTCCCATACCAAGATGAATTCCAGCTTGCTTTCGTCCTGCAGCACTTCGTGCGTGTAGTTGATGTCGCCGTGCTGGTTGGTGATGCAGTTGCCGGCGTAGTTCCACAGGAACTTGATGTCGCTGCCCAGCTTGTCGGCGCCGATGATTCCCGCATTGGTGGCGGTCATGTCCTTGCCGTGGTCGACGGCGTTCACCCACTGGTACACGGGGATGGCGGTCTTGATGGGGTTCTTGAACGGCAGGGAGCCGACCAAGTACGTGGGCGGCTCGGCCTCGCGCTGGCCCGTGTTGGTGCCCGGTAGGCCCAGCTGGCCGATCAGGATAGGCAGCATGCTGATGGCGCGGGCCGTGTCCTCGCCGTTGGTGTGGCGCTGCGATCCCCAGCCCTGGCAGATGAACGGAGCCTTGGCGGCGGCGATGGCAGCGGCCAGCTCGCGGATCTTGTCCGCCGAGATCTGCGTGATGGGGGCGGCCCACTCGGGGGTCTTCTCAACCATGTCGTAGCCGGTACCCATGATGTAGTCCTTGTAGGACTTGTTCTGGCCCTTGGCGGACTCGGGCATGGTGTCCTCGTCGTAACCGACGCAGTATTTGTCCAGGAACTCCTTGTTCACCTGGCCGTTGGCAATCCACTCGTGCGCGATGGCGGAGCACAGCGCAGCGTCGGTGCCGGGGCGGATGGGCAGCCACTCGTCCGGATGGCCCGATGCAGACTCGTTCAGGCGGTAGTCGATGTTGATGATCTTGCCGCCGCGGCCGTTGACGGCTTCGCGCACCTTGGCGAAGTCCCACACGGCGTTCGCGCCGCCCATGCGGGTTTCGGCGGGGCTGTTTCCGAACATGACCACCAGGTCGGATGCGCGCTCGGCCTCGGAGAACGAGGAGGCGTTCACGTTGTCGTACGGGCTGTAAACGCTGCCCTTCTCCTTGTCGCTGCCGAACATGTACGGCATGACGGCCGACATCATGTGCGTGGAGTAATCGTAGCCCTGGTTGATGAAGCCGCCTAGCAGACTGAGCAGGCGCTTGCTGGGGTTGCGCCCGGTGGTCGAGTACATGCCGGTGGCGTAGTTCACGTAGATGGCTTCGTTGCCGTACGTGTCGATGACGCGCTTGAGCTCGCTTGCAATGGTGTCGATGGCCTCGTCCCAGGAAATCTGCTCGAACTTGCCTTCCCCGCGCTTGCCAACGCGCTTCATGGGATACAGCAGGCGGTCAGGGCTGTTGATCCAGCGGCGCATGGAGCGGCCGCGCAGGCAAGCGCGCGCTTGCAGGTCGGCGTCGCCCGTGTTGTCGGATTCCATGTAGACGATCTTGCCGTCGCGGGAATGCCACTGGAAGACGCAGTTGCCGCCGCAGTTCACGTTGCACTGGCTCCAAGCGATCTGGTCGCTTGTCGCGGCGGCGCCGTCTTTCGCGGTTTCCTCGGCCTTGGGTGCGCAGCCGTAGAGCGCGGACCCGGCAGCTCCTGCGAGCGCGACGCCCGCGAGCGACCCTTTGACGAACGTGCGGCGCGATAGCGTCGATTCGTGTACGGTCATAGTTCCCTCCTCTGACTATGGTTGTTCCTCTCGCCGTGGTCAAAAGTACCGGAAACCGGCGGAAGAAGAATCACACTCGTCATGTGATTTAAGGGTAAAACCCCAGGTCGCGATATAACCATACCGCAAAAATCGCCAAGGTGCCTTCTTGCGAGACGACGCTCGTATGCTACCATGCTTTGCAGTATGGTACCGGAGGGGGTGGCAGCTACATGACGCAATCGACGGCGCGGACGCACGTGTCCAGTTGGGGCTATGCGTGCTTTTTGACGGTGAACGCGACGTCTATTTGGGGAGGCGTCTTTCCGTTTCTGCCGCTTGAGTTTCAAACGGCAGAAGTCACGCTGACCTTTTTCCTTGCGCAGGCTTTGGCGTTCGGCGGAGCCTTCGTTGCCAGCATGTTCGGTTCCTATTACGTTCCCGGCGGCGCCCGTCGCATGCTGGTTTCTTTGAGCGCGCTTTTGGTGTTTGGCGGCTCGGCGTGCCTCATCGGCGCCATGTACGCTACCGTGGCCACCCTTGTGCTGGTGGCCGGCGGCGGCGTTTTGCTGGGCGTCGGCTGTGCGGGCATGTTCATGTTGTGGCAGCGTTATTTCGCGTCGTTGCCGGCGGAGCGGGGCAACTTGCGCTTGATCGCGGGCACGGCCATAGCCCCGTTCATCTATTTCGCACTGTATTTGGTTCCTATTGCGTTAACGGCCTTTTTGATTCCGCTCGTGTTCGTTCCGCTGTGCGGTTTGTGCATTGCCCTTTCGGTGCGCGAGATGCGCGTTGACCAGCCGATGTTCGAGGACGTTCCGCGTCAGCACCCGCGCGTGTACCGTCAGGCCATATCCGATTATTGGCGAAGCGCCCTGTGCGTAGGATCGCTTGCTTTAGCCAGCGGCGTCATTCGCGGCATTGCGCTTCTGCACGAAGAGATTGCCGCGGTGGTGAACAGCGCGTCCATGCTGGGCTCGTTCGTCTCGGCGGCGGTGCTGTTGGTGCTGTGGTATCGCATGAGCTTTCGCTTCGGCCTTACGTCGGTGTTTCGCGTGGTGTATCCCGTTATTATCACGGGGTTTTTGCTGCTGCCGTTTTTGGGTCCGATATACCTGAACCTGTTCGCGGGCTTTACGTATATGGTGTTCTCGCTTGTTCAGATGCTTATGATGATGCAGTGCGCGCAGGTTTCGCGCGACCGCGGTATCAACCCCGTGTTCATTTACGGGTTCTTTGGCGGTGTTGCCTACATTATGCAAAGCGTGGGATTCTTGCTAGGCTGGGTGAGCGATTTCGTGTCCGTGGACGGGCGCGAGTGGCTGTTCATCGTGGCGATGGCGTCAAGCTACGTGCTGGGTCTTACCCTGCTTGCGGCAACGGGCACGCTGTTCAAGTCGATTGCTTCTAAGGGGACCGTGACGGCGGATCCTATCGAGTTCCTGCCTCTGGGCATTTCCCAGGCGTCGGGGCGCGCTGCCCGCAAGGCGATCGCCGGTGTCGATGGACCTACCCAGGACGCCGATCCGTCGTCGCGCAAGGGCGCGTCATCCAAGAAGCGTCGCAATCGTCCTTCGGCCTCCGAAGATGCGGGTGCCATACGGGACCGCACGTCGAAGCAGTGCTTGCAGCTGCAGGAGCGCTACGGCCTGTCCATGCGCGAGACCGAGGTGACCGAGCTTATCGCGCGCGGAAACAGCATGGCGACTATTGCCGAACGCCTGGTCATCAGCGAGAACACGGTGCGCACCCACGCCAAGCACATTTACACGAAGCTGGACATCCACAAGCGTCAGGAGCTTTTGGACATGCTGCACGAGCTGGACGGGTAGGGCTTCTCGCGCGTCGCGCGGGCGGCGCGCGTGGAGGCCCCTGGTGCTGGGCGTCGGGCGTGCGCTGCGGCGGCGCGCGTGGAGGCCCCTGGTGTCGG
>ERZ836760.1847-NODE-1847-length-20001-cov-3.824576_pt1 | contig 20001 bp, 19 predicted proteins | sample MGYA00519941_ERZ836760 | MGnify/ENA primary metagenome ERZ836760 (study PRJEB31850, sample SAMEA3708807) | human gut metagenome | biome: human gut; feature: human-associated habitat; material: faeces | place: China | collected 2014 ... | reverse complement strand
CACCAGCCACATGAAGTCGTGTGGGGTGCCGAAGCGGCTGGTGGCCGCGAAGTAGCCGGTGCACTGATAGCCCCAGGAGGCGTCCAGGGGATGCTCCGTGACGGGGAGCAGCTCCACATGGGTGAAGCCCATCTCCTTCACGTAGGGCACCAGATATCTGCCGATGTCCCGGTAGGAGAGCATTTGGTCGTCGCCGGTGCGCCGCCAAGAGCCCAGATGTACCTCATAGATGTTCATGGGCTTCTGGTAGACCGGGTTGTTCTTCCGGTAATCCAGCCAGCTCCCGTCGCCCCACTGGTAACCGGACAGATCGTACAGCTTGGAGGCGGTGCCGGGGCGGGTCTCGGCATGGAAGGCATAGGGGTCGGCCTTGGCCAGGACCTTGCCCGAGCGGGTGTGCACGGCGTATTTATAGTTGTCATACTGCTGCAGGCCGGGGAGGAAGAGCTCCCACACGCCGCCCTCCAGGGCGGCCATGGGGTTGGCCCCGTCATCCCAGCCGTTGAAGTCGCCCATTACGGCGACGGCCTGAGCATGAGGAGCCCAGACGCGGAACAGCCAGCCGGACTGTCCGCCGCGTACAGTGGGGTGGGAGCCCAGGAATTCCTGCGCCCGAACCGCCTGTCCCGCAAGGAACTGCGCCAGGGGCGCGGTGTCATTGGATATCGGCATAGGTGTCACTCCTTATTGGCAAAAATCCCCAAAAAGAGGGCTGGGAGCCAGGAGATCCTTGTCATTGGTGATAAAATAACTCCAGAAGAGGTGGAAATTATTTGTATAAATTATACAACGTGATGGAGACATAGTCAAGACATGTATGGAAAAGCAAGTGTAAAATTTCCCATATTGGGCGGACGGGCGTTTTGGAGAGATTGCGCAGAGGGGGGAGCGGCAATGCCGCTCCCCCCTGCACAATCGGATTATTCCGCCATAAACAATGTTTTGAGGAACCGGGAGAAAATACCGGGAAGGGTCAGCCGTGCCACGGCCCGGTCGGCCACGATGGGGATGGTCTGCTGCTCCTGCCCGCCCACGGAGATCACCATCTCGCCCAGCTTTTGCCCCTGCTCCACCGGGGCCTCCACATTCTCGCACAGGCGCAGTTCGCTCGTCACGTCGTTGAGCTGGGCCTTGTCCACCAGAATCCGGCTGGACTGGGCGAGGACGGGCTGTACCGTGTCCTGCTCGCCCAGCAGCACGTCGACAGGAGGGAGGGCCTGTCCGGGGTAGACGTCTGTGAGGGTATAATTGGCAAAGCCGAAGTTCAGCAGGCTCTTGGCCGACTCAAAGCGCTGCTCGGAGGTCTTGGCCTTGAGCACAACGGCGATGAGCTCCATACCGTCCCGCTCGGCCGTGGCGGACAGGCAGTAGCCTGCCGCGTCGGTGGAGCCGGTCTTGAGGCCAGTGGCCCCTTCATAGAAACGCACCAGCTTATTGGTATTGGCCAGTTGGAACTGACCGCCCCGGATGGAGTCCATCCAAATGGTGGTGTAGTCCCGGATTTTGGGGTGCTGGATCAGGGCGCGGCTCATGACCGCGATATCATGGGCGCTGGTCAGGTGGCCCGCCGCGGGCAGGCCGGTGCAGTTGACAAAACAGGTGTCGGCCATGCCAAGCTCGGCGGCCCGCTGGTTCATCTGCTCCACAAAGCCCTCCTCGCTGCCTGCCAGGTGCTCGGCCAGGGCCACGGCGGCGTCATTGCCCGACACCACCGCCACGGCCTTGAGCATGTCGTCCACGCTCATCTGCTCCCCCTCTTTTAAATAGACCTGGGAGCCGCCCATGGAGGCGGCGTGGGCGGAGACGGTAACCATATCGTCCAGAGCCAGACGGCCGTCGTCAATGGCCTCCAGCACCAGCAGCAGCGTCATGACTTTGGTGACGCTGGCGGGCTCCAGCTTGTCGTGGGCGTTCTGTTCATAGAGGATGGCGCCGGTTTCCTTCTCCATCAGCACCGCAGCGGCGGCGTCCACCGTGGGCGCGCCGCTGACGGCCTGGGCGGGGAGGACCAGAAGCGCGGCGGCCAGCAGGGCCGCAGCCAGTTTTTTCATAACGTGTGATGCCTCCGTTTTTGAGATTCTCTGTCTCAGAGGATATGGAATCGGCGGGAATTCTATACGGAAGCGGGGCTTTTTTGGGGCGGGGAAAAATTTTTCCGTTTTTCTCTTTACAATATCGCTTTAGTGTGGTAATATACGAAAGCGAAGAGGAAAACGACCCAACTGAGGAGGAACTGCTATGAAACGAAATTGGACGGCTCTGGCCCTTGCTCTGGGCCTTACCCTGACCCTCACCGCCTGCGGCGGAAATCCCGGTGCGGCCGAGACGCCCGGCAGCGCGGCGCCGACCGGCTCTCAGACGCCTGCGGCAGAGAGCGACCTGGATTATGTCAAGGGCAACGGAGTCCTAAAGATCGGCTATACCCTGTTCGAGCCCATGAACTACCTGGGGGAGGACGGCGAGCTGACCGGCTTTGAGACCGAGTTTGCCACTGCCGTGTGCGCCAAGCTGGGGGTGGAGCCCAAGTTTGTGGAGATCAACTGGGATGCCAAGCTGCTGGAGTTGGAGAGCAAGAACATCGACTGCATCTGGAACGGTATGACCATCACGCCGGAGCTCCAGGAGGCCATTTCGATCTCCGACCCCTACATCAAGAACTATCAGGTGGTGGTTATCCGCGCCGCCGACGCGGACAAATACACCTCCACCGAGTCCCTGGCCGGCGCCAATCTGGACGCGGAGGCCGGCTCCGCCGGTGAGGCGGCGGTTGCGGCCGACGAGTTCCTCAGCCAGGCCAGCTATACCTCTGTGGTGAAGCAGACCGACGCCCTGCTGGAGGTCAAGAGCGGAGCGGCGGACGCGGCGGTTATGGACTTCGTGCTGGCCAACACGCTGGTCGGCACCGGCGACTACTCCGACCTGATGGTCATTCCCGATCTGGAGCTGTCCGTGGAGGAGTACGGCATCGGCTTCCGCCAGGGCTCCGACCTCACCGCGGCGGTAAACCAGGCCATGCAGGAGCTCATTGACGACGGCACCCTCAACGAGCTGGCCGTCAAGTACGAGCTGGCCGACCTGCTGCTGGCCAACCAGTAAAACGTTCCGACACAAGAGGCAGGGGGTATATGCCCCCTGCCCCTTGTCCGCGTTGGACAGAGGAGAGAGAACATGTCATTCCAAACGGTAACCATGACCCTGCTGGACGGTTTTCTGCTCAATATTGAGCTCTTTGCCGTCACGCTGGTGTTGTCCCTGCCCCTGGGACTGGTGGTGTCCTTCGGCACCATGAGCCGCTTCAAGCCCCTGAGCCTTCTGGTGCGCCTGTATGTTTACATCATGCGCTCCACCCCACTGATGCTCCAACTGGCGGTGGTGTTCTATCTGCCCGGCATCGTCTTTGGGCCTGGACACTCCCTGGGGCGGATGGGGGCGGCCGTCCTGGCCTTTGTGCTCAACTACGCGGCCTACTTCTCCGAGATCTTCCGCGGCGGCATCCAGGGTGTCCCCGCCGGCCAGCGGGAGGCCGGGCAGGTGTTGGGCATGACCCGCAGCCAGATCTTCTTTCAGGTCACCCTGCTCCAGGTGGTCAAGCGCATCGTGCCTCCCATGGGCAACGAAATCATCACCCTGGTGAAGGACACCTCCCTGTCCAACTTCATCATGGTGGGGGAGATCATCAAGCTGGCCAAGGACTTCGGCAACAAGGGCATGATCTGGCCCCTGTTCTACGCCGGCGCTTTCTTCCTGGTGTTCAACGGCATTGTGACCCTGGCCCTGAGCCGCACCGAGAAGAAGCTGGACTATTTCCGGGTTTGAGAGGAGCGCACAGCATGGCGATTTTACAGGTAGAGGATATCCAGAAGCGATTCGGCAGGACGCGGGTTCTGGAGGATATCAGCTTTTCCCTGGAGCAGGGGCAGGCCATGGCCATCATCGGCTCCTCCGGCTCCGGCAAGACCACCCTCCTGCGCTGCCTCAACTTCCTGGAGCAGCCCGACCGGGGCCGTATTACAGTGGGGGGAGAGGTGCTCTTTGACGCGGACGACCCCGCCACCCAGCGGGAGAGCGAGGTGCGCAAGAAGCGCCTCCACTTTGGGCTGGTGTTCCAGTCGTTCAACCTCTTTCCCCAGTACACCGCGCTGGAAAACGTGACTCTGGCCGGCCAGCTCCTGGCCCGGGAGCGGCCCGACTTTAAGGGGGAGAAGAAGCGCATCTTCGCTGAGATCGAGGAGAAGGGACGGACGCTGCTGGCCCAGATGGGTCTGGCCGACCGGGCGGGGCATTACCCCCACCAGCTCTCCGGCGGCCAGCAGCAGCGGGTGGCCATCGCCCGGGCCCTGGCCCTCAGCCCCGATATCCTCTGCTTTGACGAGCCCACCTCCGCCCTGGACCCGGAGCTCACCGGCGAGGTGCTGCGGGTGATCCGCGCCCTGGCCGAACAGAAGACCACCATGATCATCGTCACCCATGAGATGGCTTTCGCCCGGGACGTGGCCGACCAGGTGGTATTCATGGACGGAGGCGTGATTGTGGAACAGGGCGACGCCCGGCAGGTCATCGAGCACCCCCGGGAGGAGCGCACCCGCCAGTTCCTGGCCCGCTACAGCGAGAATTGAAGAATTGAAAATCGGACAAAAGCGTGGTATCATTTGAGATACCACGCTTTCACATGGATAAGGAGCTGAACACATGGACGAGGAACTGTTCCTGCCGGTGCTGTCCCACTTTGAAAACGGCAACTTCTGGACAGCCAGCGGCGGGGCCCTGCGCTACAAGGTGGTGCCCGATACAGGGGAGAGCCCCAGGCTCACCGCCGAGGTGTGGGAGGGCCCCTGGCGCTATCAGGACAGCACAGTGGAGGAGACAAAGGAATTTCCCCTCAGTGAGGAGGGGCTGGAGGAGCTGCGCGCCGTTCTGGACGATACCTGGGTGCTCTGGTGGGGGGTCTCCAACTCAATCCCCATGAAGGACAGGGAGGACCACCCCTTCTGGCTGGAGATTTACACAGAGGAGCGGATTCCTGCGGCCACCTTCTGCCTGGGTTCCGACGGGCTGCGGTATGAGGGAAAGCTGCGCTTCCGCCCGCTGAACGCCGACCTGCTGGCGGCGCTGGAGCCGTTGGCGGAGCAATGGGAACAGGAACACAAAAATGGAGGAGACGGGTGAACCGTCTCCTCCGTTTGCAATCGTTTTATCCAATCTTTGGATAGCCTACGGATTCATCCAGACGGTATTGGAGCGCCGACCAGGTGATGTCCACCGTCTCGTCCGGGTTGTGATTGAGTTTCAGCAGGTGCGGGAGCAGAAGGGGCTTTGCTACTCCATCTACTCTTACGGCACCTGCCATGACAATACCGGCTACTTCGGCGTCTACACCGCCCTGGGGCGGGAGACCGAGGGACAGGCGCTGGACACCATTTTGGCCGTGGTCCGGGAGCTGACCGAGCACGGCGTCACCCAGGCCGAGCTCGACCGGGCCCGGGAGCAGTCCAAGGCCAACGTGCTCATGGGGCTGGAGTCCACCCAGTCCCACATGAGCAGCTTGGGCCGGGGCGAGCTGCTCCAGGGCGAGGTGCTGGACGAGGACGCCATCATCGCCGCCCGCCCCGCGCTTTGGGGCGGGCGGCTTTTCTGTTCCCACCCTGCCTTCCCCTGGGGGAAGGTGCCCCGGAGGGGCGGATGAGGGGAGAACTGGCAATCTTAAACCAAACTTAAGGGAAATGTAAGGAAGTTTTTGTGCGGTTATACTACGATAGCAATGCGGGAGAGGAGGTTCCAGAGATTCCCCCTCAGACGGCTTCTTATCGGACTTGCAGAGAATATGCGTGGTTTTCCTTGTAACACAAAACACAAAGAGGCCTCAGCCTGCGCGTAGAGGGAGGATTTAGCCGGCAAACGTCAACCGAGGCATTCAATGAAAGAAGGGGAAAATATGAAATTAATCAAAAGAATTACTGCATATCTATTGACCTTTAGCATTTTATTGAGCATCGGTTCGTCTGTAGTGGCTGCCGCAGTGGCGCCTGTCGAGCAGGAATATCCAGCGCATGAAGACCCGTCACAGGAAATGTTAACTGATCTGGAGCAAAAGGGGGTACAAATTAATCACGTTAAAGATTCGAGCCTAATAACAAATATCAAAAATCCTAGTAACGGGAAACTCTCATTTACTATTAAGATTCCAGCAAACCAAACACTGTACTATAAGGTAGAGTTAATTCCTAGCAAACGGGCAGGCGCTATTGAAACACCTAAAAATGCATCTTATTACAATAGCTCTAATAGGACAGTTACAAAGACAATCACTGTGGATGTAAAGCATTTCTCTCCTAACTATGTTATAACAGCAAACTATACAACAGGTAATTCCAGAATTAAAACGGTCTATGAAGATGAGGAAAAAGTAGCTAGTAAGTTGGTAAAACAAATTACCTCGAAACCATTTGTTTGGACTCAGGCGGAACTTGATAAATATAATGCGGGTAAGACAATTAGTTGGGCTGTGACATTTGCCACATTAGAATTTGTATCAATTGAAATAGGGGCCCTATTGAAAGGAGCTGAAACGATTGGGACTGCACTTAATATTGGGTGGTCGTTTATTGGAGATGGAGGAGTGCCCTCTACAGAAAGTCCTACCCAATATGAACTTGATATGGTACCTAGACTAGGACTAAAATATCAAGTAAGCTATATTCCTACAAATAGTGGAATAAGCAGAAAGATATTAGTTACTTTGCCAGATGGACGTAGCTCAACATACAGTTTAGGTACCTATCCAAGCGGCATCACAATTAGGATCCCGACTTGAGGAATTTGGCCAATGAAACACAGAAATCCAAAGAAGCTGGCACAGAGGATTGTCGGAATCATCCTATTGACCGGCGGCAATCTGATAGCTACGACGCTGTACCTCCCGGAATTCCGCTACGTACCGGAGCTGTTTGAGCGATTGCAGATGTACCGTGCAATCGCACTTGTGCTTGGTATTACAGGTGCCATTATCTTTGCGAGATCTTTTAAAACAAAATAAGTTGCTTCGGAGGCAATAATCAGGCAGAGGAGTGTTGACACTCCTCTGCCTGATTTTATAGCGTCTGTTTTCTCAACAGCCGGATATCCTCCCCATAGAAGGGGAGCACGCGGTACTCTCCCTCCAGGCGGGAGGCGATCTGGGGGGTATAACGGGCGCGCACCTGATCCATGGTCAGGTTGGAGGAGATCACCGTCCGCTTGTCCGCCGTCAGGCGGGTGTTGATGAGGGTGTAGAGGGCGGACTGGACAAAGGGGGTGGAAAGCTCGCTGCCCAGATCGTCCAGAATCAGCAGATCGCAGCCCAGGTAGCGGCGGGTCTCGTCCTTGGCCTCCCCAGCCTCCAGCCGGTCCCGGGCGAACTTCTGCTCCTCGAAGCGGGTGAAGATGTTTACCGCCGTGTCGTACACCACGGAGAAGCCGCTCTCCGACACGGTGCGGGCGATGCAGGCCGAGAGGAAGGTCTTGCCCAGCCCCGGCGCGCCGGTGAGGAACAGGTTGCGGAAGTAGAACCGGCCGAACTTCCGGGCATAGCTGGAGCACACGTCGAAGATAAACTCCATGTTCTCCCGGGGGGAGAGGGACTCCCCCGGCCAGGGCAGGGGGGAGTAGTAGTCCAGGGAGAAGGAGTCAAAGGACTGCTCCCCCAGATCCAGCAGCTTGGACAGCTCCCTGATCTGCTCCTCGGTGCACAGCGCCTTAAGGCAGGCGCACATATTGGCCCCCACCCAGCCGGTGTCGCTGCACTTGGGGCAGGCGGGCTTGTCGTCCAGGGCGTCGGCGGGATAGCCGTGCTCGGTCAGCAGCGCCGCCTTCTCCGCCTGGAGGCTCAGGTTTTTATCCCGGATTACACCGATGGCGGGCACCGGATCGCTGCCGTCCCGCAGGGAGGCGGCGATGATCTGGGTGATGGTGCGCCGCAGTTCCCGGTCGATGGCCGCCACCCGGGGCAGCTTGGCGTAAATCTCGGAGCGCAGGCGCTCCTGCGCCTCCTCCCGGGCCTTCCGCTGGGCCTCCAGCCGGGCGGTGGCCCGGCGCAGGACGCTCTGCTCGTATCCCATGGCTTACTCTCCCTCCGTCTCCTGCTGGCGGCGCAGGAACTCCCGCATCCGCTCCAAATCCTCCCGCACCCGCTGGTCGGCCTCGCCGGGGGCGGCGGGGCGGCCCTGCATGGCGGGCTGGGCCACCGGGCGGCGCTGCCGGTCGCCCGCCTCCACCTCCGCCAGGGTGTGCAGGTTCTTCCGGTGCCAGCCGCACAGAATGCCGTTCATGTAGTCCCAGTCCATCTTCTGCTTCTTGTAGACCGTCTTTTCGTAGGCCAGGCGGAGCACCTCGTCGGCAAAGCCCATGTCCGTCCAGGCCGCCACCTTCTTCCGCTCCTTCTCCACCAGGGGGCGGGGCGGCTGATCCAGCAGGCGGAGAATCTCCCCCTCCCGGCTGCGGTAGAGGGCCTGCTTCTTCAGGTGGGCCTCGGCGGCCTGGGCCGTGTCCACCCCCAGCCGCCGCCACACGAAGCCCTCCTTCTGAATCTGGCTCATGCGGGGCTTGCGGCCGGGGCCGTACTTCCGCTGAAACTCCTCCACGCACCAGCTCACCAGCAGGCAGATCACCTCCGCCGGCAGGGCCAGGTAGTCGTAGAGGGTGTACAGGCTCTTCAAGTCCGACGTGGACAGGATCTTGCCCAGACGCCGCTGCACCTCGTTCACCAGGCCGGGGAAGGAGGAGGCGCCGTCCTCCAGCTCCCGCGTGATGTCGGCGGCGGTGTACTCCGGCGGGCCCTCCGGCTCCATCCGGGCGGGGGCCTCCGGCGCGGCCGTGCCGTCCGCCAGGCCCAGCCCGACCAGGGCGGACAGGGCCGCCTCCAGCCGGGGCACGTCCCACTTCAGCGCCCGGCGGGCCGCCTCCGGCTCCAGCCGTCCGCCCCGGCGCAGCAACCACAGGTACAGCAGCGCTGCGTCCCCGTTTCCCGCGCCCATCAGCCGGTCGGCCGCCCGGGCCGTCATGGATAGAATGTCACCGGGCAGCAGCAGCTCGGCCATGTGAATCCCCCGTTCCTCTCTGGTTTCCCGCCTATTATAGCACAAAACTACGCGCGGTGTATACTGTGGATATCGGCCCCCTGCGTGGCGTGCGGCGTAGGGGCAAGCGGGGCCGCGGCCATATGGGAAGGGAGAAAATGCAGGCTGGGTGCCCACACCCGCCCGCGGGCGGCCACAAGGGCCGCCCCTACACAGAAGCGCGGAGCGCCCGGGAGCAGGGAAACAGCGAGACCCGCAGGCGAAAAAGCAGTTGCGCCGCAGGCGCAAGGTGTTTTTTGCGGAGGGACGAGCAGTTGCCCGTCGCGGAGGGCGCGCAGCGTGACAACACAGAAGCGCGGAGCCGTCGTGAGCCGCGGCACAGTGAGCCGCGCAGGCCGGAAAACAGGCCAGGCGAAGCCCGGCGGCATTTCCGGCGGAGCGGGGAATAGTGACCGCGTCGCGAACAGGCAGAGCGTGACAGAAAGCGCGGAGCTGTCGGAAGCCGCGGCACAGGTTGCCGTCCGGGCGGGAAAATGAAAATTCATGAAGATTTCATTTCTCATCCGGGCGGAACTATGGTATAATAGCCGCAAAGCGGCTATTACACTTGCATTTCAGCCGTTTTTCCCGCCCCTTGCGGGGCAACCGAAAAACAGAGCGCATTATACCATTCCGCTGATGCTTCCTGGTATAATGTCCGAATCCTAAATCACTATGGTCAGGAGGGGTTTCCATGAAAAACCGTGTCACCGTCACCATCGCCGGACAGGAGTATACGCTGGTGGGCACCGAGGAGGCGAGCTACACCGAGAAGGTGGCCGCCCACGTGGACGCCAAGGTGGAGGAGGTTTTGAGCGGAGCCCATGTGTCCCTGGTGGATGGGGCCATCCTGGCGGCGGTCAACATCGCCGACGAGTACTTCAAGGAGGTGGAGGCCGCGGAGAACCTGCGCCGCCAGCTCAAGGAGTACCTGGAGGAGGCCACCAAGATGAAGCTGGAGCTGTCCGAGGCCAAGCGGGAGATCTTCAAGCTGCAGAACAAGAAGTAAGAGAGCGGAGCGGGCGGCTTTGGCCGCCCCCGCCAGGGAGGATTCCGTATATGCTGGAATTGCTCGCCCCCGCCGGGTCTATGGAGGCCGTGGCGGCGGCTGTTCAGAACGGCGCCGACGCCGTCTATCTGGGGTACGGGGACTTTAACGCCCGCCGCAACGCGAAAAATTTCTCGGAGGAGGAGTTTGCGGCGGCGGTTTCTTATTGCCACCTGCGGGGGGCGAAGGTCTACCTGACCCTCAACACCCTGCTCACCGACCGGGAGCTGCCGAAGGCGGCGGAGGTGGCCGCCCAGGCCAGCGCCATCGGCGCCGACGCGGTGCTCATTCAGGATCTGGGCGTGCTGCGGATGCTCCGCCAGGTCGTCCCCGATCTGCCCGTCCACGCCTCCACCCAGATGACCCTCCACAACCTGGACGGGGTGAAGATGGCCGCCGATCTGGGCCTCACCCGGGCGGTGCTCTCCCGGGAGCTGAGCCGGGATCAGATTGAATCCATCTGCCAGCGCGCCCCCATCGAAATCGAGGTCTTCGCCCACGGGGCCCTGTGCATGTGCTACTCGGGGCAGTGCTTCCTCTCCTCCGTCATCGGCGGGCGCAGCGGCAACCGGGGCCTGTGCGCCCAGCCCTGCCGCCTCAAGTACGGCTGGATGGACAAGGCCGACGCCTACCCCCTCTCCCTCAAGGATCTGTCCCTGGCGGGACACCTGCGGGAGCTGCGCAGGATGGGGGTGGCCTGCGTCAAGCTGGAGGGCCGCATGAAGCGGCCGGAGTACGTGGCCGTGGTCACCGGCATCTACGCCCGGGCCATCAAGGAGGATCGGGAGCCGACGGAGGAGGAGCTGGAGCAGCTCCGGGCCGCCTTCTCCCGCCAGGGCTTCACCCAGGGCTACTACCTGGATCAGCAGGGGCCGGACATGTTCGGCGTGCGGGAGGAGACCAGGGAGCCGAAGGAGCTCTTCGCCGCCGCCCGCAATACCTACCAGAGCGGGGAGGCCCAGCGGGTGCCCGTCACCTTCTACGCCATGCTCCGCCCCGGCGAGCCCGCCCGCGTGGGGGTGGAGGATCCGGACGACCGGGTGGCGACGGTGGAGGGCCCGGTGCCAGAGGCCGCCCGCACCCGCCCCCTGACGGCGGAGGCGGTCACCACCCAGCTCTCCCGCACCGGCGGCACCCCCTACCGCTGCGGGCAGGTGCGCGCCCTGGTGGAGGAGAACCTGTCCCTCCCCCTGGCCGCCCTCAACGCCCTGCGGCGGGAGGCCCTGGAGAAGCTCTCCGTCCAGAGGCAGGAGCCGCCCCGCCGCCGCACCGGGGAATACCACGCCGGCGCCCGCTATGAGAACCGGCGGGAGGAGCCGGTGCTGACCATCTCCGTGCGGAGGGCGGAACAGCTCACCGACGAGCTGCTCCGCCTCAGGCCCGCCCTGGTGTACGTCCCGCTGGACGAGCTGGCCGCCCACCTGGAGAAGGCCGTCGGCACGGAGCACACCTCCATCGGGGTGAGCCTGCCCCGGGTGGCCTGGGACCGGGAGTACCCCGGCCTGCGGGAAAAGCTGGAGCAGGTGCGCGCCCTGGGGGTAAAAGACGCCCTGCTGGGCAACCTTGGTATGTTCCCCATCGCCCGGGAGCTGGGCTTCACCCTGCGGGGAGACTTCGGCCTGGAGATCTACAACGCCCAGGCCCTCAAGGAGTACAAGCGGCTGGGCCTCCAGTCGGCCACCCTCTCCTTTGAGCTGAAGCTGGCCCAGATCCGCGACCTCTCCAAATGCCTGGACACCGAGCTGATCACTTACGGCCGCCTGCCCCTGATGCTGATGGAGAACTGCATCATCAGAAACCGCACCGGCTCCTGCGGCTGCCAGAACACCAATATCCTCACCGACCGGAAGGGCGCCCGCTTCCCGGTGGTGAGCGCCCCCGGCTGCCGCAACGAGCTGCTCAACTCCCAGAAGCTCTTCCTAGCGGACAGGGCCGCCGACTACCGCCGCATCGGCCTGTGGGCCCAGCGGCTGCTCTTTACCACCGAAAATCCCCGGGAGTGCGTGCAGGTGGCCCAGCGCTATCTGGAGCAGGGGAGCTGGACCCCCAACGAGTACACCCGCGGGCTATACTATCGAGATGTGGAGTGAACCCCATGAAGCTGAAGATCAAGGCCGTATCGGACAAGATCGGCAAGGACATCCCCTACCCCTTCTACGCCACCGCCGGCGCGGCGGCCATGGATCTGTGCGCCTGCGTGGACGCGCCGGTGGAGGTGGCCCCCCGCGCCCTGGTGAGTATCCCCACCGGCATCGCCATCGCCCTGCCCTCGGCGGAGTATGTGGCCCTGGTGTTCGCCCGCTCCGGCCTGGGCATCAAGCACGGAATTGCCCTCTCCAACGGGGTGGGCGTCATTGACAGCGACTACCGGGGGGAGATCCGGGTGGGGCTGACCAACCTGTCCGACACCCCCTACACCGTCCAGCCCGGCGACCGCATCGCCCAGCTGGCCGTCATGCCCGTGGTGCAGGCCGAGCTGGAGCGGGTGGACAGCCTGGACGATACCGGGCGGGGGACCGGCGGCTTCGGCTCCACCGGAAAGTAAGGGCAGACGCAGCAGACCGGTGCGGGCCGCCGGGACGTGTAGGGGCGGGGCTCGTCCCCGCCCGCGGGCGGCCACAAGGGCCGCCCCTACAGGGCAGACACAGCGAACCGATGCAGGCCGCCTGGATGTGTAGGGGCGGGCGCCCACACCCGCCCGCGAAAGAGCATGGAACCGGGCGGAGCGCCGCGGCTGCCGCGCCCCTCCGGCCAATTAGGAAAGGAACAGAAGTATGGAGATCATTCTGGCCTCCCAGTCGCCCCGGCGGCGGGAGCTTTTGGAGCGCATGGGGATAAAGAACTTTCGCATCGTCACCCCCGATATTGACGAGCACATGGAGCGGGAGCTGCCCCCGGAGGATCTGGTGCGCCGCATCTCGGCGGAGAAGGCCCGGGCCGTGCGGGAGCAGGCGGGCATGGATGCGGTGGTGATCGCCGCCGATACGGTGGTGGCTCTGGACGGGGCGGTGCTGGGCAAGCCCGCGGATGAGCTGGAGGCTTTCAAGATGCTCTCCACCCTCTCCGGCTGCCGCCACCAGGTCTATACCGGCCTTACCGTCCTGCGGGGGGAGGAGCGGCACACCGTCAGCGAGGAGACCACCGTCGCCTTCCGGGAGCTGAGCGAGGAGGAGATCTCCTGCTACATCCAGACCGGAGAGCCCATGGACAAGGCGGGGGCTTACGGCATCCAGGGCTTTGGGGCTCTGCTCATTGAAGGCATCCAGGGGGATTACTACAATGTCATGGGCCTGCCCGTGTGCCGCCTGGGCGGCATCCTGCGCCAGCTCGGCGTGGACTGCCTGCGCCTGGCGGCGGGCGAGCGGGACAGCGACTGAGAGAGAGGGAACGGACAGACGTGAAGGATTTTTTCCGGCACAACGGAATCCTGATTTTAATCGCAGCCATTCTGCTGGCCCTGGTGACGGCGGTGGTGTCGATGCTGTTCGGCGGTGTGGCCGACCCCCTGTCCAACCTGGTGGGGATCCTTACCACGCCGGTGCGCAACGGCATTACCGCAGTGACCAACTGGGCGGAGGAGAAGTACAACGATGCTTTCGAGCTGGAGCAGATGAAGGAGGAGCTGGCCGGGCTGAAACAGCGCAACGCCGAGCTGGAGGCCCAGGCCCGGGAGGCGGAGGCCGCCCTCCAGGAGAACGAGCGCCTGCGCAACCTGCTGGAGCTCCAGCCCAAGGAGTGGTCCTGCGACAAGGCCGCCGCCATGGTCACCGCCCGCTCCACCTCCAACTGGGAGTCCACCCTCACCATTGGCAAGGGCAGCGCTGCGGGGATTGCCGTGGATGACTGCGTGGTGGACGAGTACTGGAACCTGGTGGGCGTGGTGGCGGAGGTGGGGGAGAACTGGGCCACCGTGCGTACCCTCGTTGACTCGGACACCGAGATGGGCGGCCAGCTCGCCCGAACCGGCGGCGCGGCCATCCTGGAGGGAGACTTTGCCCTCATGGGGGAGGGCAGGCTCAAGCTGACTTATCTGCCGGAGAACAGCGAGCTCATCGCCGGGGATCTGGTGACCACCTCCGGCCGGGGCGGGGTATACCCCGCCGGACTGGTGGCCGGGCACGTGGAGGAGGTGCGCACCGATGCCTCCGGCATGACCCGCTACGCCGTCATTGCGCCGGAGACCGATCTGGACGGCCTCCAGCAGGTCTTTGTGATCACCGACTTTACCGTTAACGAATAAATGGGACGTGGCCGGAAAGGGGGGAAGCGCCGGTGACCAGACAGGATTTTCTCATTAAATGGGGCGTATACGCCCTGGCTCTGGTGCCCGTATGGTTCCTGGAGCTGTTTGTGCTCAACCGCTTTCCCCTCTTTGGGGTGGCCCCTATGCTCCTGCCCCTGGCTGCCGTGTGCGTGGCGGTGCTGGAGGGCACCACGGCGGGGGCGGGCTTCGGCCTGTTCGTGGGCATCCTGTGCGACGCGGCCTACTTCAACACCGACGGAGCCATGACGGTGGGGCTGTGCCTCATCGGCGTGGGGGCCGGCGCCCTGGCCCAGTATGTGCTGCGCCAGAACCTGGTGGGCTGCCTGCTGTGCTCCTTCGCGGCGCTGGCGCTCATCGACGGGGTGCGCATCGCCGCCCGCCTGCTGGCCGGGCGGGGGGAGCTGGCTGCCATGCTCGGCTTGGCCGGACGGGAGATTCTCTGGTCCCTGGTCTTTGTGTTCCCGGTGTACGCCCTGTTCCTGTGGGTGTTCCGCCGGGTGCCGAAAAAAACCGTGCTGTAAAGACAGGCCGCCCCGCCACCGAACGCGGGGTGGCCTCATAGACTGAAAAAGGGGGCCCGCCATGGAGGGCAGACAATTCAACCGCCGCACCCTCGCCATCCTGGTGGTGCTTACGGCACTGCTGCTGCTGTTTTTTGGGGTGCTCTACAACCTGCAGGTGCTCCATGTGGACGACTACCGGGCCCAGAGCGTGGTCAAGATTGCCAACCGGAAGACGGTGGAGGCCGCCCGTGGGGAGCTGCTGGACCGCTACGGCCGGAGCATGGTGACCAACCGTGCCACCTACCAGCTCACGCTGAATACCGGTGTGATGGGGGAGGAGGCGGTGCGCAACGCCAACCTGCTGGAGCTGCTCAACATCTGCCGGGACAACGGCCTGACCTGGACCGACACCCTGGCCGTCTCAACGGCAGCCCCCTTCACCTACACCAGCGACACCCCTCTGGCCTACGAGAAGGAGGGGGGCGGCGTGGCCCTGACCCGGCTGGGACGGCTGCTCAACGCCCTCCCTATGAAAAAGGAGCTGAAAAGCAGCCTGAACCTGCCCGCCACCGAGCAGGTAGAGGACGCCAAGACCCTGGACGATATCCCCGCCGGGCCCACGGCGGAGGAGCTGATCGCCGCCCTGCGCACCTACTTTGAGATTGACCCGTCCTGGTCGGACGCCGATGCCCGGGCCCTGATCGGTGTGCTCTACGAGACCAATCTGCGCACCTACAGCATCAACCAGCAGGCGTACATCTTTGCCCAGGATGTGAATATTGATGTCATCTCTGCGGTGAAAGAGCGCCGGCTTACCGGCGTTACCATCGAAACCACCACCGTCCGTCAGTACAACACTGTAGCCGCAGCCCACCTGCTGGGCCATGTGGGAGACATCCAGTCCAGCAACTGGGACTACTACCGGGAGCAGGGCTACAGCATGAACGACAAGGTGGGCATCGACGGGGCGGAGAACGCCTTTGAGGAGTATCTGCGTGGGGAGTCAGGGGTTCAGATCCAGGAGCTGTCCACCAGCGGAAAGGTGGTCAGCGAGTACTGGCGCATCGACCCCGAGACCGGAGAGGAGCAGATCCCCAAGCCGGGGGACAACGTTCTGCTCACTCTGGACCTCCGCCTCCAGGAGAAGGTGGAGGAGATTCTGGCCAACACCATCGAGACTCTGGAGTCGGAGGATACCGGGGGCGGCGCGGTGGTGGTGGAGAGCGTCAAGACAGGGGAGATCCTGGCGATGGCCTCCTATCCCACCTACGATCTGTCCCAGATCTACAGCAACACCGCCCTCTTTAACGAGGCCAGGGATAACCCGCTGAGGCCCTTTACCAACCGAGCCACCCAGGAGTTTTACTATCCCGGTTCCACCTTCAAGCCGCTGGTGGCCATCGCCGCGCTGGAGGAGGGACTGACCACGCCCACGGAGAAAATTCAGGACACCGGCCGCCTCCAGCTCCCCGAGGAGGAGCACTACCCCTACGGCGATTTCCATCCCCAGTGCTGGATCTACCGCCAGTACGGAGGCAACCACGGGTGGGAGGATCTGGCCGACGCCCTGCGGGACTCCTGCAACATCTACTTTTACACCATGGGCCACCGGCTGGGCATTGACAAGATTGACGAGTACGCTTCCCTGTTCGGCCTGGGAGAGTACACTGGTATCGAACTGCCCGAGGTGAAGGGCTATGTGGCCGGACCGGCCACCAGCGAGGCCCTGGGGGTGGAGTGGTACGGCGGCAACCTGCTCAACGCCGCCATCGGTCAGGACAACACCCAGGTTACCCCCCTTCAGCTGGCCAACTATATCGTTACCCTGCTCAACGGCGGCGATCACTTCGTGCCTCACCTGCTCAAGTCCGTCAAGTCCAGCGACTACTCGGAGACGGTGTATGAGCAGCAGCCCGAGGTGAAAAACCACATTGCTCTCGACCCCGCCAACGTGGAGGCGGTGAAGCGGGGCATGTGGGAGGTGGCCAACGACCCCAAGAGCACCGTAGACCAGTACCTGAGCAACCTGGCGGTGGAGGTGGGCGCCAAGACCGGCTCCGCCCAGGTGGGCTCGGCGGACAAGGAGGCCGACGCCGTCTTCACCCTGTTCGCCCCTTATGACGACCCGGAGATCGTCATCTCCATCGTGGTGGAGGGCGGTGCCTCGGGCGGAAATCTGGCCCAGGCCGCCGGCGAGATTGTCAACTACTATTTCAGCGCGGAGCATACTGTGGAATCGGTGGACGCCGAGAACACCCTGCTCCGCTGAAGGGAGCCGTTCCTTGTGTGTGATCCCCAGACCTTTGACAGCCGGGACAGCCGGTATAAGCGCCCCTATGGCGCCGTACCCTCCGGCACCCGGGTAGAGCTGGCCCTCCGCCCGCCCCGGGCCGGGGGATTTTCTGCCGCCACCCTTATCGCCTACTTTGAGCACCGGGACGAGGAGCGCCGGGAGCTGCCCATGCCCTGGCGGGGCCTGGAGGGGGACCGGGATGTGTTTGCCGTAACCCTGGAGACCGGGGACTATGTGGGCCTGGTGTGGTACTCCTTCCGCCTGGAGGGCCTGGACGGCCGCAGGGAGGAGCTGGGGCCCTTCCAGCTCACGGTGTACGACGGGGCGGAGGAGGTGCCCGCCTGGTTCGGAGAGGGCGTCACCTATCAGATCTTCCCTGACCGCTTCCGCCGCACCCGGGTTCCCGATCCCACCGGCACGGTGGGAGGGCGGAGCGTCCACACCGGCTGGGAGGAGGAGCCGGTCTACCGCCCCGACTCGAACGGCGAGGTGCGCAACCGGGACTTCTTTGGCGGCGATCTGGCCGGCGTGCGGGAGAAGCTGGGCTACCTGCGGGGCCTGGGGGTGGATACCCTCTACTTCTGCCCCATCTTCGAGGCCCCGGAGAACCACCGCTACGGCACCGGGGACTATGAGAAGATCGACCCCATGCTGGGCACCGAGGCCGACTTCCGCGCCCTGTGCACCGACGCCCACGCCCTGGGCATGCGGGTGGTGCTGGACGGCGTGTTCAACCACCAGGGCTTTGTCAGCCGCTATTTCAACGGCGACGGCTCCTATGAGAGCGTAGGGGCCGTCCAGTCCCAGGACAGCCCTTATTACCCCTGGTACCACTTCTCACACTGGCCGGACAAATACGACTCCTGGTGGGGCATCTACTCCCTCCCCGCCGTCAACGAGGCCGATTCCTCCTACCGCCGGTATATCTTCGGCGGCGCGGACAGCATCATCCGCCGCTGGCTGGCCGCCGGGGCGGACGGCTGGCGGCTGGACGTGGCCGACGAGCTGCCCGACGACTTTATCCACGGCATCCACGCCGCCGCCCGGCAGGCCAAGCCGGAGGCGGTAATCATCGGCGAGGTGTGGGAGGACGGCTCCAACAAGATCGCCTACGGCGTGCGCCGCCGGCACATCCTGGGGGGACACTGCGACGGGCTGATGAACTACCCCTTCCGAAACGCCCTGCTCTCCTTCCTGCTGGGCGAGGACGCCTTCCGCTTCCGGCAGGCCATGGAGACCCTGCGGGAGAACTACCCGCCCTTCGCCTGGCGCTCGGCCATGAACTTCCTGGGCACCCACGACACCCCCCGCATCCTCACCCTGCTGGGCACGGGGGGCGACGGCAAGGACCACGACAAGGACTGGCGGGCCGCCTTCCGCATGTCCTCCGGCCAGTACGCCCTGGGTAAGGCCCGGCTGAAGCTGGGGGCCCTGGTGATTTTCGCCTTCCCCGGCTCCCCCATGGTCTATTACGGAGACGAGGCGGGGATGGAGGGCTTTGAAGACCCCTTCAACCGCCGCACCTACCCCTGGGGAAGGGAGGACGGCGAGCTGCTGGAATGGTACACCGCCCTGGGGAAGGCCCGCCGGGCGCTGCCCGCCCTGCGCCGGGGGGAGCTGGCCTGGACGCTCACCCGGGGACGGGTACTCTCTTTCCTCCGCACTGGGGCCGAGGGGAGCGTATTGGCCGCCGTCAACGCCGGCGAACGGCCGGAGCCCATTGATCTGCCCTGGCCCGCCCGGGACTGGATGACCGGGGCGGCCCTGGAACAGGGGGAGCAGACGCTCCCTCCCATGACAGGCTGGCTGCTGACGCCCCGGCCGGAAGGAGCGTGAACTGTGGAGCAGCCCCTCATCAGCATTATCGTGCCGGTCTACAACGCGGAGCCCTATCTGGACAACTGCCTGGACTCCATTGCCGCCCAGACGTGGGAGAACCTGGAGGTGTGGCTGGTGGATGACGGCTCCACCGACGCCAGCCCCGCTCTCTGTGACGCCCGGGCCGCCGCCGACTCCCGCTTTCACGTGCTCCACCAGGCCAACGCCGGGGTATCCGCCGCCCGCAATGCCGCTCTGGAGCGGGCTACGGGGCAGTACCTCCAGTTTGTGGACGGGGACGACTACCTGCCCTCCACCGCTACCGAGCGGCTGGTCCGCACCGCCGGGGCCACCGGGGCCGATCTGGTGATCGGCCGCTTCTGGCGGGTGGCCGGCACACGCAAGGCCCTCCAGGGCCACATCCGCCGGGACGGGGTGTTCACCCGCCGGGAATTCGCGGAGGAGATGCTCAAGGCCCCGGCCAACTTCTACTACGGCGTGCTGTGGAACAAGCTCTACCGCCGCTCCATTGTGGAGGAGGGCGGCCTGCGGTGCGATCCGGAGGTGAGCTGGTGCGAGGATTTCCTCTTCAACCTGGAGTACATCCGCCGGACCCGGCTGATCGCCGCCACCGCCCAGCCGGTCTACTGCTATGTGAAGCGGCCGGGCAGCCTGGTGGCCACCCAGGCCACCCTGGCCCGGACGGTGGAGATGAAGCGCACCATGTTTGCCGCCTACAAGCGGCTCTATCAGGCCCTGGACCTCTATGACGAACAGAAGCTGCGGGTCTACGGCTACCTGGTCTCAGCCGCCAAGGACGGGGGGAGCGTGGCCCTGCGGCCCCCGGCTCTCCCCAAGCGGCGGCCGGAGTCCCCGCGCCGCCGAACGCGCCGGCGCAGAACCGGAATGGCATAATGTCCGGAGTCCTGCCGAAACGCTGCTTCGGCAAATTGAAAAAGCGGAACGGCTATGCCGTTCCGCTTTTC
>ERZ836760.1846-NODE-1846-length-20010-cov-2.917965_pt1 | contig 20010 bp, 18 predicted proteins | sample MGYA00519941_ERZ836760 | MGnify/ENA primary metagenome ERZ836760 (study PRJEB31850, sample SAMEA3708807) | human gut metagenome | biome: human gut; feature: human-associated habitat; material: faeces | place: China | collected 2014 ... | reverse complement strand
GGCGCGGTGATCGACGGCGCAGCGCTCAAGGCTGCCGGCATCATCAAGAAGGAATTCCAGCCGGTGAAGATTCTTGCTGAGGGCGAGACCAGCAAGAAGTTCACGGTCCGCGTCGACAAGGTCTCCGCTGCCGCGCAGGCCAAGATTGAGGCGGCCGGCGGAAAGGTCGAGCTCCCGTGCTAACTGGCCTGAAGAACGCGTTCCGGATCAAAGATCTTCGGGACAAGATTCTCTTCACCATAGCGATGCTCATTGTGTACCGCATCGGTGCACATGTTCCTGTGCCCGGCGTCCCCTTCCAGGGGATGGCGGGCCTTTTGCCGACCGATGGCGCTATGGGGCTTCTTACGCTTTTCTCTGGTGGCGCGCTGAGCTACGTCTCGGTCTTCTCGCTTGGCATCATGCCCTACATCACGAGCTCCATCATCATGCAGCTCCTGCAGAGCGTGATTCCGAGCCTCCACGAGCTTGCCCGCGAGGGCGAGGTCGGCCAGACCAAGATCACGCAGTATTCTCGCTATCTCACGCTCGGCCTGTCCATCCTTAACTCGATCGGCTACCTGTTCCTGTTCAAGAGCTACGGCATCAGCTTCGCTGAGGCCGGTGCTCCCGAGGTCATCTTCGACATCATGGTCGTCGGCACGCTCACCGCGGGCTCGATGCTCATCATGTGGATCGGTGAGCTCATCACGCAGCGCGGCATCGGCAACGGCATGTCGCTCATCATCTTCGCGAACATCATGGCTGGCCTGCCGCAGTCCATCTTCTCCTCGCTTGGCGAGGGCACGATGGGCATCGTCGTCACCGTCGTGATCTTCGTCGTGATCCTTTGCGTGATTCCGTTCATCGTCTTCCTCGAGCGCGGCCAGCGCCGCATTCCGGTTCAGTACGCCAAGCGTGTTGTGGGCCGTCGCATGATGGGCGGTCAGTCGACCTACCTTCCCATCAAGGTCAACACCGCCGGCGTGGTGCCGATCATCTTCGCGAGCGCGCTTCTGTACTTCCCTGCGCAGATTGCGGTCTTCTTCCCCAACGTCGATTGGGTGCTGGCCGTGGCCAACGCGCTTGCCTCGGGCTGGATCAACTGGATCTTGAACGTCGTTCTGATCGTGTTCTTCGCGTATTTCTACACCTCGATGGTGTTCAACCCGGACGAGACGGCCGACAATCTGCGCAAGCAGGGCGGCTTCATTCCGGGCGTGCGTCCCGGTTCCGCTACGGTTACGTACATTAAGAACGTGCTGCATCGCGTGACGTTGCCGGGCGGCATCTTCATCGCGGTCATCGCAGTGGTGCCTACGATTATCTTCCACTTCACGGGCAACACGCTGGTTCAGGCGTTCGGCGGCACGTCGATCCTCATCATGATCGGCGTTGCTCTCGACACTATGAACAAGGTGGAGAGTCAGTTGAAGATGCACAACTACGACGGCTTCTTCAAGTAGTCCGTTCTTGCAAGATAAACGCCCCGGTCAGATGTTTGGCCGGGGCGTTTTTTGTTGCAGCCCCTCTCTCGTGTACGGGGTTTGTACAAGATTTCGATGCACGATGCACGATGCTTGTCGCCCGCTGCAGACAGCTCGCCGCCCGCTGCCAACTGCCGTCGAGTCGCATGCGACCGCCCTGCATGCGACCGCCCTGCATGCAACCGTCCCGCATGCAACCGCCCCTTGTGCACGAAAAACCGCTCCCGCTGGCAGGTTCTGACGGTTTGAGGTCGCTGCAGTGCGCCCTGCTCGCGCTGCCGTTTTCCCTATTTTCTGTTTTGCCTGGTCACAGCGTTGGGCCGTCGCATCGCACTTCCTCGGGCGTTCGTCTTGTCGGGTCAAACGACCCCAAACCGTCAGAACCTGCCAGCGGGAGCGGTTTTTCGCGCGCAAGCGTCTTGCGGTTCGACCCGCGAGCACCCGAGCTTCAAGAACGCTCGAAGTTTCGCTGGGGCACGGGTGAAAATGCTCGACAGCCCGACGCTGATGACAGGTTGCCAGATTGTTGAGAACCGGCAACCTGTCTTTCTGTTGAAATATGCGCAGCTCTCTAAGCGGTTTGGTACAATACGGCGCATCGATTGTAAGTCGAAAGGAAATCACATCATGAACATCGTGTTGTTGGGCGCGCCGGGCGCTGGCAAGGGAACGCAGGCTGCCAAGCTGGTCGAAGAGTTCGGTACGCCGCACATCTCGACGGGCGACATGCTGCGCGCGGCCGTGAAGGCCGGCACGCCGTTGGGCAAGAAGGCTAAGTCCTACATGGACGCAGGCGACCTGGTGCCCGACGAGGTCATCATCGGTCTGGTGACCGAGCGCTTGCAGGATCCCGATACCGAGAAGGGTTTTATCCTGGACGGTTTCCCGCGCACATCCGCGCAGGCCGTTGCGCTTGACGCCGAGCTTTCCAAGCTGGAGCGCCCGCTTGACGCCGCCCTGCTTATCGACGTCGATTTCGAGGTGATCGTGAAGCGCCTGACCTCGCGTCGCATGTGCCGTGAGTGCGGCTACATCGGTACGGCTACCGACGCTTCCTGCCCGAAGTGCTCCGGCGAGATGTACCAGCGCGATGACGACAACGAGGCTACGGTGCGCAACCGCTTGGATGTGTACGAGAAGTCCACGTCTCCGCTCATCGACTACTACCGCGGCTGCGATCTGCTGGTGTCCATCGACGGCGATCGCGATGCCGATGTCGTCTACGCTGACGTCAAACAGGCGCTCGAACTGTAACATCTGCGCGACTTTCTCGTGGTATTGCCGACGGATGGGGCCTGATCTGCCCCATCCGTTGTTTTTTCCTCTATAATCCTGTCTCATCATGCCAACCGTACGAAGCAACATAGCCTACGCTTACGGCACCTTCATGCGCTCTCATCGAGCGACGGTTCGTCATATAGTGAAAAGCGTGCTGTCTATTCTTGCCATCGCGCTTCTGCTCGAAACGTTTCTGTTCAACATCAACTACTTCACGTCCGCCGGGTACAACACCATCTCGCTGAACGACAAGCTTCAGCTGCGCGAAACCACGGACGACCAGTACCAGATCACCGCCGTGAACAACGTGTTGGAGTTCTCGAACCTCAACACCGAGGTTCACAACATTTGGCTCAACTTCGATTACCGCCAGCCCGCTCAGGAACTGACCGTCAAAATCCAGTTTACCGACGAGGCGCACCATACGTACTTCGATTCGACCGAGTACACGGTGGGCGTTCCTAACGTTGCGGTATCCACGTTGTCGGATCAGAGCGAATACATCAACTTGAATACCACGGGCCTCGTGGGCAATTTGCGCATTGAAGTTGTGGGGGATGAGGTTCAGTATCCCATCAAGCTGTCCGATCTGTGCTTGAACGCGCATCATCCTTTCGATTTCAACACCACGCGCTTCATTATCACTGCGGGGCTGCTGGCTCTTGCATTTGCGTTCCGGCCTCGCTCCGCCATCTACCGCATGCGCATCGTCGACGAGCCGCGCACGTCGAAGGCCGTGATCGTCGCCACCGTGGCCATCGAGATATGTCTGCTCAGCTCATTCCTTTTCCTGGGGTCGAACCTGGTCGGCGTGGCTACCAAGGACTACAACAGCGGTTCGTGGGACGGCGTGAGCCTGGTAAACTCCTTCGAAGTGGGCGGCGACAACGCGCAGCAGTATGCAGAGCTTGCGAAGGCCATGGCGCGCGGTCAGCTGTACCTTGAAGAGGAGCCGCCTCAGTGGCTGCAGGACATGAGCGACCCGTACGACAAGGGCGCGCGCGACGAAGCGCAGAAGGAGACGGGGGAGAAATACCTCTTCGACGTTGCCTATCATGACGGGCATTACTACGTGTATTTCGGCGTGGTTCCGGTGCTGCTGTTCTATCTGCCGTTCTATTTGCTCACCGGCGCCAACTTCCCAACGGCCATCGGCGTGCTTATTGCGGTGATCGCGTTCGTGCTTGGGTGCTCGGCGCTGCTCGATCGCTTTGCGCGCTACCATTTCAAGCGGGTGAGCTTGGGCTTGTACCTGCTTCTGCAGATTCCCCTGGTTATGTGCTGCGGGGTGCTCTACCTGCTGAAATTCCCGACGTTCTATTCGCTGCCCATCGCGCTGGGCTTGGCGTTCTCGGTATGGGGCCTGTACTTCTGGATGAAGGGGCGCGCGTCTGCTCGTCCGGAGAAATGGTACCTGCTCGGGTCGCTTTGCATGGCGCTGGTGGCTGGCTGCCGACCGCAGCTGCTGGTGCTGTCTTTGCTGGCGTTTCCGTTGTTCTGGCGTCCGTACATCACGAAGCGCCGGTTGTTCTCGCCGCAGGGCGCGCGCGAGTTCGCCTGCCTCATAGGGCCTTACCTGGTGGTGGCTGCCGGTCTGATGGGATACAACTACGCGCGGTTCGGATCGCTCACCGACTTCGGGGCCAACTACAACCTTACCGTGAACGACATGACCAAGCGCGGTTGGAACATCGGTCGTTTGGCGCCGGCGCTGTTCGCGTATTTCCTGCAACCCCCTAGCGTGACGGGCGTGTTTCCGTATCTGCAAGCTGCGCCGTTCGACACCACGTACATGGGGCAAACCATCAAGGAAGCCACGTTCGGCGGCATCCTGGCGTGCCTGCCCGTCTTGTGGGTGCTTCCGTTCGCGAAGCGCATCTTGCAGCTGCGCATCAGCCAGCGCTCGACGCGCACCATAGCGGGCGTGATTATCGTACTGCTTTTCGGCGGCGTCATCGTAGCGGTTGCCGATGCCCAGATGGCGGGCATCCTGCAGCGTTACTTCGCCGACTTCAGCTTCATGTTCTTGGCAGCCGTGGTGCTGCTGGTCTTTATCGTGAACGAGAACCTAACCCCGGGCACCACCACGCAGAACCTGCTTATGAAGGTGCTGTTGACGTTGGTGACCGTTTCGGTTTTGTACAGCGCGCTGCTGTGCTTCGTGCCGGAGACGGGTTGGTACTCCGACGTGTACGATTGGGCGTACCGGAACATCATCGAAACCGCGCAGTTCTGGACCTAGCGTCCAGTGACGGCAAGCGCGACGACGTGGAGCCGTCGCGACCCTATTGTCCGAGAAGGGAATGCAGAGTGAACATCATCATCGCCGACACGTACGAAGAAATGAGCCGCAAAGCAGCCGACGTCATTGCCGATTGCCTCGCGAAGGACCCGTCCTGCGTGCTGGGCTTGGCAACCGGTTCCACGCCGATCGGGCTGTACGCCGAGCTGGTGCGCGATTGCGAAGCGGGCAAGATCAGCTTCGCTGACGCGACGACGTTCAACTTGGACGAGTATCGCGGGCTGGATCCTCGGCATGACCAAAGCTACCGGTACTTCATGCAGCAGAACTTGTTCGACCATGTGAACGTGGACGTTGCGCGCACGCACGTGCCCGATGGCTCCAACCCGGACGCCGATGCTGCGTGCGCGGCGTACGAAGAGGCCATCGCCCAGGCGGGCGGCGTCGACTTGCAGCTTCTGGGCCTGGGCCACAACGGCCATATCGGCTTCAACGAGCCGTGCGACTGCTTCCCGGTTGACACGCACGTGGTCGAACTGACGGAAAGCACCATCCAGGCCAACAGCCGCCTGTTCGATTCCATCGACGAGGTTCCGCGCGAGGCGTACACCATGGGCATCGGCACCATCATGCGCGCCGCCAAGGTGCTGGTAGTGGCGAACGGCGAGGGCAAGGCGCAGATCGTGCGCGATGCCTTCTTCGGCCCCGTCACGCCGCAGGTTCCGGCCTCGGTGCTGCAGCTGCATCCGGACGTGACGGTGATCGTCGACAAGGAAGCCGGTGCGCTGCTCGGGTAGGTTGGACTTCGGGCTGCGGGGCGCTCGCGCTTTTGCGCGAAGGGCTTGCGGCGGCTTGCTCAGTGCATGAAACGGGATCTCTGCTTGCTTGGTGGAGATCCTTTTCTTTTACCCCGCGGGTGCGAGAATGGGCGAAAACGGAAAGGATGAAGCTATGATCATAACGGGAGGAAAGGTATTCGACGGGGCTGGGTTCGTCGAACGCGAGGTTGCCGTGGTCGGCGAGCGATTCGCAGACGCTGCCGCTGGCGATGCTTCGGTTGTCGATGCGACGGGCTGCTACGTGATCCCCGGTTTGGTGGACGTGCATTTCCACGGATGCAAGGGCCACGACTTCTGCGAAGGGACCGAGGAGGCTTTCGACGTGCTGGCGCGCTACGAGGCCTCGCGCGGCGTGACGGCCATCTGTCCTGCCACGATGACGTACCCGGAAGAGGTGCTGGCTCCCGTGATGGACTGCGCCGCCGCGTACGAGGCGAAGCCCGATGGGGCGGCACTTGTGGGCATCAACATGGAGGGCCCGTACATCTCTCCGGGCAATATCGGCGCGCAGAATCCGGCGTACCTGCATGGACCCGATGTCGCTATGTTCGGGCGCTTGCAGGATCGTTCGGGCGGTCTGATCAAGCTGGTGGACGTAGCCCCCGAGGTTCCCGGGGCTTTGGAGTTCATCGAGGCAACGGCTCCGTCGGTGCGCGTGTCGATCGCTCACACGAAAGCGGATTACGAAGTTGCGCGCGCGGCTATCGAGGCGGGCGCGCGTCACATGACGCACCTATGCAACGCCATGCCCTCGCTGCATCATCGCGAACCGGGTCCCATCGCTGCGGCGTTCGACTGCCCGGACGCGACGCCCGAGCTGATTGCCGACGGCGTGCATATCCATCCCGCTATGGTGCGCTTGTTGTTTGCTGCGTTCGGGGACGATCGCATGATCCTGATCAGCGACTCCATGATGGCCGCGGGCATGCCGGACGGCACGTACACCCTGGGGGGGCAGGACGTTACCGTGCGCGGCAACCGCGCTACGCTTGCCGACGGAACGATTGCGGGATCGAACACCGATCTTATGAGCTGCGTTCGCGTGGCGGTGAAGGACATGGGCGTATCGTTGGCAAGCGCGGTGAAGGCGGCTTCGGTCAATCCGGCGCGTGCTATCGGCATCGATGACGAGCGAGGCGGCATTCAGCCGGGAAAGATCGCCGACGCCGTTGTGCTCGACGAAGATCTCAATGTTCGTCACGTCGTGCTGCGGGGTCGCCTGCTTTCGTAGAGCGGCCAAGGCGGGGCTGGCGAGGCGTACGGCAGCCGATGAGGCTGCTGCGGTGGGGCGGAGCGTGCGAGGCGAGGGCGGCGGCCCGTTTCCAGGTCTCGCCTCGCCCCGCCTGCCGCCGCCTCCTGTCTGGCCAAGCTCGACCGGGTCTCGAGAAATCTAGCCGATCACCTCGGCCGAGGGAATGTGCTGGCGGTAGAGTTCGTAGAACGTGCGGGAGTCGAGCGCGTCGATGAACGATTGACTGACGGTGAGGCAGGCATCCGCGTCGTCTTGAGTCGACGCGTGCTCGAGCGGTTGCTGCGGACATGCTACAAGGTCGCCGTTGGCCGCGTAGAAGTCGAGCAGTTCCTCGGATAGCAGCTCGCGGCATACGCGGCGCGCAACGCTCTCTTCGACTGACGTGCGCGCGCAAAAGTACGATGGCAGCAATACGGGTCCCTCGTGCGACGCTTCGAAGAACGAGTCGGTCCCGTCAGCCCGCAAGGCGTACAGCGAGGGGACCAAGGCGAAATCCGCTTCTTTGGTGCGGGCGGCCTTGAACGCTCTGATGGGCATCGCAGTAACGGTGCAGCGTTGCAGCAGCTCTTCCGCAACGGCCTTGCCGTAGCGCTCCCATACGGATTTCACCAGGATCTTTCCAGCCGAGTTGTCGATTCCCCCGAACGCTACGCGCGCGTTGCGAACCAGGGTGGGCAGAGGATCGTTCGGGATGGGCGATCCGCCGTACAGCACAAGCGGAATGGCAACTACGGGAAGCAGCTGGTCGGTGCGCTTTACAGCCTGCACGACGGCGGTGCTTTTGAGCGGGAGCCAGGTTGCGCAGTCGTGCAGAGGCCCCAGCGCATCGAACACCTTCGCGCACTCGAACACCTCCAGATCGGCCGACACGATAAGGTCGGGCATCTGCGCTCCGTCGCGTGCGAGGTAGGCGGCCATGTGCTCGTCGTATCCAAGTCCGAAAAAACGCACGACCAGATGTATACCTTCGCTTCGCAGGCGTTCTTGCAGGTTCGCAAGGTAGGCTTTCTCGAAGTTGTGCAGAATGCAGATGTGGTTCCAGTACAGCGTAACGGTTACGGGCTCTTTGCTGGAGCGTTCGTTCGATTCGTTCATGCGAGTGCTTCTCCTGTTCTCAGGGCGCTTTGGAGCGCCTTGGTTTGACGGTAGGCTTGATGAAGGCGGGCCTCCAGCTGCTCTTCGGCAGTTGTGCGGGTGCGGACGCAAGAGACGGCTCCACCCGCCATGACGATGCGTGTATCGGCCAGAAGCGCCGTATGCGGGTCATGCGTGACCACCAGCACGAGCTTGCGCGCATCAAGGAGGGCTTCGAACGCCGCCTCCTTGTCGATTCCTGCATTCTCTATCTCGTCGACCAGGACGACGGGGCTGTTGCAAACAAGCGCGATGTCGGCAATCATGAGCGCTCTGGTTTGTCCGCCTGATAGCAGGTTGAGGTTGCAGGCGGCGTCGATGCGCTCGGGCGTAATGCGGTTTGCCAGCTCGAGCACTTCGGGCGCGCTTGCGCTTGAGGCGCGACAGGCGCGATGCAGCTCGATGAACTGGTCAACGGAAACGTCCAAGACGAAGCGCATGTTTTGGCTCAGATGCGCAATGAGCGATCCGGAGTAGGAGCGACGTTGCTCTTTTCGAGGGGCGTCGCCGTCTACGAGGACGCTTCGCTTGGTGGGGGAGTCTCCTTGGACAAGCTGTTCGATGTCCTTGATGAAGCGGGTTTTGCCCGATCCGGTGTTGCCGACGATGGCGTACAGTCCGCCTGTGTGCAATTCGATGCGGTCGAACCGTTCGGGCTTTTCGTGCTTGTCGGTTCCGGGAAGTACGGTTATCTCATGCATGGACTGCCGCCTTCCTGGTAAGCGGCCAGCGGCGCTCTTTGGCATGACGTGCTTTTGCCCGGTGCCGCCGGTTGGTCTTCGAAGGTCATTTTACCCACGACGCCCTGTTGAAACGCCGATCCTACCCGGCGTTCTCCCACGCAATACGAGCAAACTCCGGACGGCATCGTGTGGCGCAGCGTGTCTCCCTCAAGCGTGGGCGGAGGTGCTTGCTCCATGATCCAGTCGCACAATTCGTCGACTCCGTAGCCGGCAAGCCCGTCGATGGCGAACACGGCGGCATGCGGATTGATACGTGCGATGTTCGCGCAGACGATCTCCCGCTCTGCCTGGGACACCATGTCGGTTTTCGACACCACGACGAAGTCCGCCTGCGTAAGCATGGGCCCTAGATGCTCGGGCGCCTTGCAGCTGGCCGTCCCGTCCACCACGCATCCTGCCAACATGTTTCGAGTGGCAGGGGAGCAGCGGTGGCAAAGGCCGGCGGTTTCTATGAGCAGGCATGAAGCGTTTTGGTTGCGCGACCACTCCCAGAGGTCGGCAAGGTTGGAGACCAGAAAATGGTCGGGGCATATATCGCCGCTGATTCCCGATACAGCAGGCAAGCCGAGTCCTGCGAACACGTGACGGTCTTCATCCGATATGCAATCGATCTTGCACAGGGCGGGCGGACAGCCCCGTTGCGCCAACGTGGGCGCCGCCCATCGAAGAACGGCGGTTTTTCCGACTGCCGATGATCCGCTGAACAGAACTACCTTGTCCATGCATCCTCCCGTCTTTCATTGCTCGGTTTCGGTCTAAGGCGCAACGCTTGCGCTCTACGATGGCGGTTTCCTCCAAGATCGTCAGTATCAAGTGAGACGCTTTCGCTAAAAAAGTTTTCCAAAGTTAACTATTTTGTGGTGTAATGAGCCTTGGTAGGTGCCGTTTGCTGAACGTCGGAAGGAGGTGAGTCATACGGTGGCTGACATTGCGAAAGCGCTGGAGCACTCCGAGCTGTTGCGCGATGTTCGAATCGACCCGCAGCGCGTGCGTGCGAAACGGTTGCGCACCGGCCAGATGGTGGTTGATCGAGCGGGCGACGTTTCCTGCGTCGGATTGGTCCTGCGAGGAGTGATCGACGTGTACAGCGTTGCGTTCGACGGGTGCGAAATCAGACTGTCTTCCCTGTACGAAGGGGAGATGTTCGGAATATGCAATCTGTTTGCCCCTAACGACTTGACGACGGTGCTGCGCAGCCGCAAAGGCTCGGACGTGCTGTTCATTCCCAAAGAGTACTTGATCGAGTTGATGAACAACGACGGCGAGCTGATGTCACGCTACCTGGTGCTCTGCAACAGCAAGATTCAGTTCCTTTTGCGCCGCATCGAAGAGCTGACCATGCAGACGTCGCGCATGAAGCTGCTGAGTTATCTGCGCGATCGCGCGACATGCGACGGACTGGTCATGTTTGAGGGAACTCGCGAAGAAATGGCTCGTTACCTGGGAATAAGCAGAGCGACGCTCTTTCGCGAAATCGCTCACCTGAAACGCGAGGGAAGCGTGGTTTCCCGCGGAAACGATCTGTACGTGCGAACGTGAGGTGCAGCCATGCGCGAACTTCCCTTGGCGCGCGGTCGTTCAGGTGATTCCATAGGCGCTTTCGAATCGGAAAAACAAGAGAAAGAGGTTTTCATGGTACTGAAGAAGGTTTGGGCGTTTGCCGCCGCTATGGCCCTGAGCGCCTTTATGCTGGCAAGCTGCGCTTCGGGCGGCGCCTCCGCGCCCTCGGCGGGAACCGAAGAAGGCGCTTCTGCGGAAGCGGCTGCTCCGGTTGACGTGCGCGCGGTTGCGCTGAAGGGCCCCACGGCTATGGGCTTGGTGAAGTTCATGGACCAGGTTGACAAAAGCGAGGCGACCGACAACAACTATTCGTTCGATATCGCTGCGTCGGTTGACGAGGTAGTTCCCAAGATAGCCAAGGGCGAGGTCGACATCGCAGCCGTGCCCGCGAACCTGGCATCGGTTCTGTACAACAACACCAACGGCGAGGTGCGAGTTCTGGCCATCAATACGCTGGGCATCCTGTACATCTGCGAAACCGGAAACTCCGTGCAGACCGCAGCCGATCTGAAGGGCAAGACCATTTACGCCGCGGGCAAGGGCGCAACGCCGGAGTACGCTCTTTCCTATATCCTGGAAAGCAATGGGCTTGTGCCTGGTCAAGATGTGACCATAGAATGGAAGAGCGAGCATGCCGAATGCATCGCAGCTATGGCTCAGAACCCCGATGCTATCGCCATGCTTCCCCAGCCCTTTGTGGCGGCAGCTCAGGCGAAGAACGCCGACATTCGCGTTGCGCTTGACCTGACCAAGGAATGGGACGCGCTGCAAAAAGATGCAAGTGCCCCGAGCGCGCTGGTGACCGGCGTAGCGGTTGCGCGTGCGTCGTTCATCGAGGAGAACCCCCAGGCGGTGCAGGCGTTCATGGAGCATTACCGCGAGTCGGTTGATTTCGTCAACGCCAACGTCGACCAGGCCGCCGCTTTGGTGGGATCGTACGACATCGTTCCCGAGGGCGTTGCGAAGAAGGCTTTGCCGGGGTGCAACATCGTGTTTTTGAGCGGCTCCGACATGAAGGACAAGCTGTCTGGCTACCTGAACGTGCTGTCCCAGCAAAATCCCCAGTCGGTTGGCGGCTCGCTTCCCGCTGACGACTTTTACTACGGGGCGTAAGGGGCTTACGTGACGGGCAAAGCGCTCGGTATCGTATTCCCGGTGGCGTTTTGGCTGATCGTGTGGCAAGTTGCCAGCATGGCGATAGCCCAGGAGGTGCTGTTGGTGTCTCCTGTGGCTGTTGCCATGCGCTTGGCGGAGCTGGTGCAGACCGTGGATTTCTGGGGCTCGATAGCCGTATCCCTTTCTCGTATTGCCGTAGGGTTTTTGCTGGCTATGGTGCTGGGCACCTTGCTGGCGGCGCTGTCCTCCCGCTTTCAGTGGGTGCGTCGCTTGCTGGCGCCGCTTGTGCAGGCCGTCAAGGCCGTGCCTGTGGCTTCGTTCGTTATCCTGGTGCTCATTTGGGTGTCATCTGCCAACCTGTCGATCGTCATCTCGTTTCTGATGGTGTTTCCCCTGGTGTACGCTAATGTTCTGGAGGGTATCCGGCAGGTTGATCCGCAGCTTTTGGAAATGGCCCAGGTGTTTGACCTAAGCCCTCTTGCACGGTTGCGCTACCTGTACTGCTCTCAAGTGCTGCCGTACTTTCAGGCAGCAAGCTCGCTTGCTCTTGGCATGTGCTGGAAGGCGGGTATTGCCGCAGAGGTCATCGGGCTTCCCAGTTTCTCCATCGGCGAGCGTCTTTACGATGCGAAAGTCTACCTGAACACCCCTGATCTGTTCGCATGGACGGTTGTCATCGTTCTCATCAGCCTGGTGTTCGAGCGGTCGTTCGCGAAGCTGCTTGCACAGGCCGTGGCGAAGGTGGAGGAGATGCGATGAGGTTTGTCGACGTGACGAAGTCCTATGGGAACACCGTTGTCATGCAAGGATTCTCGGCGGATCTTCAAGACGGTGCGGTTCACTGTATTCTAGGGCCGTCGGGGTGCGGGAAAACCACCTTTCTCAGGTTAGTGCTTGGGCTTGAGCAACCTGATCAAGGGCTTGTCGAGAAGGCGGACGATGCTCGATGCGTTGCCGTGTTCCAAGAGGACAGGCTCTGTGAAAACCTCAGCATTTCCGCGAACATACGCTTGCCGCACGGACGGCTTGATCCGCAGGCGCGGGAGGTGCTGCGTTTCGATATGGAACGTTTGCTGGACAAGGTGGGCTTGGCCGGATTGGCTGGACGTCCGGTGCACGCGCTTTCGGGCGGCATGAAAAGACGGGTCGCTTTGCTGCGAGCCGTCATGGCGCCAAGCAGCGTTATCGTGTTCGACGAGCCCCTTAAGGGCCTTGACGGCGAAACGAAGCGCCGCGTTATGGAAGTTCTCGCACCTTTGCTCGAAGCAAAGACCGTGCTTTGGGTGACGCATGATCCGGCTGATCAGGCGTACTTCGAATCCCCTTACGTATGGACCATGTCTTCCGGAGCCTTGCGAAGGCGAGGGTGAAACGAAACGGGAAGAAAGCGGTGAAGGGGGAGTGAAACGAAATGGGGAGCAGGGCCGTTGCCGTGCTCCCCATTTCGTTAAGCGGTTTACGCGATTGCGTTCGCGAACCAGGTGGTGATGCTTGTCGGGTGCGTGATAGCGGTCCCGACGACGATGGCGAACGCTCCGGCGTCCATGGCTGCCTTCGCGTCGTCGGTGGTGTGGATGCGGCCTTCGCAGAACACCGGCACGTCGCCTGCCGCGGCAACGGCTTCCTTCAGGAAGTCCAGATCGGGGCCGTCGGTTTTCGCGAGGCCTCCCGGCACGTATCCGGCAAGCGTGGTGGATACGATGTCGCAGCTCGCTTCGAGCGCGCGATGGACGTCTGCCATGCAGGAGCAGTCGGCCATGACCAGCGTTTCCCCGCGCAGGGCTTCGACGGTTTCCTTGAACGTGCGGCCGTCGGGGCGCGGTCGATCGGTTGCGTCAAGGGCAACCACGTCGGATCCGGCGCTTATGCAGGCGCGCGCATGGCGCAACGTGGGCGTGATGTAGACGCCTTCGTGTCCCTCTTTCCACAGGCCGATCACGGGGATCTCGACTCGTCCCTTGATAGCCGCGATGTCGGACAGGCCCTGGCAGCGGATAGCGGCCGCACCGCCCAGTTCGGCGGCGCGCGCGATCTGGGCCATGGTTTCGGGGTGGCGCATAGGCTCGCCCATATATGCCTGGCAGCTTACGATGAGCTTGCCGCGAAGCGATTCGATAAGCGGATTGATCACAAACGTCCTTTCAAGGTGTCCAGCAGGTACTCGGCTGCCCCGATAAGGGGCGCGTTGTCTTTGAGCGTTGCGTCAACGATGGGCAAGGCATGCATCACGGCGGGGGCCTGTCGCTCGAACGCCGCTTGCACGGCGGCGCGCCACGCGGGCCCGGCGTTGCAGACCGACCCCGAAAGCACCACCAGTTCGGGGTCGAGCAGGTCCGTCCAGGTGGCGATAGCTTCTCCCAGGGCCGAACCCGCTTCTTCGATGATGCGGCGGGCAAGCTCTTCTCCCTGCAAGGCGCGCTGTGCGATCTCGCCGCCGGTCACGGGGTCTCCTCCCGCAGCCGCATAGCGGCGCTCGATGCCGCTGCCAGCGGCAATCGATTCCAAATCGCTGGCGTTTCCGCAGGTACGCGGCTCGCCCGAAGCGTCGGGACAGGGGGTGCGTCCCAGCTCGCCGGCGAATCCGTGGGCGCCCAGCAGCACGCGCCCATGAGCGACGATGCCGCCGCCCAAGCCGGTTCCTGCGGCAACCACCAAGCAGGTTTGGGCTCCCCGGGCCGCCCCCCAACGCGCTTCGCCCAAGGCGTGCGCTTTCACATCGTTGAGGACCGCCGTGGGAAGACCGTGAGCGTGCGCAAGGCGATCGGCGACGGGCTGTCCGGTCCAGCCGGGCATAAGCTCGTTGGCGTAAGCGATGGATCCGGTGTGCGCATCCACGCATCCGGCCGTGCCCACGCCAATGCCCGCAACGGGCCCTGCGGCGCTGGCCAGCACATCGCCGACCAGGTCGCAGAGCGTGTCGAGCACCGCGACGCCTCCGCGGGCCGCGTTCGTTGGCACGCTACGGCGTCCTTCGATGACGGGTTCGGCGGCAGGGGAGCTGTAATGTGCAAGCGCCCCTGCCATTTTCGTGCCGCCGACATCGACGACGGCTACGGTGCACGGATACTCGACGTTCATGCAGCAGCCTACTTGCGCACGGGCGCGTCGCCGTCCATAAGGCCGGCGCGCTTGAGCACGTTGACGATGGTCTCCACGTCTTCGCCTTCCAGGGGCTGGACGGGTTCGCGCATCTGGTTCGTGTTGAACACTTCCATCTGCCACAAAGCCGTCTTGAACGCGCCTACGCCGGCACCGAAGCCCACGGTGGCCTTCACCTGACGGGTCAGGAACATGAGGCGAGCCAGGTGATCCTGCAGCTCCTTCACGCGGTTCCAGTCGCCAGCCTGAGCGGCGCGCCACTGCTCGACGTAGCTTACCGGGTCGAGGTTCGCCAGGCCCGGCACCGATCCGTCGGCACCGGCCAGGTACGCGCCGTCGACGCAGACCTCGTGGCCGGTCAGCAGCTGCAGCGGATGGCCGGCGTCCTCGTTCTCGAGGCACAGCCAGCGGAACGACACGTCGTCGCCGGAGGAGTCCTTGACGCCCTGCAGCACGCCGTCGGTGCCCAGGCGCACAAGCATCGTGGGATCGAGCTTGGTGTGCACGCATACGGGCAGGTCGTAGGCGAACAGCGGCAGATCGGTCTGCTCGCGGATGGCGCGGAAGTGACGCTCGACTTCCTTCGGGCCGCCCAGCGCGTAGAAGGGAGCGGTGGCAACCAGCGCATCGACGCCGTAGCCGGCGGCGCGCTTGGCCTGGTCGACCACGCGCAGGGTTTCCATGTCGATGATGCCCGCCAGCACCGGCACGCGGCCGTGCACCATGGCCACGGCTTCCTGCAGCACGTGGTAGCGCTGCGCGTCGGTCAGGAAGGCGACCTCGCCCGAGGATCCCAAGAAGAACAGGCCGTCGACGCCTGCCTCGATCATGCGGTTGATGGAGCGCTCAAGCGCTTCCAGGTCGAGCTGTCGCTTCTCGGTCAGCGGGATGACGACCGGGGGGATTACGCCGCGAAACGGTGAATCAGTCATGGGTTTAAAGCCTCTTTTCCGTGTCTGTATGCAAACGGTAAAAGAATAGACCGCTCTTGTGGGCACGTCAACGAACAAGGGCCTGTTGCCACAGGAAAATCGCCTTGTTGCAACAAGAAGGCCCGCCTCCTTGCGGAAGCGGGCCCGTGCGGTGCTTGGTATGGTGCGAAGCGGTTGCTTACGCCTTGGCGCTTGCGCCCAGGAAGACCAGGCCCGTCGTCGCGATCGGCTGGAAGCCGGTGATCGTGGCGGACTGGTAGCCGGTCGCCAGCTCGCGATGGAACAGCGGGTACAGCGGCACCTGCTCGGACAGCAGATCGAAGCACTTGTTCCAGATTTCCTGCTGGTCCTTGCCGGTGGCCTCGCGAGCCTGCTGCATCATGGTCTGCAGCTCCTCGAACTTGCCGTCGCCAGCCTTCTTCCAGCAGCTGCGGCCCTGGGTCCACACGTTGTCGCCGTACCACCAGGACATCAGCAGGTCGGGGTCGTTGCCGAAGCAGGTCGGGTCGCCCGGGGTCAGCATGACGTCGTAGGGCAGGACGCTGTCGGACTCGGCCAGGGAAGCCCAGTCGATCTTCGTCTCGTTGATGGTGCAGTTCAGGCCGATGGCGTCAAGGTCGTTCTTGACCTGGGCAGCCAGGTTCTTCACCCAGTTGTTGTTGGTCATGAGCTCGAACTTGAGGTCGGTCACGCCAGCCTCGGCGAGCAGGCTCTTGGCCTTCTCCGGGTCATAGGTGTACACCGTGGAAGCCTGATGGTAGTTCGGGTGCTCCTTGGGCAAAAAGCCGGTGACAGCGGAGGCATGGCCGTCCATCGCGTTGGCGATGAGCTTGTTCGTGTCGATAGCGTAGAAGAACGCCTGACGCACGCGAGGATCGTTGAACGGCTCCTTCAGCGTGTTGAACATGAAGAACGGCTGGTTGAAGCCCTGGATGTACTCGACCGTCGCGCCGGCGCCCACCAGCTGGTCGGCGTTGGCGTCGGGCACGTTCTCCATAACCTGAACCGTGGCCTCCTGCAGCGCGGTGGTGCGGGAGGTGTCGTCAAGCAGGACGTCCCAGTGCATGGAGTCGGCCGTGGCCGGCAGCGAGCCGTTGTAGTGCTCGTTGGGAACGAACTCGATCGCACCGCCGTCGTCGCCGTTGATGCTGGCGTACGCCCACGGGCCAGAGCCGATCGGCTTGGTCTTCAGGTCGTCCTCGGACAGGGCGGCGGGGAAGACCTTGACCACGCTCAGGCGGCCTTCGAGCAGGCTCTCGAAGGGATACTTCAGCGTGAAGGCGATGGTCTTGTCGTCCTTCGCGGCAACGGCGGAGATGAACGACAAGAAGGCGCCGTAGGTGGCGTCGGCCATGTTCTTCTCGAACGCGTTCACCACGTCGGCGGCGGTCACGGCCGAGCCGTCGGAGAACTTGGCGCCGTCGCGCAGGGCAACCTCGTACTCGGTGTCGGAGACCTTCGTCGGCTTGGCGGCAGCCAGCGCGTTGTAGGTCTTGTACGTGTGCAGGTCAAGGTCGTACAGACCCTCGAACACGTGCCACGTAGCGCCCAGCATCAACGCGGAGCTGTTGCCAATCGGGTTGACGTTGGTGGAGCTGTAGGCGCACGCGCCCGTCAGCTGGCCGCCCTTGACCGCAGCGCCGGCGTCGGTGCCAGTGCCTTCGGCCGGCGTTTCGGCGTTGCCGCCGCCGCAGCCGTACAGGCTGAGGCCTGCTGCCGCTGCTGCGACAGCGCTGCCCGCCAGGAACGTGCGGCGGGACAAAGATGCATTCTTATGCTGTTCCATTGGTTTCCCTCCATTTCGGTTTCGAGGCATCCGCGCCTCGATTGCACGCGCGTGATTGGGCACGCGCACAACAGCAGTGCCCATTATCGGGGAAAACCTACAGAAAATAAAGGACTTGTGCTTTTGAAGTTGCGGACAGGTTTGTTATTGCTAGTGAACGAGCAGGGAATATGAGTGGTATCATGCGCCCCATGAACTCCACTCTCCATAAAAGTAACGCGTATGCAACAAACGACGAGATGCCCGCAGAAGGCTTTGCGATGGCAGTGCGCATGCTTTCGCGCCCTGCGCTTCCCGCTCCCGCGCGCCTGAAAGCCCCTCCGGCTACGAACGAGAACGTGCGCAAGTCCATGTTGGGAAACCGGCGAAGCAACACGAAGCCGGAGTTGCTCGTTCGCCAGCGCTTGCGCGCTGCGGGGTTGACGGGCTACCGTCTGCAATGGAAGGTTCCCGGGCATCCGGACATCGCGTGGCCGGGCAAGCGCATAGCTATATTTGTTAACGGGTGTTTTTGGCATCGCTGCCCGCGATGCAAGCCGTCCATGCCTAAAAGCAACGCGGAGTACTGGGTGGTGAAGTTCCAGCGCAACGTGGAGCGGGACGAGCGAAGCCGCGCGGCGCTTGAGCAGATGGGCTGGACCGTGCACGTCATCTGGGAATGCCAGCTCAAGAAAAAGGAAATCGACGCCACGTTTGCCGCGCTGCTGCCCGTGCTGGCGGAAGAGCTGGGCAAGCCGCTCAAGTCCGATGGCGCCTAAGCGCGTCCAAAGATTACAAAAAACACTCCGTTTTCCGACAATCTGACCACATATTTCTTGTGCAGCTATACCCAAGATTCATATAGAATGCCTAATGGATGTTTGTGCGCGGGCCGCATTCGGCTGAAAACGGCCCGCGCACAAAGCCAGTAATTGTCAAAGCGTAAGAGCCGTAAAACGAAAGGAGGACGCGGTGAGCAACCTGCTACGACTGATCGGAAGGCGCCTGATAGCGCTGCCGATCATGATCTTCGGCGTGACCATTCTCGTGTTCTTCATTATGGCGCTGTCTCCTATTGACCAAGCTTATTCGGTCTTGGGCGAGAACGCCACCGAGGCGCAAGCCGAGCAGTACCGCGAGGAGCACGGGTTGAACGATCCGGTGCTCGTACAGTATGGAAACTATATGGCCGGCCTGTTCCAGGGGGACATGGGAACGTACGGTGCTAACAAAGCAGCCGTATCCGACCGTATCGCCGAAGCGCTGCCGGTCACGTTGCAGCTGACGTTCCTCGGTCTGATCATAGCGGTCTTTTTCGCGGTGATATTGGGCGTTGTTTCAGCGCTGTACCGCGATCGATGGCCCGACCAGATCATCCGCGTCTTCTCGATCGCCTGCATCGCAACGCCTTCGTTCTGGCTTGCAGTGCTCATGATCCTGCTGTTCTCTTCGATGCTGCACCTGCTGCCGGCGTCGGGTCCGCTGCCCACGATATCGCAGGATCCGGCAGGGTGGCTCGCTCGCATGGCCATGCCGGCCATCGCGTTGGCGGTCCCCGTTACCGGCCAGCTGACGCGCGTTATCCGCACGTCGATGGTCGAGGAGCTGGACAAGGACTACGTGCGCACGGCGTTGGGCGCGGGCATTCCGAAGAGCGTCGTCGTAGCGCGCAACGTCTTGCGCAACGCGCTCATCACGCCGGTTACGGTTCTGGGTCTGCGCATCGGCTACCTGATCGGCGGCGCCGTGGTCATCGAGGTTATCTTCAACCTCCCCGGCATGGGCATGGCCATTCTTTCGGGCATCCAGAACAGCTACGTTTTGCTGGTTCAGGGCGTCGTGCTGGTGGTGGCCATCACCTTCATCGTTATCAACATCATCGTGGATATGCTTTATATCCTGATCGATCCGCGAATCAGGACGGTGTAGCATGGTTCAGTTACGAGGAAACCTTACGAAGAAAATGGAGGCCAACCCGGGCAAGGTTCGCTTCCGTCGCTGGAAGGCCATGGGCATCGGCTCGCGCATCTCGCTTGTGGTGCTGGTGCTGGTCGTTATGATCGCCGCGTTTGCGAATATCGTTGCCCCGCATGATCCGCTGGCTATCTTCACGGCGCGCCAGGCTCCTGATGCGCAGTTCCTGTTCGGTACCGACGACAAGGGCCGCGACGTTTTGTCGCGCATGATGTACGGTGCGCGTTACTCGCTCATCATCGGCATCGGCGCTACGGGCTTTGCGCTTGTGTGCGGCTCGATCATCGGCGCTATCGCCGCCGTGTCCCGCAAGTGGGTCAGCGAAGTCATCATGCGCGTGCTCGACGTCATCATGTCGTTCCCGGGCATCGCCTTGGCCGCCACGTTCGTCATCGCGTTCGGTAACTCGCTGGCAACGTTGATCTTCGCCATCGGCTTTCTGTACATTCCCCAGATCGCCCGCATCGTGCGCGCGAACGTGGTTTCGGAGTACAACCAAGATTACGTCCGCGCCGTCGTCGTAAGCGGCGCTCGCGCCCCGTGGATCCTGGTCAAGCACGTTGTGCGCAACTGCATCGCCCCGGTCATGGTGTTCACCATCGTGCTGGTG
>ERZ836760.1843-NODE-1843-length-20042-cov-3.791364_pt1 | contig 20042 bp, 15 predicted proteins | sample MGYA00519941_ERZ836760 | MGnify/ENA primary metagenome ERZ836760 (study PRJEB31850, sample SAMEA3708807) | human gut metagenome | biome: human gut; feature: human-associated habitat; material: faeces | place: China | collected 2014 ... | reverse complement strand
GCAGACCCTGTTCGTTGAGGATCTGGGGTCCACGAACGGCACAGCCGTGAACGGGCAGCTCATAGCCGAGCCTGCCGCTCTTAAGAACAACGACGTGGTCAACGTGGGCGACGTCGCCATTCGCGTAAGGTTTGCCTAATGGCTGAAAAACGCTCGTATCGATCCACTCCGCGCACCCGTCGCGGCGCAGTCACGCCCTTCGGCAGCCGAACCGACATCGGCTGCTTGCGCGACCATAACGAAGACAGCCTGATCGTGGCACCGCCGCTGTTCGCCGTTGCCGACGGCATGGGCGGGCACGCCGCAGGCGAGATAGCCTCGGAAATTGCCGTGAACGTGCTGGCGGAACGCGCGCCGGAGCATCCGGACGGCGAAGCGCTCGCGCAGGCCGTCGTAGACGCGAACCGCGAGGTCATTCGCGCGTCGCACGACGGGCGAGGACGCGAGGGCATGGGAACCACCATGACGGCGGCTATGCTGGAAGGCGAGCGATTGGTCATCGCCCAGGTGGGCGACTCGCGCGCCTACCTGCTGCATCAAGGAAAGCTGCAGCAGCTCACGCGCGACCACAGCCTGATGGCCGACATGATAGAAGCGGGCCAGCTTACGCCCGAAGAAGCACGCTGCCACCCGCAGCGCTCCGTTATCACGCGCGCGCTGGGCAGCGACCCGAACCTGCACCCCGACATCTACGAGATCAACGTGGAAACCGGAGACCGACTGCTCGTGTGCTCCGACGGCCTGTCCGGCATGGTCCGCGACGAAGCCATAGAGCGCACGCTCTGTCGCGTGCAAGACCCCCAGCGATGCGCGTCGCAACTGGTCAACGAGGCCATAGCCGCCGGAGGCCACGACAACGTGACCGTTATCGTGGCAGACGTTACCGGCTTTGCGGAAGCACGGCGCAGGAAGATGGCGTTCAAGACGAAGCTCTCCATTGCCGTGATCCTCGTGCTGTTCGCAGCCATCATCGCAGGTACGGCCTGGGGAACCAGCACGTACCTGAACACGACCGCCTACCTGATGAACGACAATGGCAAGGTTGCCATCTATCGTGGCATTCCCGGCAGCGTGCTGGGATTCTCGTTCTCGCAACACGAACGAACCACTGACGTTCCCGTAAGCGACCTGCAACCGGGAACGGCGAACCGGCTCGACGCCGGCATACGCGTGGACTCCGTCGAGGCGGCGGAAGAACTGGTCAAGGAATACGAGGCCGAAGCCGCCGAGCGCAAGAACGCCGAAGAAGGCAAAAAGGAATCGCCTGCCGAAGGAGCCAACGCAGACGGCGCGCATGACGCGAATCCCCCGGCTCCCGCCAACTCGCAAGGCGGTACCGCATGACCAGGCGCAACCTAGAACTGATACTCCTATGCGTGGCAGCACCGCTTGTGGTGCTGCTGTTCGCCATGATCGCGATCAACCAGGGGCTTGCGCTCGACATGACCACGCTGGGCGTCCCTGCTGGCATTTTCGTCGCCTTCGTGATCGCGCACATCGCCGTGCGCAAATTCGCGCCCGGCGCCGACCCAGCGCTTCTGCCCATTTCGTTCGCGCTTTCGGGCATCGGCATTGCGTTCGTCACGCGACTGGCGCCCGATCTTGCCGTCAACCAGGTTGTATGGCTGTTCGTGGGCGTAGCGGCCATGGTGCTGGTGCTGGCGTTTATCCGCAACCTCGACAAGGTTGTGAACTACAAATACACCCTGATGATCTTCGGCTTCCTGCTGCTTCTTTCGCCGCTGATCCCTGGCTTGGGGCAAGAAATCTACGGCAGCCGAATCTGGCTTCATATCGGCGGCTTCTCATTCCAGCCCGGCGAGATCGCCAAAATCGTCATCGTGTTGTTCTTGGCCGGATACCTGGCTCAAAACCGCGAGATGCTCAGCGTGTTCACCTGGCGCCTGGGCCCGTTCAACCTGCCCGACGTGCGCACGCTGCTGCCGCTTTTGCTCATGTGGGGCGTGTCGCTTCTGGTGGTCGTATTCGAGAAGGACCTGGGCAGCGCGCTCGTATTCTTCTTCCTGTTTCTGGTCATGTTGTACGTGGCCACGGGAAAGAAGTTCTACCTGTTCATAGGCTTGGGGCTGATCGCCATCGGCGGCGTTGGCGCCTATCTGGCATTCGGGCACGTGCAGGTGCGTGTGAACACGTGGCTCGACCCCTTCTCCGATGCGCAGAACACGGGTTACCAGCTGGTGCAATCCATCTACTCCATCGCTGACGGCGGATTGTTCGGAACAGGCTTGGGACGCGGCCTTGCCGACCAGATCCCCGTGGTGGAAAGCGACTTCATCTTCGCCGCCATCGCCGAGGAGATCGGCTTGCTGGGTGCGGCGGGCGTATTGTTGCTGTTCCTGTGCTTCGCAGTGCGCGGCTTTGTCACGGCAGCGCGCGCGAAGAGCGACGTCAGCTCGTTCGTGGCCGTGGGCCTTACCACCATGATCGTGCTGCAGGCATTCATCATCGTGGGCGGCGTGACAAGGCTCATTCCGCTTACGGGCCTCACGCTGCCCTTCATCAGCCAGGGCGGATCGTCACTGCTGGCAAGCTTCATCGCCGTAGGCTTCCTGCTGCGCTGCGGCGACGAAGGAACCGGCGTCGGCGCGGAAGTTGTCAGCGCCACGGGAACGCTCCACGCGAACAGCGTGCTGGGGCGCGTATCGCTAGGCAAGCGGCTGACGCACACCATGCTGCTGTGCTCGGCCTTGTTCGCGCTGCTGGTAGCCAACCTCACGCTTATCATGGTGGTGCAGGCAGACTATTACCAGAACATGCCGGGCAACAACCACACGCTGGCCAAGGAATCGCGAAGCGAGCGCGGCACCATTTCAACCTACGACGGCATCATCCTGGCGCAAAGCGCCATCAACCCCGACGGCACGTACAGCCGCTCGTACCCTGCGGGCGATTTAGCCAGCCACGTGGTGGGCTATTCGTCTTCGAGGTTCGGCAATTCCGGTATTGAAGCTGCGTACAACGACGCCCTCAAGGGCCAGCAGAACTTTGCCTCGTGGACCGACGTGCTGAATTCGCTGGCGGGCGTGGGGTCCGCGGGCAACGACGTCACGCTCACGCTGAACTCCAAGATTCAGCAAGCAGCCCAAGACGTTCTGGCGGGACGCAAGGGCGCCGTTGTGGTCATGGACCCGGAAACCGGGGCCGTACTGGCCATGGCCTCCGCCCCCACGTACAACGCCGCCGACGTGGAAACGCTTCTGGAAGCAGCCGGGTCGGGACAAGCAAGCGGCGACAGCTCCCTTGTCAACCGCGCTGCGCACGCGCTGTACGCACCGGGATCCACGTTCAAGATCGTAACGCTTGCCACTGCGCTGGAAGACGATGTCGCCAGCGAGGAAACCGTGTACTCCGCGCCGGGCACCATGACGGTGGAGGGAACCACGGGCACCATATCGAACTTCAACCACAACGACTACGGCAACATCACGTTGGCACGAGCCATGGAGCTGTCCTCGAACACGGCGTTCGGCCAGCTGGGCCTGCAAATCGGCGGAGAGCGCCTTGTAGCCGGCGCCGAGAAGTTCGGCTTCGGCAAAGACATCGACTTCGCCATCGGCCTTAAAACGTCCCTGATGCCTACGCCCGAAGAGCTGAACAACAACAAGTGGAACCTAGCCTGGGCCGCTGCCGGTGAGCCCATGGACTTTGCCGGCCCGAACGCCACCGTGCTCGAAATGGCGATGGTGGGTTCGGCCATCGCGAACGACGGGGGCATCATGCAGCCGTACCTAGTCGACGGCATCTACAACGCCAACGGCGAGCGCAGCTTCACCGCCAACCCTTCCAAGCTCATGCAGGCGGTCAGCAAGGAAACCGCCAACCGCGTGAAAGACGTGCTGATCGGCGTCGTGAACAACGGAACGGGCACCGCCGCCGCTATCAACGGCGTGCAGGTGGCGGGCAAAACGGGCACGGCGGAGAAGGCCAACAGCAACGACAGCTGGTTCGTCGGCATGGCGCCCGCCGATAATCCGCGCGTCGTGGTGTCCATCATCATCGAGGACGGCGAAGAGGGCATCGCAACCGAAAAAGCGCAGAATGTGTTGAAAACCGCTCTAGAAGTTCAGGGGCTTTTGTAGATAAGATATGCTGGTGCGCTGTATCATGACTTTGACATGGCGCATACCCAGCATGTGACCTAAAGGAGCTAAAACGTGACCGGAAACATGATTGGCAGGGTGTTCAACAACCGCTACCAAATAACCGAGCGCATCGGCATCGGCGGCATGGCCGAAGTGTACCGCGCGCAGGACAACGTGCTCGGCCGCTTGGTTGCCGTCAAGGTGATGCTCCCGCAGTACGCCGCGGATCCCAGCTTCACCCAACGATTCAAGCAAGAAGCCGCCGCTGCCGCCAACCTGCAAAGCCCCTACATCGTGAACGTGTACGACTGGGGCCACGACGAAGGCACCTACTATATCGTCATGGAATTCGTGCGCGGATCCGACTTGAAGACCGCTATCAACGAGCGCGGCGCCATCAACCAGCGCAAAGTGGCGGAAATCGGATCGCAGGTATGCCAAGCGCTTTCGGTTGCGCACGGGCTTGACATCATCCATCGCGACATCAAGCCGCAAAACATCATGGTCCAGCCCGACGGCAACGTGAAGGTGATGGACTTCGGCATCGCGCGTGCGAAGAACTCCGTGAAAACGCAGACGTCCAGCGTGCTGGGCACGGCTCACTACATCTCCCCCGAGCAGGCGCAAGGCAAAGACCTGACCGCCACCAGCGACATCTACTCCCTGGGCATCGTGCTGTACGAGTCGGCCACCGGGCGCTTGCCCTTCGACGGCCCCGACGCTGTAAGCGTGGCCATGAAGCAGGTCAACGATCTGCCCGCGCCGCCGCACGAGATCAACCCCGACATCGACCCGGCGCTCGAAGCCATCATCATGAAGGCTATGGCCAAGAACCCGGCCGACCGCTTCGCCACGTCCAAGGACATGCGCCTGGCGCTGAACGACTACCTGGCCGGACGTCCCGTCAATCTGGGCGAGGGCTTCACCAGCGCGCAGACGTCGGTCATGGGCGGCGTGGTGCCCCCCATCGGACCGGCTGCAGTTGACGGAACGGCCGTCATGCCTGCCATGGGCGGCGTCGGCGGCGTGAACCCGGCTGCACCGGTTTCGCCCGCGCGTTCTTATCGTTCGGACGATGGCAACGGCAAGAAGAGCAACAAGAAGACCATCGCCATCGTGATCGGCATCATCGCCGCACTTGCCATAGTGGGCGGCGTAGCATTTGCGCTCATGTCCGGCGGCGGCAGCAACGACAAGGACGCCATCCCGCTTCCCGACGTAGTGGGGCAGAGCGCCGACCAGGCAACGGCAACGTTGACGCAAGCCGGATTCACCAACATCGTCACGGAAGAGTCCTTCAACGAAAAGGTGGAAGCCGGTAAGGTGGTCAGCCAAGATCCGCGCGGCGGCACCAAGCAGAAAAAGGACACCAAGATCACTCTGGGCATATCCAAGGGAACCCAGGAAATCACCGTGCCCGACTTGACCGGAAAGACCGCTGATCAGGCGAAAAAGGAACTGACGGCAAACGGCCTGAAATACTCTGCCGGAACTGCCGAGTACTCCGACAAGGTCGAGAAGGACCACATTGTGCGCCAGGACGTTGCTCCGGGAACGCAGGTTGCAAAGGGAACCACCATCACCTACTACCTGTCTTTGGGCTCTGAAGGTATCGAGGTTCCCAATGTGGTGGGCATGATGCGCGGCGACGCGGTGGCCACGCTCAACAACTTGGGTCTGCTGGTCGACACGAACAACTACACGTATCAGGCCAGCGACAAGCCCGAGGGAACCGTGCTTGCCCAAACCCCGGCCGCTGGCTCTAAGCTGCAGGAAAACGGCATGGTCGCGCTCACCCTGAGCAAGGGTCCCGACAAGAAGTCGTACTCGGTGGCAATCAATTCCAACGGCGGCGGCTCCGTTACGTCGGACGTCACGTCGGTCGAAGAGGGCGGACAGGTAACCATCAAAATCACGCCTGACGCAGGATACGAAGTCGCATCGGTGCGCGGCATCGACGACGTGCCGGCATCGGGCGGAACCTTCACGCTCACCAACGTGAAGGGCAACGTCAACGTCACGGTCACGTTCCAGAAGGCAACCAGCCCAGCGCCTTCCGGAAATGCGACAAGCTAACAGGGCGCGCAGAGAAACAGACGGGCAACGCACGTCGGACTTACGCGAGCTCCGTCAGTAAAGCAGCTAGAATAGGCAACGAGAGGTCCAGGCCCTCGTTGCCTTTCTTTTTCTGCAATTCTCGTTTGAAAGCGAGGTCGACCGCTTGATCGAATCGACGCTTTCCCTGCTCGTGGAAAAAAGATCTTGGTTCTTCGAGCTTTTGATCCAGCATATCGGAATATCCTGCGTGGCCGTGTTCCTTGCAGTTATCATCGGCCTTTCAATCGGCATGGCCATCGCACAATGGAGACGCGGCGCGAAACCCGTTCTTGCGCTGGTGAACTTCATCTACACCATTCCATCCATTGCCTTGTTTGGCTTTTTGATCCCCGTTACCGGAATCGGAAACACAACCGCCATCGCAGCCCTGAGCATCTACGCGCTCCTCCCCATGGTGCGCAACACCTACACCGGCCTCACCAGCATCGACCCTGCCATAACGGAAGCCGCACGCGGCATGGGGTCAACCAACGGACAACTGCTCTACCGCATCGAACTGCCTTTGGCCGCGCCCGTCATCGTAAGCGGCATTCGAACCACAACAACCATGACCATCGCTTTGGCCGGTATCGCCAGCTTCATAGGAGCCGGAGGGCTTGGAGTTGCCATCTACCGCGGCATCACCACGAACAACCTGGAAATGACCGTAGCGGGCAGCGCGCTCATCGCCTTGCTGGCCATCACGGTAGACCTGCTGCTGGGACTGATCGAGAAGCGCGCGCGACGGCATTTGGAACCACGCAACGCACAACGCAGTGGCTGGCGGCTGGGAATATGCCTGACCGTTGCCGCGTTGATAGCCGCGTGCGGCATCGTTGCCATGGAACAGGGCCCGAGTCCCTTCGGACCAATGACGAACGAGGGTAAAAGCGGCGTTATCCGCATAGCCACAAAGCCCATGACCGAACAGTACATTCTCGGAGAGATGCTGAACACGCTGATAGAGCACGACACCGACCTTTCCGTTGAGCTTACGCAGGGCATAGGCGGAGGCACCTCCAACATTCAACCCGGCATGGAAAAGGGTGATTTCGATCTGTACCCCGAATACACCGGCACCGGATGGAACGCCGTGCTCAAGCATGACAGCACGTACGACGAATCCATGTTCGACACGATGCAGCAGGAATACCAAGACCGCCTGAACCTCACCTGGGTAGGCCTGTACGGCTTCAACAACACCTTCGGGCTTGCGGTAAGCAAGCAAGTCGCCCAACAATACAACCTGCACACGTATTCCGACCTTGCACGCGCAGCGGAAAGCCTTGCACTGGGCGCTGAACCCGACTTCTTCGACCGGCAAGATGGCTACCCCGGCCTGCAAAAAGCTTACGGGATGAACTTCGGAAGCACGCGCGATATGGACATCAGCTTAAAGTACCGTGCGCTGTTCGAAGGGCGCGTAGATGCTATCGCCATCTCCACAACCGACGGTCAAGCAGCCGACGACCAGCTTGTCGTGCTGCAAGACGACAAGGGGTTCTATCCCACGTATCTATGCGGGAGCGTCGTGCGCGTAGATACGCTAGACGCCCATCCCGAACTGAAAGCCGTGCTCGAAAAGATGCGGGGCCTTATTTCGGACGTCGACATGGCGCGCATGAACAACCAAGTGGAAACCCAAGGTCGTGAGCCGAAAGACGTTGCTGATGCGTTCCTTGCTCAGAAAGGACTCCTATGATCGCAATTGAATTCAACGACGTTTCAAAGCAGTTCGGCAGCACGCGAGCCGTCGACCAGGTAAGCCTCTCCATCGAACAGGGAAGCTTCGTCACCATCATAGGCAGCTCTGGATGCGGCAAGACCACGCTGCTCAAAATGGTCAATGCCCTGGCCATGCCGGACGAGGGGAGCATTTTGATCCACGGCAAGTCCACCGCCGACCTCAATCCCATCGAACTCCGACGAAACATAGGCTACGCGATCCAAGGAAGCGTTCTGTTTCCCCATTTGACTGTCGAGCAGAATATCGCATACGTTCCGCGCTTGCTGAATCGGGGGGATCGTCGAAGAACCGAAGCCGCGGTGGACAAATGGATGAGCATCATTGGACTTTCACCTCAAATCAAAGACCGCTATCCTTCTGAATTGTCCGGTGGCCAGGCCCAGCGCGTGGGCATGGCGCGCGCATTGGCCGCAAGCCCCGACATTCTTCTTGCAGACGAACCTTTCAGCGCCGTCGACGCCATCACGCGAACCGCTCTGCAAGACGAGGTTAAACAGATTCACGACCAAACGGGCATCACGATACTGTTCGTCACGCACGATATAGACGAAGCCCTTGCGCTAGGAGATCGCGTGCTCGTCATGGAGCGCGGGCAGGCCGTTCAATGTGCCTCCCCGTGCGAAATTCTACGCAGCCCCGCCACGGACTTTGTAAAGCGCCTTGTCACCCGCAAGCAGCGCGTATTCTCCTGCTCGGAAACCCTTCCGTAAGATTTCCCCTCAAGGGGCTTCAAAAAAATAGTCAATGCCGTAGCATGGACCGTATGAGGTTGACCGCCCGGTCAAGCAAGAGGAGACGCCATGGTCAACAAGCACGGCAATTTGGAGAAGTTCGAACGACTGCCCGCAGAACGGCAGGAAGCCATCGTGAACGCCGCCGTTGAAGCATTCGGGCGAAACGACTACAAAAACGCCTCCACCGAAAGCATCGCGCGCAAAGCGGGCATCTCCAAAGGCCTGCTGTTCTTCTACTTCAAAAACAAAAAAGAGCTTTACCTTTACCTGATGGAATACTTGATGGAAAAAGTATCGCACCTGGTAGTCGATGATGAATTCTACGCCATTGACGACTTCTTCGACCTGTTCATCTACGCAGGGCAACGAAAATGCGCAGTCCTCTCCAAGTTCCCCTACGCGCTCGAATTCTCCATCCACGCTTTCTACCCCGAGCACAAAGACGTCAAGGACACCATGGAGAACTGGACGCAAAACCAAATCGACCTCATGTTCGCTGCGTATTTCAAAAACGTGAATTTCGACAAGTTTCGCGATGATGTAGACCCGCGCTACGTTGTCAACCTGCTGATATGGCTTGCCGACGGCTACCTACACCAGCAACAAGCCCTGAAAAAGCGGCTTGACATGGACGACATGATGACCGAGATGCATCGTTGGTGCGACATGCTGCGCACCTGGTCTTACAAAAAGGAGTACGTATGACAGGCAGTCAGGCGATTATCGAGCTGCAGGCGCTCACGAAAGACTACGGGGAGGGACGCGGCGCCTTCGATGTAACGTTCTCGGTCGAACGAGGCGAGGTGTTCGGGTTCCTGGGTCCCAACGGCGCAGGGAAAACCGTTACCATGCGCAATCTCATGGGCTTTATCAAGCCCGACAGTGGCACGGCGACCATTGCGGGGCTGCGCTGCTTTCAAGATCGAGCCAAAATCCAAAACCGGCTTGGCTATCTGCCAGGAGAAATCGCATGCATGGACGATATGACCGGCAGCGCGTTTCTCAACTTCATGGCGCGTATGAAGCACGTGGATTCAATGATGCGCATGCACGAACTGATCGACTATTTCGAGCTTGATCCTACGCGCAAGATTCGCAAAATGTCGAAAGGAACCAAACAAAAAGTGGGGCTGGTATGCGCGTTCATGGCGAAACCCGACATCGTGCTGCTTGACGAGCCCACCAGCGGCCTTGACCCTCTCATGCAAAACCGGTTTATCGACCTGGTGCTTGACGAGAAAAGCCGCGGCACCACCGTCTTTTTGTCGTCGCACCTGTTTGAAGAAGTTGAGCGCACGTGTGATCGGGTCGCCTTCATCCGCGGCGGAAGAATTGTTGCAGTCGAGCGCATGGGCGACGTGCAAAAGAACCGCAAGCGCATGTTCGCAATCACCTTCGCCCAACCGGAGGCCCGCGCGCGCTACCTAACAGCCCACCCCGAGGCGCGCGCGATCGGCGGTTCTACAGCAGAGATCGCCGTCACCGGAAACATGGACCTGTTCGTGAAAGATCTGGCCGCCTACCCCGTGCAGGATCTGTCTGCGCGGGAGCAAACGCTCGAAGAGCTGTTCCTGCACCTGTACGGCGCTCAGTTGAAGGGAGGCGTCCATGAATAGCACGCTGCTGGCGAAGGAGCTGAAGTCGAACGCGTTCGTGGCGATTATCATCTTCGCGGTTTTAGGGATGTACATAGCCTGTATCGTCATGATGTTCGATCCCAGCTTAGGCGAAAGCCTGAACATGATGATGGACAGCATGCCGGAGCTGTTCGCCGCCTTCGGCATGGGAACGCAAGCGACCACGCTGCTCGACTTCATGCTGAACTACCTGTACGGGTTCCTGCTGACCGTGTTCCCGTTCGTCCTGATCCTCATTATGGCAAACAAGCTTATGGTGCGTTACCTGGACCGCGGCACCATGAGCTACCTGCTGGCCACCCCCAACAGTCGTGTGCGCGTCGCGCTTACGCTTGCAGGGGCCATGATGATTGTTCTGGCCCTGCTCATGGTGCTCACGACAGCTGCAGAAATTGCCTGCGCGGAGCTTATGTTCCCGGGAGACCTGGACATTCCAGGGCTGTTCCGCGCGAACGTCGGGCTGTTCTGCCTGTGGACGTTCTTGGCGGGCATGTGCTTCTTCTCAGCCTGCGCCTTCTCGAACGCAGGAGCGGCGCTGTGGGTTGGCGGCGGAGCGGGCATTGCGTTCTTCTTGATGCAAATGGTGGCGAAGGTAGGCGACAAGCTGGCCTTTCTGGACAAGGTCAACCCGCTTGCGATGTTCGACAGCTACGGCTTGGCGACAAGCGATGCTTCCGCTTACGCAGGGTCGGCAATCCTGCTTGCCCTCGGCATCGCCCTGTTCGCCCTTGCGATTGGCGTATTCAACCGCCGAGACTTGAGCATCTAGCGTAACAAGGCCGAGGGAGCGAGCGCCGCGCGCACCTCCCCCAGCCTTACGACCAACTGAATTACTGCTGCACGCTCACAGCAGAAAACGCGCCACTCTCTACCGTCGCCTTTACAACGATGGTTGTATTCACATCGGCGGAATCGGTCGCGTTCGCCAGCTTGAACGTTATGGTCGACTCGCCGTTGTTCTGCTGGTCAGCCATAAACCCGAACACGTGCATGCCCGCAGAGCCTATCACGTCGTTCGCGTTTTGGTCGTAGTACGTAGAAGACGGCAGATCCGCATCCGTGTCCTTCAGCACCGAATCGCCGCTCACGTCGGACGTCCACTGATACTGAGCGTCGGCGCTCGAATCCAAAAGCACCAGCATGTCGCCGTTGGAATACGCAACCCATCCGTTCGACACCTTCAAAACCGTTCCTTCGGCCAAGCTGCTGCCGTCGCCCATTTGATTTGCAGCGTTGTCGCTTGCCGCCGAGTTGTTCGCGGGAGCAGCGTTGTCCGAATTCGTTGCGGCATTGGTATCGTTTGAGCAGCCGGCCATTGCAATCAACGACGCCAAAAGCAGCGCCACCGCACTTCCTACCATCGAAAATTTTGCAATTTTAGTCATGAAATCCTCTCTTTCTTTGCATGTACTTCGAAAACCGCACGTTCTTTCGTCTGCGCAAACAGGGATGCGCTCTAACCCATCCTAGGAGCATGTTTCCTGCTCTGAACTGGCCTTGCTCGTACGTTTGGCATCCGTAACCGCACCGATTTCATTCCGAAACCCATCCCCTCGCAACAAGTCGTTATCCAAAACTTTCAACTTTTCTTAAAAAAGTCGTTGACAGAAGATGGGAGTACGGGCATAATATCTTTCGCTGCTTCGACGTGCGCCGTTACCTCAGCTGGATAGAGGGACTGACTACGAATCAGTACGTCGGGGGTTCGAATCCCTCACGGCGCACCATTTAGCATTCAAAACCGTCCAACTGGGCGGTTTTTTTGCGTCTCTTGCAAAACAGAGGAGCTGCCCTTCCCCGAAACAGTGACGAACCTTGCCGGTGCATCGCATTCCGGTGCGCCAGCAACAGGGTTCGCAGCGTCGCTTTCAAGAACCCGCATGCAAGCAGCCCGGCGGCTCGTTTCAAATGCGGCTACGACCACCCGGAGCAACCTTGTAACCTACACAAACAAAAAACACGCCCGGATGCTCGGCCAATGAGGTATGATACGTACCAGTTGCGTTGACAATGCGCTTCGATGGCAGCATGCTCATACGCAAACGCGATCAGACGGTTTGACTGAACGGCACGCCGTTCAGAAGCCCGAAATCCGCAACGACTGGTATCAGCACGTGCGGTTTTTTTATTGGTCAATAGGAAAGGGACTTTGTTGAAGGTTCGAAAATCGAAACCTCACAGTAAGTAGCCCTCCTTCGATTTCCTTACGTCGGCAGTCGAAGGTGGCTGCGGCGCTCGTGTTTGACATAGATTTTACTCCCCCGCATCGTGATGCGCGCAAACGCACGCGTTACCATGGGACACGGTACGATCGCTTGCGAACACGGGCATGAACAGTAAGGGATAAACCATGCTCTACCTCTCTCAAATGATGGGGAAACCCGTCGTAGACGCCACGGGCGAAAAGATCGGCACGATCTCTGACCTGGCCATTTCAACTGGCGAGGTGTTTCCGCGCATCACGAGCCTGGCTTTTCAAGGGCCCGGCAAAGTGCCGTTCATGATCTCATGGCGCAAATACGTCGAGGAGTTCGACGAAACCGGCATCACGCTCACCGTGGAAGCGCACGACATCCGCTTCAGCTATCTGCAACCTGACGAAGTTCTTCTCGCGCGCGACTTGTTGAACCGTCAGATCGTCGATACGCAAGGCATGAAAGTCGTTCGCGTCAACGATCTCAAGCTTTCCGTGTCGGGTTCGCAGCTACGCCTGCTTGGCGCCGAAGTGGGCGCGCGCGGCATCCTGCGCGGTCTGGCCCCCTGGCTCGAACGCGCCGTTGTAGCAGTGGCCAAGGTGTTCGATAAAAAGATCGACGAGCAGATCATCGCATGGAACTACATGGACCTGCTTGACCGCGACCTGTCCGAAGTGCAGCTGTCCGTTACGCACAAGCGCTTGGACGAGCTCCACCCTGCAGACGTGGCCGACATCTTGGAGCAACTTGACCCGCAGCAGCGAGCCAACGTGTTCCAGCACCTCGACGACGCTCAAGCAACCGAGGCTATCTCGGAAATGGAAGACGAGTACCAGGCCGACTTCATCGAAGACCTCGACGACGCCCGCGCCGCCGGCCTGCTGGGGAACATGGACCCGGACGACGCTGCAGACATCGTGCGCGACCTGTCGTACGAGAAAGCAGAAACCCTGCTGCGCCTCATGGGCGTGGAGGACGCCACCGAGATCCGTCGCCTGCTTGGATACAAGGACGGCACGGCCGGCGGTATGATGACCACGCAGTTCGTTTCCGTCAAGGCCGACACCACCGTTGGCGAAACCATAGAAGTACTGCGCGAACTGCCCGAAGACCATCCCACCGTGCATTACGTGTATGTGCTGGACGACTACGATGAATTCATCGGCGTGCTCAGCCTGCGAACCCTTGTGCTGACCGACGATGCGAAACCCGTGCGCGAAGTCATGTTCGACGACGTGATTTCCGCAACGCCAGAAGAAACCGAAGAGGACGTGGCTGCCGACATCTTCAAGTACGCCATGCCGGTGGTGGACGAGCATGGCGTGCTGCTGGGCATCGTCACCGTTGACGACGCCTGGGACGCTATCGAGGAGGACGTCAGCAGCGACAAGACGCAGGTAACCGCGGCGAAGATCGTTGGCGGCATCATTGGCGCCGTACTGTTCTTGGTCCTGTACACGATGGTGTTGTTCCAGATCATCGGCTACGATTGGAGGTAGCCTCATGGTCGAAAAGAACCTCGAGCGCGCGGACGCTGCGCAAGCGATCGACGAAACCGCACCTGAGAAAAAGAAACCCAATAAGCTCTGGCTGCTCTTGGCCGCCATGGGGCCCGGCATCGTAACGGCTATGGCCGGCAACGACGCCGGCGGCATTTCAACGTACTCCACCGTGGGAGCCAAGTTCGGGTTCGCCACGTTGTGGGTCATCCCCGTCATGTGCGTCCTGCTTATCGTGGTGGAGCTGACCGCCGCAAGAATGGGAGCCGTCACCGGCAAGGGCTTTGCGGCCCTCATCCGCGAGCGCTTCGGCATTCGCCTAACGGCGCTGGCCATGTTAGCGCTGCTCGTCGGTAACGTGTGCACCACGTTTTCGGAGTTCGCAGGCATCGCAAGCGGCATGGAAATGTTCGGCGTGTCGAAATATTTGGCAGTTCCGGTAGCCGCAGCTGCGGTGTGGCTGCTTATCGTGGGCGGCAGCTACAAGCGCGTAGAGAAAGTGTTTCTGATACTGTCGTTGGTGTTCGTCACGTACATCGTAGCCGCGTTCATGGCGCAACCGGACTGGGGCCAGGCACTGCAGAGCACCGCCATCCCCCGCATTGTGGAAGACAAGAGCTTCGTTTCCCTGGTCATAGCCATGATAGGCACGACCATCGCGCCGTGGATGATGTTCTTCAACCAGAGCAACGTGGTTGAAAAGGGCATCTCGGTAAAGGATCTGTTCTCCCAAAAAGTGGACGTGATTGCCGGCACGATAGCGGCTTGCCTGGTGGCGTGGTTCATCATCGTGACCACGGGCGCCGTGCTGCATCCGCAGGGAATCGAAATCGAATCCGCTGCCGATGCAGCACGCGCTCTCGCACCGTTCGCCGGGCACTACGCTGAAGCGCTGTTCGCCATCGGCCTGGTAGCTGCGTCGTTTCTTGCAGCATGCGTATTGCCGCTTACCACGGCGTTCGTTATTTGCGAAGCCTTCGGGTGGGAAGCGGGCGTTTCTTTCAAATGGAAGGAAGCGCCGCTGTTCAAGAGCATCTTCACGTGCATTATCGTGTTCTCGGCCGTCATTGTGCTGGTTCCGAACATCGATTTGATGAACGTCATGCTCACGGCCCAGTTCGTAAACGGCCTTGTACTGCCGGTGCTGCTGGTGTTCATGGCAATTATCGCAGCCGACAAGCGCGTCATGGGCGCCTTCCGTTCGCGCATGACGTCTCGCGTGCTCATCTGGCTGACGGTGGGCATCGTAACGGTGCTCACCGTCGCCTTGCTGATCATGCAGCTTCTGGGTATCGGCTAGTTGTCCGCCACCAGGCGCTGGCTTTCCTGCTTGAGACGATCGGAGAGGTATTGCCGGCTGCTTGATTCGTCCTGAACGCACCCGAGCAGCATGTCGATGGTCAAGCTGGAAAGATACGCGTCCATGCTTTCTTCGATCAAGTTGTACGTTTGCTTGATGTTGTCGACCATCTCGCCGCCCTTGCGCGCGTTGCGCTTTTCACGCGTGGCGCGCTTGGAGTCTTCGTCAAGCGCCTTGATGATTTCAAGCACACTGATTTCGGAAGCATCCTTGGCCAGTCGATAGCCCCCGTGCTTGCCCGGTCGGGCCTCGATGATGCCCGCATTGCGCAAAAGCTGCGCAAGCTGGATCAGGTAGTCGCGAGGAATGGACATATCCTCGGCAATGTCTTTGGAGGAGCAGGTAGCCCCTTGCGCAGCCAAGTACAGAATGGCTCGCATGCCGTAATCGGTCGATGCTTTGAGTTGCACTGGTATCTCCTAACTCGATCCATCACCGGACTCATATTGAGATTCGCGGTAAACGGTTCGCCTTATGGTCAAAGGTTGGCTTGAGTGTACCTAATTCCGATCGATTATAGCAAGGTCATTGATAGGCATGTAGGTCAAACCGAATTGAAACGGTTACGTTTACGATACGTTGCATGCACAAATAAGGTGCTACAGGCCGTCAACCGGCAGGGTCACGCGTGCAAGACCGAATCGCGCGAACGGGTACGGCGCGCAATGCAAGCCGGACAGCTTAGGCTATACTGGCTCGCATGGATGAGAAGAAACGTGTTCGAGAAGAAGTCCTTCGTCGTCGAGATGCTTTGAGCGCTCAAATTCGCGCGCGCAAAAGCCTTGAGATTTGCCTTCGGCTGGAACGTTTGATTGCGGAATGCCTATCAACAGACCCCGCAAGCGAAGAAGCGATTTCCCACACCGACGCGAAGCATGCGAGCGGAAGTCCGGGCGCCTGTTTCGACAAGCCTTGCATTGCCGTGTTCTCCGCCATGCGCAGCGAGGTGGATTTGAGCGCTTTCGTGCAAGCGGCGCATACGCGCGCATGGAGCGTGTGCTTTCCCTGTATGCTGCGCGAAGCCGCCGACCAGCCTGCGCGCATGGCGCTCTACCGTGTGACGCGCGCACAGCTCGACCGTGCACGAACGACGTTTCTCGACCATCCGCTTCGCTGCCTGACGCCTGCAACGCTTGAACGCAACGGGTTCGAAGCCGTTGATCCCAACAAGCTCGACGTAGTAGCCGTGCCGCTGGTTGCGTTCGACGGACAGGGCAACCGTCTGGGATACGGCGGCGGCAACTACGACCGCCTGCTCCCCAACCTGCGCGCCGACGCTCTTGTTGTGGGCGTGGCGTTCAGCGAGCAACGCGTAGAGGTCGTGCCCTGCGAGCCTCACGACCAACCGCTTCCGCTTATCATCAGCGCCTAAACAAGGAGAGGGCGCGGAACGAATCCCGCGCCCTCTCCTTGTTTCCTTCGAGCTCAAAACTACTTGGCTGCTCCGTACTTCGAACGGTTGAGCACCAGCACGGCCAGAACCATAACCACAGCGCCTCCCGCAAGGGAAATCCACGGATTGCCCGTGAAGCCGGCAACCACGTAACCCGCGAAGCAGATAACCGCAACCACGGAGGCGTACGGCAGCTGCGTGGCAACGTGGCGCAGGTGGTTGCACTGCGCGCCCGCCGACGACAAGATAGTGGTGTCCGAAATGGGGGACACGTGGTCGCCGTACACCGCACCACCCAGCGTGGCGCCGACGGCAACCAGGAACAAGGGGCCTTCAACCGGGAACACGCCGATAACGATAGGCAGAATAAGCGCGATAGTACCCCACGACGTGCCCATAGCGAAGCCGATGAAAGCAGCAACCAGGAAGATCACGGCGGGCAGAAGCTCCAAGCCAACGCCGATGCTGTTCAGGAAGCCGCTGACGAACTCTCCCGTGCCCAGCAGGTAACGGCAGGTACCGCCCAAGCTCCATGCCAGCACCAGGATCATGATGGCGCCCACCATCGAGCGAACGCCTTCCGAAATGCCCTCCATGTAGCCCGAAAGCGTCATGAGCTTGCGGGGCAAGAACATTCCGGCCGACACGACCAGCGCCACGCACACGCCAATGCACAGGCCGAACACCGGGTTCTCGCCCACGGCAGTGGAGAAGTCGACGCCCTGGAAGAAGCCGCCTGCGTACAGCATGCCCAGAATAGAGAACACGATCAACACGATGATCGGCACGATCAGGTCGAACACGCGCCCCTTGTCGGAGATGGTCATGCCCTTGAACTCTTCGACGGCCGCTTTCGCAGCATCTTCAAGCTCGTCTCGCTCGGCAACGATCGTCTCGATCTTGGCCGGCAGCGGGTCGCCTTCGGCGGTGCCGTCAAGGCGAGCCGTGGACACGGCCTCAAGCGCGCTGTCGGGCGAAGGGATGCGCTGCTGCTGGTCGGCCGACTTATGAGCATCGGCCTCTGCTTGGCGCATGGGACCGAAGTCGCGATTGGAGAAGCACATGAAGAATACGAACACGATGGTCAGAAGCGCATAGAAGTTGTACGGGATGGACTGGACGAACGTGGTGAACCCGCCTTCGCCCAAGTAGCCGCCCACGGCAACGGCCCACGACGACACCGGCGCGATGATGCAGATGGGAGCGGCGGTGGAGTCGATGATCCACGCCAGCTTCTCACGGCTGATGTTGAAGCGGTCGGTAACGGGGCGCATGACCGCGCCCACCGTCAGGCAGTTGAAATAGTCGTCCACGAAAATGATGATGCCCAGAAGCGCGGTCAAAACCTGCGCCATTTTCGCGTTCTTGATGTGCGTGGAAACCCACTCGGCGTACGCACGGGAGCCGCCAGCCGCGGCAATGACCACCACAAGCGCGCCTAAGAGCGCCAAGAACAACAGCAACGCCCCGTTGCCCGCTATCTGTTCCGCCATCATCTGCGGAACCATGGTGAACGAGTCCACCAACTGCTCGAACCCGGCACCGTTCAGCGTGAACTGGTAAATAACCATACCCGTGAACACGCCGATAGCAAGCGACGAGTACACCTCCTTCGTGATAAGGGCCAATCCGAGCGCCAAAATCGGCGGAACGATGGACCACACCCCCGCACTGATCAGGTCAAAACCTTCCATACAATCCCCTTCGTCGATATGACAACCGTGCGGTCGGGCGTGCCGGTTCCCTTCGAACGCACACGCGCGGCTGCACAATAATGGTCACTAGTATACCGAACCTCGCTCGAACGCGAAGGAAAACGCGGATGTTTAAGCCGCAAAATAGCGGTGTCACCAGGCGAGCGTTACATTCTTGGGGATGTTCGGCGCAAGGTTTTACCGCGTCGCAAAGCTCAGCACGATCGGAATGGTCCACAGCACGAAGATGACCGCGAACGGCCAGCGATGCTCGTTGCTAACCGCCACGAATTCCCGTATGAACGCCGTCGGCCAGAAGTACCGGGCGGTCGTGCTCCCCACGCCGTCAGCGGCAAGACCAATCTTATGTGCGTACTCGGCAGCTCGGAACACGTGGTAGTCGCTTGTCACCACAACCGCACGGTAGCTGCCCTCGCCCGACCGGGCATCCATGATCGCCTTGCTGTTGCGCAGGTTTTCCATCGTGGTTGAAGACCGGTCCTCCATGAGAACCGCATCGGCGGGCACGCCGCAACGATCGACCAAATACGTCCGCATGGCTTGAGCTTCCGAAACCTGCTCGTCAGGGCCTTTTCCGCCGGATGCCAGCATCAGCGCGCGACAGCCGCCAGCCTTCCACAGCTCCACGCCCTTGTCCAAGCGCCCTGCAAGCAGCGGAGTAGGCTCGGTGCCCGACAAGCCGGCACCGTGCACCACAATGTAGTCGTAGTCGCGACGCTTCGGCAAGCGACGATACAGCCACGAATACAAAAGCAGCGCGAAGAAGGTGAACGCGACGTACGAGCCTTCCATCAAAACAAGGAGGTACAGGGTCAGCACCGGGCCTGGAGCCTGCCAAAGAACCAGCAACGGACCGGCCAGGCACACCGCCACAATGGCTAAAGCCATCAACCCAGGCAGTGCATGCGAAAGCGAAAATCCCTCGCGCCTGATCACGACAACGGCATTCGCCAGCAAGAACACAACCAGAGCAATCGTGCCGAAGGGAATGGCCAGAATTCCCAAGCCGAACAACCATGGCATGTTGAACTGTATGGACATCCCCCAGAAAGCGAACAGGCACAACAGCAAGAAGTACATGGCGTTGCGAAACTGACGAGGCTCTTTACGGTAATTCCGCACGAACAGAAACCCGAAAACAAGAGCCGGCAAGTACGTGAACAGCAGCGAAAGGAGCATGAGAAACCTTTGATAATCGCGGAGGTCTTTTCCCTAGTATATCGCCTGACATTTCTTTGTCGCTAATCTGTTGCAAAGAACGCGCCTTTTGAGCAAACCGCCGAAGAGGGGCGAGCGTTCGGGCGCAGGGCCGACGGCCGGACGAGGGCGGGACGCGGGGCCGGCGGCTGGGGCAAAGGGCCCGCAGCCGGTTCGCGCGGCCGAGCGCAGGGCCGTTCTGTCAAAACGAACGAGTTTTGCGGCGGTTTTGCTTCCCTCGAGGCAAGTTCTCGTGCATGCGGTTTTTATCGTACCAGGTCATACGCGTGTGGCATCCCTTTATCCTTGATCGAGGACCAGCAAAACTCGTTCGTTTTGACAGGATCGTCTCATCCTTGCCATGC
>ERZ836760.1832-NODE-1832-length-20198-cov-3.087971_pt1 | contig 20198 bp, 17 predicted proteins | sample MGYA00519941_ERZ836760 | MGnify/ENA primary metagenome ERZ836760 (study PRJEB31850, sample SAMEA3708807) | human gut metagenome | biome: human gut; feature: human-associated habitat; material: faeces | place: China | collected 2014 ... | reverse complement strand
CTATACAACGGACAGCAGAAAAATTATTTGTATCTAAAACAGCAATGCTGAAGACCAAGAAAGAAATACAGGATGCATGCAGATGGTACCATGGACTGACGATAGAGGTAAGCAGTAAGGGGTCAAGAATTACGGGTCCGGAAAAGATCCTCAGACATGCCCTGGCGGAGATCATGAACTATTATACGTATGGTGCGATATTGATGGAACGTGTGATCACGTTCCTGTTTGGAAGTGAAAAATATGAAGATTATATTGCACTATATAAAGCACTTCCGGCGATATTACAACAATACGGATATCGGTTAATAGATAAAGCAATCGAAGGGTTTGCCCTGGATATATTTGTCAGTCTTATGCGGAGAGAAAAAGGATTTGAACTGGAAGAAGATGCCGGAGATTATGAGACTTGGCCATGTGTAGAAGAAATATGCAGATTTCTTGAAAAAAAGGAATATGATATTCCAAAGCAGGAACGCAGTTATATGGCAGAGTGTCTGAGAGCAAAAAGAATATTGTACACACAGGGAAAAACGTATGAAGTTCCGGAAGAATATACAGAGATTACGAAAGAATTTCTTGAAATAGTTGACCGGAAATATCATACAGATTACAGAAATAATGAAGAATTATTCACGAGACTGTCTGTACACATCGGAAAGATGATAGAACGGATAGAACAGGGATATTTTGAGACAAATCCGACACTGGAAAATGTATTGGAATATTACGAACGAGAAGTGCGGATGGCAGAAGAACTGAACCAGATACTGCAGGAAAAATATCAATTTATAGCCAATGTACATGAGATCTGTTATGTTGCAATTTACTTAAAGGCATATGACTTCCAGAGATTAAAAGCCGTTATTTTATGTGACATTGGTGAAAGCTTTGCGGATAATATGGCAAGGCAGATTACAGATTACTGTGGTGAAAAGATACACATTCTGGAGAAGATGTCTCTGGCGGAGTACAGACTGGATCCGGTTCCGGTAGATCTGGTAATATCGGGTTCCAGAGTATATGGTGTAGAGTTTCCAAAAAAGACAAAAATTATATACGTGGATTACTTGTTGAAAGAAGAAAATCTGAAAGCGATCCAGGAGTATCTGATGAAGGAAGGAACAGATTATGATAAAGATGATTGCAACTGATCTGGATGGAACAATGTTGAAAAATGACTGGTCAGTATCCGGGATAAATGCTAAGGCAGTAGAGACCGCGCAGGGACAGGGAGTCAGGTGGATGACGGTAACCGGAAGATCTTACAGAGGTGCAATGCCGCTTATGCAACAGTATGGGATCAACTGTGGATATGTATTAATGAATGGGGCAGAATTTCGGGATGAAGAAGGAAGACTGATATTTGCGGAGGATATGGATCCTGAAAAGGCAGCAAAAGTGTGCAGAAAACTGGATGCAGAGGGGATAAAGTTCGAGATCAATACGGATCATGGGGATTATGCGACTACGAAAGAGATGAAATATGCAGATTTTCTGGAAGAGGGATGGCAGCAGATTTTTGAGAAGAAATACAAGATAAGAAAGATACTATGTTTCAGTAAAGATACAGAAAAGATAAAAAGACTTAAGCAGGAGATTTTTAAAGAGACAGGACTTAGCGTATTATCTTCATTTGCAGATAATATGGAGGTTACCGCACCAAAGGCTCAAAAGGGAATTATGCTGAAACAAGTTGCAGAATACTATGATATAAAGTCAGAAGAAGTGGTTGTATTCGGAGATGGATGGAATGATCTGTCAATGATAGATCAGTTCCCGGAATCCTATGCAATGAAGAATGGTACCAGGGAATTGAAAGAACGGGCAGCGCATATTACTGAATATACGAATGAGGAGTCAGGAGTGGGAAAGACCGTGTTGAAATTGCTGGCTAGGAAAAATCCTTGACAAAACTAATGAAATTTGATATAGTTATAAACATAAGAGCAGTTGCGAATTATATTTACATATAATTTGTGGCTGCTTTCTTTGTTTGTTTATAAATAAAGCGGACATCATCAAAAGACGTTGGTCGTGAGAGATATGTCCACAAAGATTAAAAAATAAATCTAGGAGGAATGGAAATGAAAAATGTAAATTGGAAAGAATTATTCATAGATATTATCATTGATATCGTAGCAGGTATGATCATCGCAGTTGGTATTTATAACTTTGCGCTGAATGCAGATTTTCCGGTAGCTGGATTTTCCGGTATCGCGATCATTCTGTATCACTTATTCGGACTGCCGGTCGGTGCCGGAACCATCATCTTGAATGTACCTGTTGCAATCTTCTGTTATAAATTTTTAGGAAAAGAATTTTTCTTAAAGTCCATGAAATCGATGATCATTTCATCATTACTGATGGACTACGTAGCACCGCTGTTCCCGGTTTATGACGGAAGCAGACTGCTGGCAGCTCTGTGTATGGGGGTATTATGCGGAATCGGATATGCCATGATCTTCATGAGAGGTTCTTCAACAGGCGGACAGGATTTCATCAGCGTGGCGATCAAGAAAGTCAAACCACATATTACGCTTGGAATTATAACATTTGTCCTTGATATCTGCACGATCATTCTTGGAACAGCACTGGTATTCAAGGATATAGACGGTCTGATCTATGGTGTCGTTGTTACTTATCTGATGGCAATGGTAATGGACAGAATCATGTACGGTATCGATGAAGGTAAGATGACCCTGATCGTAACCGACAAAGGTGCTGAGATTGCAGAACAGATCGACGCTTACTCAGGAAGAGGATCTACAATCTTAAAAGGAATCGGAAGTTATTCAAAGAAAGACAAAGATGTCGTAATGTGCGCCTGCAATAACAAGCAGATGTATACCATTAAGAAGATGGTACATACCATCGATCCGAAAGCATTTACTATTATCGTAGAATCGAACGAAGTAGTAGGAGAAGGATTCAAGGAAGAACTTCCGGATATTGAACTGTAAAATAAGACAGTAAAAAATTAGAAGAGACATAAAAGAGTAAGAAGACCAGCCGATTACCGGCAGGTCTTCTTGCTTTAAAAAGAAAATCTTTACATTGCATACAATTTCACAAGCTCTGTAACAACATCCACACTCTTATCCATACCCTCAACTGTAATATGTTCGTAAGGGCCGTGATAAGCATGTCCGCCTGTTCCGAGATTCGGGCAAGGCAGCCCCTTGAAGCTTAACTGACAGCCGTCTGTGCCGCCGCGGATCGGAAGTACAAGTGGTGCCACATCTGCATTCTCACACGCTTTTTTCGCATTGTCGATCAGGTGCATACAGGTAGCAATGATCTCTGCCATGTTGCGGTACTGCTCGGAAATTGTAAGCGCTACAGTGCCTTCGCCCCATTTTTCATTCATATCTTTCTCGATTAATTTCAAAGTTTTTTTCTTTGCTTCAAAGAGATCTTTGTCATGGTCTCTTACAATATAATGAAGCTCAGCTTCCGCAACTTCTCCGGACATGCTCATCAGATGATAGAATCCTTCATAATCCTCTGTTCCGCGAGGTGTCTCCATAGATGGAAGAGCATTATTGATCTCCATAGCAACCAGACTTGCGTTGATCATAGTATCTTTGGAAGAACCAGGATGTACGTTAAATCCTTTGATCACGAAATCCGCTTTGCATGCGTTGAAGTTCTCGTACTGGATCTCGCCTTCGGTATCACCGTCCAGTGTATAGCCGTAGTCAGCCCCGAACTGTTCTACGTTGAAGTGAGAAGCACCGGTACCAATCTCTTCATCCGGTGTAAATGCTACGCACAGAGGTCCGTGAGGAATCTTTTCTTCCTGAACGCGTTCGATCATTGTCATGATCTCTGCGATTCCGGCTTTGTCATCAGCTCCGAGAACAGTCGTGCCGTCAGAAGTGATCAGTGTACGTCCTTTCAGATCTGCCAGATGCGGAAAGTTCTTAGGACTTAAAATAGTATCACTTGTTCCGAGTCTGAGTTCACCACCGTCATAATTTTCAGTAACAATTGGTTTGATATCATGGTCACAGAAGTCTGATACGGTATCCATGTGTGCGATGAGCCCCAGCTTTGTGGCACCCTCGAGCCCCGGCGTCGCCGGCAGCTTTGCGTAGACAAAGCAGGCCTTCGGTAGCTGGAAGCTTTCCATACAGGTAGCACTGGTCATCCAGAATAACATCTGTAAGACCCAGTTCCTTCATCTCTGCTTCCAGAAGTCTTGCAAGATCGAACTGGCATGTGGAAGATGGTACAGTTTCGCTGTTTTCGTCACTTGGTGTGCGGACAACAACATAATTCAGTAATCGTTCATAAGCTTTCATAAGTTACATTCCCCTTTTCTATATTTTCAAAATATTCTAACTACTACTATAACATAATTTTTCCTTTGCTGCATGGGAAAATGATGGTATACTTATGATATTGTAGGAAAATAGGAGGCAACCACATGAAATTAACCCAGTTACTGGAACGTTTAGAATATGAAGTAGTACAGGGAGATGATCAGATTGAAGTTACAGAACTGATCAATGATTCCCGAAAAGTATCAGAAGGCAGCGTATTTGTATGTATCAGCGGAGCAGTGTCTGATGGACATACATATATAGAGCAGGTTGCAGAAAAAGGTGCAGCAGCTGTCATTGTAGAAAAGGATGTAGAAGCACCGGAAGGACTGACAGTGATCAAAGTAAAGGATACCCGTTATGCGCTGGCAATGACATCAGCAGCATATTTCGGATATCCGGCAGAAAAACTGAAAGTCATCGGAATCACAGGAACCAAAGGCAAGACAACAACAACATACATGGTCAAATCTATCCTGGAAGAAGTCGGTATCAGAGTCGGACTGATCGGTACGATCGAGGCAATCATCGGAGACAAGAGCATTCCGGCGAATAATACAACACCGGAATCTTATACCATTCAGAAATATTTTGCAGAGATGGTAGAAGCAGGATGCGAATGCGTTGTCATGGAAGTGTCTTCACAGGGACTGAAGCTTGACCGTACAGCCGGCATTCCGTTTGAGATCGGAATTTTTACGAACCTTGGCGAAGATCACATCGGACCGAACGAACACAAAGACTTTGACGAGTATAAGTATTGCAAGAGCCTGTTGTTTAAACAGAGCAAGATCGGAATCGGCAATGTGGATGATAAATGGTTCAAAGACATTTTCAAAGATGCGACATGCGAAGTTGAGACATTCGGATTTTCTGATAAAGCAGATATCCGTGCCACAGATGTAAAACATATCTCCAGACCAGGATATCTGGGAGTACAGTATCATGTGGCAGGTCTTATGGATTTTGACGTAGAGATTGATATTCCGGGAGATTTCAGCGTATATAACTCACTGACAGCAATCGCAGTATGCAGACATTTTGGTGTGCCGGTAGAAGATATCAAGAAGGCATTGAAAGTTGCAAGAGTTAAAGGCCGTATTGAGATGATCAAGGTATCTGACGACTTCACATTGATGATCGACTATGCACACAATGCAATGGCACTGGAAAGTCTTCTTGATACATTAAGAGACTATCATCCGGAAAGAATCGTGACCGTATTCGGCTGCGGTGGCAATAGATCTAAGACAAGACGATATGAGATGGGCGAAGTATCCGGTAAATTATCGGACTTTACGATCATCACATCGGACAACCCGAGATTTGAAGAGCCGCAGGCAATCATTGATGATATTGTAGTCGGTATGAAAAAGACAGATGGTAAATATATCACCATCTGTGACAGAAAAGAAGCAATTAAATATGCAATCGAACATGGACGGCCGGGAGATGTCATCATCCTGGCAGGAAAAGGACATGAGACATATCAGGAAATCAAGGGTGTCAAGTATGATATGGATGAACGTGTTCTGATTAAGGAAGTATTAGAGGAATTAAAGAAATAGATGTACGCTGATATTATCATCGATATTACGCATGAAAAATTAGATAAAGTCTTTCAATACCGCATCCCCTCTCATCTGGAGGGGATGCTTAAGGTTGGAACAGAAGTTGTGGTTCCGTTTGGTAAAGGAAATAAAGAAATCAACGGCTATGTGACAGGATTCTCTGAGCGTGCGGAGTATGCACCGGAGAAGATCAAGGAGATCTTAAGGATTGCCGAAGAAAGTGTAGCGATCGAGAGCAGACTGGTTGCATTGGCAGCCTGGATGAAAGAGTCTTATGGCGGAACAATGATCCAGGCGCTGAAGACCGTCCTTCCTATCAAGAAGAAGGAACGGGCGAAAGAAAAGCAGAAGGTAAGGTTGCTTTTGACAGAGTCAGAAGGAAAAGAAAAGCTGGAGCTGTACCTGCATAAGAACCAGAGAGCGCGTGCAAGACTTCTGGCAGCACTTCTGGATCAGCCGGAACAGGACTATGATTTTCTGATCCATAAGCTGAATCTGACAAGAAGTGTGATAAAGGCACTGGAAGAACAAAAAGTTCTTATACTGGAATCGGAACAGGTATACCGTAATCCGGTGATTTACCGGCAGAAAAGACAAAAAGAAATCATTTATACAGAGGAACAGAAGATAGCGATCCGGAAATTTTCCGGGGATTATGACAGGAAAATATATAAGACTTATCTATTATACGGTGTAACTGGAAGTGGTAAGACGGAAGTATATATGGAAATGATCGCCAAAGTCCTGAATGACGGAAGACAGGCAATTGTACTTATTCCGGAGATCGCACTTACCTATCAGACAGTAATGCGGTTCTATACACGATTTGGTGAACGTGTGTCTATCCTGAATTCCAGAATGTCGCAGGGAGAACGGTATGATCAGATGGAGCGTGTGAAAAAAGGTGAGGTTGATATCATGATCGGTCCGAGATCTGCACTTTTCACCCCATTTGAGAAACTGGGACTGATCGTGATTGATGAGGAACATGAACCGACTTATAAGAGCGAACAGGTACCGAGATTTCATGCAAGAGAGACAGCAATCGAGCGGGCAAGGATGGAAGGCGCCAGTGTGGTACTGGGTTCGGCAACTCCCTCGCTGGAAGCATTTTATGCATGTGAATGCGGAAGATATCAGATGTTACGGCTTAAGATGCGTACCGGGAAGCAGGAACTTCCGCAGGTATATGTGGCAGATATGCGGGAAGAATTAAAGCATGGGAACCGGTCAATCTTAAGTGACCGACTCGAAGAATTGATGCAGGATCGTCTGGATAAGAAGGAGCAGATGATGCTTTTCCTTAACCGGAGGGGATATGCAGGTTTTGTTTCTTGCAGAGCCTGTGGATATGTAGTAAAATGTCCTCACTGTGATGTGTCTTTGTCGGTACACAGAGGTGGTAAGATGGTCTGTCATTACTGTGGCTATGAGACACAGACCGTTCGCAATTGTCCATCTTGCGGTTCAACGTATATCGGTGGTTTCAGGGCAGGAACACAGCAGATTGAAGAAATAGTGAAGCGCAAGTTTCCGCAGGCAAGGGTTCTTAGGATGGATATGGATACCACAAAAAACAAAGGCGGACATGAGAAGATTCTGTCGAAGTTTGCAGATGAAGAAGCAGACATTATGATCGGAACACAGATGATCGTAAAAGGACATGATTTTCCGAATGTGACTTTGGTTGGGGTTCTGGCAGCAGATATGTCTCTGTATTCGGATGATTACCGTTCGGGGGAACGTACGTTTCAGCTGCTGACACAGGCGGCAGGGCGTGCAGGACGGGGAAGAAGTCCCGGGGAAGTAGTGATACAGACTTACAGTCCGGAGCATTACAGTATACAAATGGCTGCAAGACAGGATTATGAAGGCTTTTATGAAAAAGAAATGAACTACCGGGATCTGATGGGATATCCGCCTGCGTCACAACTGATGGCAGTTTTGATGACAGGAGCTGATGAGGTCAGGCTTGCAACAGCAGCAGAATATCTGAAGAAATACGCAGTCAGGGTAAACACAGGTGAAGAGATACAGGTGATAGGACCGGCAAGTCCGTCAGTCGGGAAAGTGAATGATGTATACCGGAAGGTTCTATATCTGAAAAGCAGAGAATATAAGGAACTTGTGTGGATCAAAAATCATATGGAACGTTATATAGAGATCAACAGAGGATTTGCGGACATGAGAATACAGTTTGATTTTAATCCGATGAATATTTTTTAAAAGTATTTTATGAATTAAGAAATAGATAAGTAATAGTGATAAAGGAGAGACAAAAGAGATGGCACTTAGAAAAATCAGGGAATTTGGTGATGAAGTTCTGAACAAAGAATGCAAAGAAGTAACAAAGATGACAATCCGTACAAAAGTACTGATCAATGATATGCTGGATACAATGTATGAGGCAATGGGAGTAGGTTTGGCGGCACCACAGGTTGGAATCCTGAAGCGCATCGTAGTTATTGATATCGGAGAAGGTCCGATCATCCTGATCAATCCGGAAATCATAGAGACATCCGGAGAACAGACAGGCGAAGAAGGATGTTTAAGCCTTCCCGGAAAAGCAGGAACTGTTACAAGACCGAATTACGCAAAGGTAAAAGCATTGAATGAAGATATGGAAGAAGTAATCTTAGAAGGAGAAGGACTTCTTGCAAGAGCATTTTGTCATGAGATCGATCATCTGGATGGTAAATTATATACCAGACTGGTAGAAGGCGAAGTACATGACGTAAATTATGAGGAGGAAGAGTAACATGAAGGTAATATTCATGGGAACCCCGGATTTTTCGGTCGGAACGCTGGAAGCACTGATTGGGGCCGGGCATGAAGTTGTACTTGTAGTCACACAGCCGGATAAGCCGAAAGGACGTGGCGGCAAGATGCAGTATACACCGGTTAAAGAGGCAGCCGTGGCACATGGAATTCCGGTTTTTCAGCCGGTGAAGATTAGAGAGCCGGAAGCCGTAGAAGAGCTTCGCAAATATAATGCTGATATCATGGTAGTCATTGCATTTGGACAGATCCTTCCGAAGGAGATTCTTGATATGACGCCTTACGGATGTATCAATGTACATGCATCTTTATTGCCAAGCTACCGTGGTGCTGCACCGATCCAGTGGGCGGTCATCAACGGAGATAAAGTGTCCGGTGTAACGACTATGCAGATGAATGAGGGGTTGGATACCGGAGATATGATCATGAAGACAGAAGTTCCTTTGTCGGAAGATGAAACAGGAGGAAGTCTTCATGACAAGCTGGCAGAGGCTGGCGCAAAACTCTGCGTTGAGACGTTAAAGGCACTGGAAGATAAGACAGCAACCTGGGAAGTACAGGGAGAAAGTCCGACAGCATATGCGAAGATGCTGGATAAGAAGCTTGGAGATATCGACTGGAGCAGATCTGCAAAGTCAATCGAATGTCTGATCCGTGGATTGAATCCATGGCCGAGTGCTTACACGGACTGGAACGGTAAAGTTATGAAAATATGGGAAGCCGGGGTACTGGACGAGAACACAGATGCAAAACCGGGAACAATCGTGAAAGTAGAAAAAGACAGTTTCTCCGTACAGACAGGAGATGGGCTTCTGAAAGTTCTTGCACTTCAGATCCCGGGAAAGAAGAGAATGGAAGCGGATGCTTTCTTACGCGGTTATCAGATCGAAACAGGATGTGAACTTTCTTCACAAATGATTAAGAATTGTTAAAAATGTATGAAAAGCTGCTATTAGGGTAAATTTTCGTATATAATGCAGGTCATAGAAAGCAAGGAGGCTGATAATGATGTATTATCCAATGTATTTTGATCCAACGTATATATTAGTGCTGATTGGTGTCGTGATCTGCCTGATCGCATCAGCGAAGATGAATTCGACATTCAGCAGATATTCAAGAGTAAGGAATCATTCCGGCATGACAGGAAGGGATGCGGCAGAACAGATCCTTCACAGAGAAGGCCTGTATGATGTGCGGATCGAGCACATTTCCGGTAATCTGACCGACCATTATGACCCGAGAACCAGAACATTGAGACTTTCGGATGCAACCTATAATTCCACATCGGTAGCTGCACTTGGAGTAGCAGCACATGAATGCGGACACGCGGTACAGCATGCGACCGGATATGTACCGTTGAAGTTAAGAAGCAGTCTGGTACCGGTAGCAAATTTCGGAAGTTCTATCGCATGGCCGCTGATCATCCTTGGATTTTTCTTCAACAGCAGTACAACCTCTGTGTTGTTTATCAATCTCGGAATTCTTGCATTTTCGCTTGCAGTGTTATTCCAGATTGTGACATTACCGGTGGAATTTGATGCGTCACACAGGGCATTGAAGATCCTTGGTAATACAGGCATGTTGTATGAGGATGAAGTTAGAGATACCAGAAAGGTGCTGACAGCGGCAGCACTTACTTATGTAGCCGGAGCAGCATCTGCAATTCTGCAGCTTCTGCGTATACTGCTTCTGACTGGAAATCGAAGAAACGATTAATTAACGAAAGGGAAGGGGATATAAGCCGCTTCCCTGATTGTATATCTATGGAAAGAGGAGGGGACGTATGCAGGCGTCTGTAAATGAAAGAGAATTAGTGCTGGACATGCTGCTTCAGATTACAAGAGACGGTGAGTACAGCCATATCGTGATAAAGAATGTTCTGGATAAATATCAATATCTGGACAAACGGGAACGCGCATTTATTACAAGAGTAGTAAATGGAACACTGGAGCGTATGATTGAGATCGATTATATCATCAATCAGTTTTCCAAAGTAAAAGTAAATAAGATGAAACCTGTGATCCGCACGATTTTAAGAAGTTCGGTGTATCAGATGAAATATATGGACAGCGTACCAGATTCGGCAATTTGTAATGAAGCAGTAAAACTTGCGGGAAAAAGAGGGTTTGTGAACCTGAAGGGATTTGTCAATGGAGTACTTCGTAATATCGGCAGAAATCTGGACAAGATCAGCTATCCGGATGAGAAAGATCAAGAGGCCTTCATTTCCATAAAGTATTCATTGCCGGAATGGATGGTAAAGCAGTGGCTGAAAGTATATGATGAAGAGACGGTAAAGATGATCGGAAAAGCATTTCTGGAAGAAAAGCCGCTGACAGTCCGGTTTGATGAACATAAGATCAAAAAAGCAGAGCTGATCTCAATTTTGGAAAAAGAAGGTGTGACGGCAGGGGAAGTGCCAGAGATTCCATGTGCACTGTATCTGTCCGGATATGATCATCTGTCTGCACTTCCAAGCTTTTGTGAGGGACTTTACCAGGTACAAGACTTAAGTTCTATGCAGGTAGCATTATGGTCGGAAGTGAAAGCAGGAGACCAGGTGCTGGATGTGTGTGCCGCACCGGGAGGAAAGGCGATACATATTGCAGAACTTCTGAACGGAACCGGTCATGTGGAAGCGAGAGATCTGACAGAGTATAAGGTGGCGCTGATCAGGGATAATATTGAAAGAAGCGGTCTTACAAATATTAATGCAGTATGTCAGGATGCTGCAATATACGATCCACATAAGAAAGAAACGGCCGATATTGTAATTGCAGATCTTCCGTGTTCCGGGCTTGGTGTACTTGGAAAGAAGCCGGATCTGCGCTATAAGATGAATGAAAAGACAGAAGCAGATCTGGTGGAGTTACAAAAGAAGATCCTGTCGGTAGTAAAGGATTATGTAAAGTCAGGTGGAAAGCTTTTATATAGTACCTGTACGATACACAGAGAAGAGAATGAGGGGAATGTGGAGTGGTTTCTGAAAGAATATCCGGAGTTTGAACTGGTGAAAGAAAAACAGATGATTCCGGGAAGAGATGCGGGAGACGGATTCTACATAGCAATATTAAAAAGGGTGAATCATGAATAAGAAAGATATATGTTCCTACAATTATGATGAATTAAAAGAAGAGATGCTTGCAATCGGAGAAAAGGCATTCCGGAGCAAACAAATCTATGAATGGCTTCATGTAAAGCTGGCAGATGATTTTGATGAGATGACAAATCTGTCCAAAGGGCTGCGTGAGAAGTTGAAAGAAAACTATGAGATCCGGAAAGTGAAGATGATCGATCATCAGATATCGAAAGTGGATCCGACTGAGAAGTTCCTGTTTGAACTGGAAGACGGTAATATGGTAGAAAGTGTTCTGATGAAATATAATTACGGCAATTCTGTGTGTATCTCTTCGCAGGCCGGATGCCGTATGGGGTGCAGGTTCTGTGCATCAACGATCGGAGGACTCGTCAGGAGTCTGGAGACATCGGAGATGCTCCGTCAGATCTATCATATTCAGAAGATTACAGAAGAAAGAGTTTCCAATGTGGTGGTTATGGGAACCGGAGAACCGTTGGACAATTATGATAATTTCATAAAATTCATCCATATGCTGAGTGATGAACACGGGCTTCATATCAGCCAGAGAAATATTACAGCATCTACCTGTGGGATTGTCCCGAATATGAGAAGACTTGCTGAAGAGGGACTGCAGATCACACTGGCTCTGTCACTCCATGGATCCAGCCAGGAAAAACGTAAGAAGCTGATGCCGGTAGCAAATAAATATGAATTGTCTGATGTACTGGATGCCTGTGACTATTATTTTGATAAGACAGGAAGAAGAATTACCTTCGAGTACAGTCTGGTGGCAGGAGTCAATGACCAGCCGGATGATATCAGAGAACTGACGGCGATTTTAAAACGAAGAAACTGCCATCTGAACCTGATCCCGGTGAATCCGATCAAAGAGCGCGATTTTAAAAAGCCAGACCGCAAAAATGCCTTGGAATTTAAAAATAAACTTGAAAAGAACGGAATAAATGTTACTATAAGAAGGGAAAGAGGCTCTGATATAGACGGAGCTTGTGGACAGCTGCGCCGTAGACACGCAGCCAAAAGCGAGGGAGAGACAGATGAAAATATATGCAATGACTGATGTAGGAAGAAGACGTGAGGTCAATCAGGACTATGTATACGTTACAGACAGACCAATAGGACCATTTCCAAACCTCCTTACGGTCGCCGATGGAATGGGCGGACATAAGGCGGGAGATTTTGCGTCCAGTTATACGGTAAATGTATTAAAAGATGAGTTGAAGAAGACACCGATGGATAAACCCGAGGAGATTCTCAGAAGCGTAGTCAGTATTGCAAATCATAAATTAATCGAGGCAGCTTCAAGAGATATCAAGCTGGAAGGTATGGGAACAACACTGGTAGAGGCAACTGTTGTTGGCAATACATTGTACTTTGCCAATGTGGGAGACAGCAGACTTTACCTGATCAATGACAAGATCCGGCAGCTTTCCAAGGATCACTCGCTGGTAGAAGAGATGGTAAGACTCGGCGGAATCAAGGCAGAAGAAGCAAGAAATCATCCGGATAAGAACATTATTACACGGGCAATCGGTGTAAAGGAAAATGTGGAACCAGATATTTATGAATATCGTCTGAAAAAGGGTGACATCATTTTGATGTGTACAGATGGACTCAGCAATATGGTTGAGGATGAAGATATGTTCAATATTGTCAAGGGGTCCAGGGATGTAGTAGAAGCTGTTCAGATGTTGATAGAAAAAGCAAACAGCAATGGCGGGAGAGATAATATAGGGGTTATCGTAGCAGAGCCACTTGCTGATGAGGTGAGTGTATGGTAAAAGATGGAATCGTACTAGGCAAGAGATATGCTGTACTTAGTAAGATCGGTGCCGGTGGAATGGCGGATGTCTATAAAGGCCGGGATCAGATGCTGAACCGTTATGTGGCGATTAAGGTATTAAAGAAGCAGTATAAAGAAGATGAAAATTTCGTAAGAAAATTCCGCTCGGAAGCACAGGCTGCCGCCGGACTGATGCATCCGAATATCGTGAATGTATATGATGTCGGAGAAGACCGCGGCCTTAATTATATGGTCATGGAGCTTGTAGAAGGGATTACCTTAAAAGAATATATAGAGAGAAAAGGAAGACTGTCTCACAAAGAGACAATCAGTATTGCAATCCAGATGTGCAGTGGTATCGGTGCGGCGCATGCATCAGGAATTATCCACCGTGATATCAAGCCGCAGAATATTATCATTTCCAAGGATGGGAAGGTAAAGGTTACAGATTTTGGAATTGCGAAAGCTGTAACTTCGAATACAGTAAGTACGAATGCAATGGGATCCGTGCATTATACATCACCGGAACAGGCGAGAGGCGGATTCAGTGATCAGAGAAGTGATATCTATTCCATAGGTATTACCTTGTTTGAGATGGTGACAGGGCAGGTTCCGTTTGATGGCGAGACAACGGTAGAAGTTGCGATGAAACATCTGCAGCAGGAAATTACACCGCCGTCGGAGTTGGTTCCGGATATTCCTTACAGCCTGGAACAGATTATTCTGAAATGTACACAGAAGAGTTCTGAGAGAAGATATACAAGTACAGGAGATCTGATTCAGGATCTGAAGCATTCACTGGTAGATCCGGATGGAGATTTTGTAAGAATAGCGTCGGCAGGCGGGGATTCCGATACGGTTATTATGACAGATAAAGATTTGGATGATATCCGTAACGGTTACGATGATGACGACGAATATGATGATGAATATGACACTACAGATGTGTATTCGGGAAAAGGATATAACGACAGAGAAGATGGTGACGACGAATACGATGATTATGCATCAGGGAGAGATTCAGATGAAGTAAATCCGCATATGCATAAGATCATGAAGATCCTGACGGTTGTGGTAATCGCAATCATTGCACTGATCCTCGTATTTACAGTGGGGAAAGCAGCGGGTGTCTTCAAGTCATTTGGAGGAATTACTACGGAAGACAAAGCAGATGCGTCAGGAAAAGTTACCGTTCCGGATATCCGTGGACTGACAGAAGAGCAGGCAAAGTCTGTGCTGAATAAGAAGCATCTGGGAATAAAAATTGTTAAGAGAACAGAATCTAAAAAATATAAAGCAGGATTGATCTCCAAACAGACACCGGAAGCCGGTGAAAAGGTGAAAAAAAATACAACAATAGAAGTTGTAATAAGTTCAGGACAGGTAAAAAGTAAAAAGCAGGTACCGGATGTCAGGGGTACGAGTGAAACGGAAGCACAGAAAGAACTGGAAGATGCAGGATTTAAGGTGACTTCAAGCTTCCGGTATGATGACAGTGTAGCAAGCGGCAATGTCATCAGTACGACACCTTCTGCCGGAACAAAGGCTGAAAAGGGTTCTACAGTTACCATGCTGGTAAGTCAGGGTACAGATAAGAAGACGGTGCCGGATGTAAGAGGTATGGCAGATGCAACTGCACAGAGTACGATCAAGAATTATGGATTCAATGTAGGAACTGTAACATATGATTACAGTGACAGTGTGGAAAAAGGAATGGTTATCAGCCAGACTGTAACACCTGGAGGTAAGGCGGCAGCCGGAACAACCATTTCAATCACGGTAAGTAACGGACCGAAACCGGAAGAAAAGATTGATATCCAAAGCTTTGTAGGACAGCAGGAGTCAGCACTTAAGAGCTGGGCATCCCAGAATGGTCTGTATACAAATGTATCGGATTCACAGTACAGCAGCAGTTATGCAAAAGGATGTATCATCTCCATGAGTCCTTCTTCTGGAAATATTTCCAAGGGAGGTACGATCAGCTATGTGGTGAGCCTCGGGGCGAAACCACAGGAGCCGACAAATGGAGGAACCACAGGAGATAACAATAACCAGAATGGGTCTAATACAAATGATGGGACCACGACTGGCCAGTAAAAGATTATGCAGGGAAAAATTATAAAAGGAATTGCCGGATTCTACTACGTTCACGTAGTAGAATTCGGTGTTTATGAATGCAAAGCCAAAGGTGTATTCCGGAAAGAAAAGATCAAGCCTTTGGTGGGAGACAATGTAGAGATAGAGATTCTTGATGAATCGGAAAAAAAAGGAAATATAGTGAAGATACTGCCACGGCAGAATGAGCTGATCCGCCCGGCTGTGGCCAATATCGATCAGGCATTGGTAGTCTTTGCAATCACGAAGCCGAATCCACACTTTAATCTGCTGGACCGCTTTCTTGTTATGATGGAAAGCAAAGAGATTCCGGTTGTGTTATGCTTTAATAAAGAAGACATTGCGACAGATCCGCAGGTGAAGGAATTGGAATCAATCTATGAATCATGCGGCTATCCGCTGGTATTTGTCAGTGCGAAAGAAGAACGGGGGATTGAAACTATACGTGAACTTCTGAAAGGAAAGACAACAGCGATCGCAGGTCCGTCCGGAGTGGGCAAATCTTCGATCATTAATATTCTGCAGCCGGAGGCAGATATGGAGACAGGGGCAATCAGTACGAAGATTGAGAGGGGAAAGCATACCACCAGACATTCGGAATTGTTCGCCATTGATGAAAATTCATATATCATGGATACACCGGGATTCAGTTCGTTATATGTGAATGATTATGAAAAAGAAGATCTGAAGTACTTCTTTCCGGAATTCCGGAAATACGAAGGAATGTGCAAGTTTAACGGTTGTGATCATGTGCATGAGCCGGGGTGTGCCGTAAAGGCAGCTCTGGAAGAGGATAAAATTCATAAAATCCGTTATCAGAATTATATAGAAATGTATGAGGAATTGAAGAATAAAAGGAGGTACTGATGATGAACTATGTATTGTCACCGTCAATACTGGCGGCAGATTTCAAAGTTTTGGGTCAGGAAATGAAGAAGACAGAGGAAAATGGGGCAGCGTATATTCATTTTGACGTTATGGATGGAATGTTTGTACCAAGTATATCATTTGGTATGCCGGTTCTGGCATCAATCAATGATGCAACGGAGCAATTCATGGATGCACATCTGATGGTGCAGGAGCCGATCCGCTATGTAGAAGCATTCCAGAAGGCGGGAGCTGACTATGTAACGGTACATCTGGAGGCCTGTGAAGACGTAAAAACGACATTGGATAAAATCCATGCATGTGGCATGAAGGCAGGACTGGCTGTTAATCCAGAGACAGATGTAAAAGAGCTTGTTCCATATCTGGAAGACGTGGAGATGATCCTGATCATGAGCGTGCATCCGGGATTTGGCGGACAGAAATTTATTCCGGAATCACTGGATAAGATCCGTGAGGTCCGTGCGATGCTGAATGAAAAAAATCTGGAGACAGATATTCAGGTAGACGGAGGAATCTATGTGGAGAATGTCAGAGAAGTATTGGATGCAGGCGCAAATGTAATTGTGGCCGGTTCTGCTGTGTTCAGAGGAGATGCCGGGGAAAATACTGCAAAATTCATGGAGATATTGAAAAGTTATGAATAAGAAGATTGTGATCATCAGCGGTGGGGAGCTGGAAGAAGAATTTGTATTATCAATCCTTGAAAAAGAGGAAAACCAGTATGTGATCGGTGTGGACAAAGGTATGGAGTTCCTTTACAGCCATCAGATTCTGCCAAATTATATTGTCGGAGATTTTGACAGTGTAAAAAAAGAGATTGGAGATTATTACCGTAATGAGACAGATGTTCCGATCAGGGAATTTAATCCGGTAAAAGATGCATCTGATACAGAGATTGCAATCAGACTGGCTATGACATTAGGGGCAGGTGAGATTCTGATCCTGGGAGCAACCGGAGGTCGTATCGATCACCTCTGGGCAAATGTTCAGAGCCTTGCAATCCCGTTTAAAGCCGGAATTAATGCTGTGATCATGGATCGCCAGAATAAGATCCGTCTGATCGGAGGCGGGGAAACCCATCTGAAAAAAGGAGAAACTTACGGACCGTATTTTTCTGTGTTTCCGTTAGGCGAGGAAGTATTTGGTTTCAGTATCAAAGGGGCAAAGTATCCATTGACGAATCATACACTGATACCATATGACAGCCTTTGCGTTAGCAATCAGTTCCAGGAGGATGAAGTGACAATCAGCTTCCTGAATGGAATTGTGATTCTGATGGAAACGAAAGACAGATAAAACTCTATATAAATTCATGTAAGTTTTTGAAAAAATGGACTACTTTGTGGTCCATTAACCTTTTGATCAAAGCTCTAATGTGGTAAGGAGAAGCGCTTGTATGAGTGCTTCTTTTTTATAGTTGTAAGTATTATAATAAAAATAACTGGTGTTTAGGTTCTGATATGATTATGCAACTGGAATTATTGGCGTAATATCAACAATTACGTTTGTGACATTACTAAGATATTTAAAATGTCCTCACTGTAAGACAAGAACCTGGTGCAGGAAAGTCATGACCAAGGAGTGATAATTAAATCATATAGACAGGGGATGGCAACAGCAGGTTGCTTTTCAGAACATGAATTTATCTATATGATATGCTTATGGAGGTGATGACTATGGAAACAATTATAAAAAGAAAGCTGCAATAAGCCAACGTTTTTTCATGGCGTTTTGTGCCTTGAGCAGCGCGAAAGGAATGGATATAAAAATGAATATTCACAAAGATAAGATGCTATGGTATAATACAAGTTACTGTATTAGGGTTTCTTATGAGAGAAGCTGAAATATGGGAAAAGATTTAAAAGGCAAAGAACTTGGCAAGGGAATAACCCAGGAAAGTACGGGATTATACTCAGCCAGATTTGTAGATTGGTTTGGAAAGAGAAAATAATGGCCCACTAAATGGTCCACTTGCAAAAATAAGTATGCTGAAATCAAGGAATTTATAGGAGGAAATAAAAAAATGAAATTAGGAATCGTAGGATTACCAAATGTAGGAAAGAGTACACTGTTCAACTCACTTACAAAGGCAGGCGCAGAATCAGCAAACTATCCATTCTGTACCATTGACCCGAACGTAGGAGTCGTAACCGTACCGGATGAGAGATTAAATGTACTGGGAGAGATGTATCATACCAAGAAGATCATCCCGGCAGCAATTGAATTCGTTGATATTGCCGGACTTGTCAAAGGAGCTTCCAAAGGAGAAGGTCTTGGAAACCAGTTCCTTGCCAATATCCGTGAAGTAGATGCTATTGTACATGTAGTAAGATGCTTCGAGAACAGCAATATTGTACACGTAGACGGAAGCATCAACCCACTTCGTGACATCGAGACGATCAACTTAGAGCTGATCTTTTCTGACCTTGAGATCCTGGAAAGAAGAATTTCCAAAGTTTCCAAAGTTGCAAGAAATGACAAATCTGCAGCAAAAGAACTTGCACTTCTGAACAAGATCAAGGCGCATCTGGAAGATGGAAAGCTTGCAAAGACATTCGAAGAAGCAGATGACGAGGAAGAACAGGCATGGCTGGAAAGCTATAATCTTCTGACATACAAACCGGTTATCTATGCGGCGAATGTATCTGAAGATGATCTTGCAGATGATGCGGCCAATAACGAAGGTGTACAGGCTGTCCGTGAATATGCAAAAGGTGAGCAGAGCGAAGTTTTCGTTGTATGTGCAGAGATTGAGGCAGAGATTTCAGAACTGGATGATGATGAAAAGAAAATGTTCCTGGAGGATCTTGGATTAGAGGAATCAGGTCTGGAAAAACTGATCAAAGCAAGTTATAAGCTGCTTGGACTGATCAGCTATCTGACAGCAGGTGAGCCGGAAGTTCGTGCATGGACAATCACAGAAGGAACGAAGGCACCACAGGCAGCAGGGAAGATCCACTCTGACTTTGAGCGTGGATTCATCCGTGCAGAAGTTGTATCTTACGATGATCTGATCGCGTGTGGAAGCCACACAGCAGCAAAAGAAAAAGGTCTGATCCGTCTGGAAGGTAAAGACTATGTGGTAAAAGACGGAGATATCATGCTGTTCCGGTTTAATGTATAATCAGGAATAGATGGATGAAAAGAGGGGGGCTGTTTCAATGCACAGAACCATAGATTTCCCTAATCTGGGAATTCATTTAAAATCTGTCGGCGATCATATCACAGTCTTTGGATTCGATATCGCATATTATGGAATCGTCATAGGAATCGGAATACTTGCGGGACTTATGATGGCGGTAATGGAAGCAAAGCGTACGCATCAGAACGTAGAAGATTATTATGATCTGGCAATATATGGAGTTATCTTTTCAATTATCGGAGCAAGGGCATATTATGTGATCTTCTCCTGGGATATGTATAAAGACGATATTAAGAGTATCATTAACATCCGTGAGGGCGGTCTTGCCATATACGGCGGTGTGATCACGGCAATTGTTGTAGTATTTATATTTGCAAAAATAAAAGGATTATCACCGTTCCTGTTATTTGACACCGGCGGATTTGGTCTGATCACCGGACAGATGATCGGAAGATGGGGGAACTTCTTCAACAGAGAAGCATTTGGGGAATATACG
>ERZ836760.1821-NODE-1821-length-20359-cov-3.884703_pt1 | contig 20359 bp, 16 predicted proteins | sample MGYA00519941_ERZ836760 | MGnify/ENA primary metagenome ERZ836760 (study PRJEB31850, sample SAMEA3708807) | human gut metagenome | biome: human gut; feature: human-associated habitat; material: faeces | place: China | collected 2014 ... | reverse complement strand
GGATGCTGTTCCATAACATACGCAATCTCGGAACAATTTCGTTGGGAGCATGCTTTGAGAAATCCTGTTCATAAGCCTCCAGAATTCTCTTTTGAATATATCGAACCTCATTAAAGTCCTTATTTTCTACAAAGCTTTGTACCGCCTCCGGCATACCGCCGATAAAATAATACTGCTTCAATGCATCAATATAAGTTTGCTTAAAGCTTGTAATCATTTCAAAGTCCAGTTTCTCAAGCAATTCAGCAAATTGCTCTTTATCGGTTGCCATTAAAAACTCCTTGAAGGAAAGCGGATAAAGCTTTAAAAAATCAACCTTGCCAACAGGGAACGATGTGCCTTGATGTAGGGCAATGCCAAGCAATGAGCCTGCACATATAATATGATACTGTGGTGCATTTTCATAAAAATACTTAAGAGATGATAGTGCTCTTGGCACCTCCTGCACTTCATCAAAAATCAGCAAACAGTTTTCGGAGTTAATTTTTCGTCCGACATACAACTCTATCCCCATAATTAAGCGTTTCGTATCCAAATCGGAGGCAAATAGCTCTGCCATTCTTGAATTAGAGTCAAAGTTGATATATACAGTATCCGCATAAGCCTGCTTACCAAACTCTTTCATTAGCCATGTCTTGCCAACCTGACGTGCCCCTTCAATAATCAAAGGCTTACGACGTTTACTTTGTTTCCATTTTAATAGCTTTTCCATAGCAATTCGGTACATCACACACACCTCCGTTGTCCTAATTTTAACATAGTATACCACCATATCACAGAAATTACAACGAACATTGTGTTTATGCATACATTTTTTACACCGAATCATTGCAGCATCCATCATAATATTTATTGATTGCGCGAATAAGACATCCGCTTCCTCTTACCTGGAAAACCAAGTTTTTTTGCACAATAAAATACCGACTTCCCAATCTTTCTTTTAGACCTAACGATTGGAAGTCGGTACATGTTTTTCAATCAGTCTCTACATCATATTTCAAAAATTCAAGAATTTCTTCTTTGGCAGTGAATGAGGAATACCGTGCTTCACGATTACTCATATACATCAAAGCCTCATTCCAATCATCCATAGAATAGGCTTCTTCCGGTATCTGCTATACTGCATCAATCAAATCAAATTTTGTTGTCCTTTTTAATTTTCGTAAATCACTAATATAAGTGCAACGGGCTTTCTGCGCTAAGTAGTCAATGAGCGGTAGCTTTTCCATTTATTGTACCTCCTCGACATTTTGCATTGTAACAATGCTCCCTTCCAAGTATCCAGTGATTTTATCATTTCACTTCTCAACCCGAAAGGGAGCTCATTTTCACTGAACGTCCTTGTTTGCTGATTGGCTATTTGCTATTATGTCGAAATATTATCTATATCTATCCCAATCGGGATTTGCAGTCAGCTTTGTCCAATACTCATTGATTTCGCCTTTCTGCTTAAAATCATGGCTATTTGTTGCCTCCTGCATATTGATGTAATACCAATCGTTCGGCTGATTATCCGGCCATTGAATCATGCCATCCAGCAAATCATCCACCGTTTCAGGCAGTCTATGCAGCATACGGTTAATCATGGATGCCGCCTCGGCTCTTGTGATGTTTTGGTCTGGCTTAAAGGAGCCGTCTGTATAGCCCTGTATCCAGCCCAGAGAGGCCGCACGTCTGATTTCATTTTCCGCCCAATGTCCGGAGATATCGTTAAAATCACTCTTTATCTCAACATTGCTCCGGTCGAAACGAGAACAAATTGCCGCAAATTCCGCTCTTGTGATAGGTGCATTCGGCGCAAAGGCATTTGCTGTACGTCCCTTTACAATGCCGATTTTCGCCATCGTGGAAATAGATTTGTTATACCATTTTCCAAACGCAACATCTGTAAAAACGCTATTTGCTGTGAGGTTATCATCCCGCACATCATCCTTCAAAAGACGGAAGAAGATTGCCGCAACCTCGGCCCTACTGATATTCGCATTCGGTCTGACTGTTCCATCCTCGTAGCCAACGATATACGCAAAATGATTTTCATTATTTAAGTAATTTGGAACATCTGTTGCCTGCCAGCCCGCATAAACAGTTTTATCACTCGTCATTTTTACGCTTGTGATTTTATCCGTTAGCTCTTTGTCTGCATACCAACCCGTAAAGGTATATCCAACTCTTTTTGGAATTTTATCGAGTATGACAACTGTATTTTTTTTATATTTTTCATCCTCGTATTTTGTGCCGCCATTAGATTCATAATGCAAAATATAATATTTTGTCACATGAGAACCGCCACCACCGGAAGAAGGCGGTGTTGCGATTTTTTCCCACTTGCCGTAAAGAATCGTATCTGTACTCAACACAGTACCATCTGTATAGCTAAGTGTGCATGCATCATCCGTAAACCAGCCTTTGAAACTATATCCCTGATGGGTAGCCTCCTGTGCCTTTGCTGTATAGGCTGTACCGGTACGGATATAATCATCCGCAGGTGGTGTCACATCAGAGGGGTTATCTGTGCTAACCCACTGATACTGAATCTTGATAGATGGCACATAGGTCATCCAGTCCGTCTTTCCTGCCGCTTTGCTCTGCCCAATAACCAAGCCCTTCTGCATTTTCCAGCTTGGAACGAAAATACCGTTTGCATCCGCCTGTGCCGCAGCAGCTTCGCCGCCCGCACCGGTTGTATACTGAACAAGCTGTGTGCCGATTTCCGCTCCTTCCACCGTTACATCTTCACTGTGGATTTGAATTGGTTTCGCAGTGCTTGCACCTGTATAAGAAGAAATCACATTGATATAACGGCCTTCCTTGGAAATAGGGTCGCCCGCTGTCAGATAGACATCGTTATTCGTGCTGATCTCAGCATCATTCCCAAGATTGAAGGCAGTTCCCACAAAAACACCGTCACCTACGGTCGAAAGCCGTGCTACCTCGGTCAGAGAATTGTTATTATCCTTGATGACACCGCCTGTCATGGTATAGGTGCCGCTGTAAATGCCGCCGCCTACTTTTGCAACATTATTTTCAATAGCGCCGCCGGTCTGCTTAACAGCAGAGCCTTCGCGCAAGCATACACCGCCGCCACCCCGAAGGGCTTTGTTTTCGGAAATCATACCGCCGGAAATCGTTACCTTCGTTGCTTGATACAGAAAGACACCGCCGCCGAATTGATACGCGCTATTTCCCGTTAGCGTACCGCCCTTGATATTCAGCTCAGTAACGCCGAAGAATGCTGCGATTGCACCGCCACTGCCTTTCGTAACTTGATTTCCGGAAATTTCGCCGTTGTTAATATCGATTGTAATTTTCTGACTTTGCTGCGGGAAGGTGAGAACACCGCCGCCGTAGTCAAGCGCCGTGTTCCCGGTAATTTTGCCGCCGTTCATTTCAAAGGAAGCAGGTTGAGCAGTAAACAATGTATCGCCGCCACTTGCATTGGCATAGTCGGCAACATAAACCCCTGCACCATAGCTGCCTTGTCCGGATGTTTTATAGGTACTGTTGTTTGAAATTTTGCCACCATTCATGACCATAGTTGAGCCAATGATTGCAACGCCGCCGCCGCCATTTGCTGTATTTCCGCTAATTTCGCCGCCGTTCATGGTAAAGATACTGCCATTGCCAAGCAAAATGCCGCCGCCCAATTCATAGTTCCTATTTGTGTTATTACGAATGACAGCTCCGTCCTCCATTGTTATCTTGACACCATTGTTCGCCAAAATTCCAGAACCAAACTGAGCCGCTTTATTGTTTTCCAAGATGGCTCCGCTTTTCAGCTCAATGGTACCACCACTTGCAGCCTTAATAATAGAATCGGTTTCCGCAGCATTTTCAGCAGCCACAGAATACTGCGCACCATCAATCACAACATTTTGAAGTGTCAAAGATGCAGACGCATCCTTCAATTCAATCATATAGCCGCCAAGTTTATACCGATGGATTGTTTTTCCGCCAAGGTCCCAGTTTTCTGTTCCTGTAACCTGATACACACTTGCAAGAAAGATATCCCTTGTACCATTTGCATCCGCAAGCTCATTTGCCTTAGCAATCGTCTGTACCGCCGTATCCTTTGTCAGCCCATCATTTGCATCATCACCATGCGTCTGGTCAAGGTAAATCCCTGTAACAGCAGAAACCGCAAATGCCGCACTTTCTTCATCCGCCTCCAGTGTGCCAATCAGAGAATCCGCATCCTCGGCGAAAAACGCATTATCCAATCCGCCTTCTCCAAATGCGTCATCCTCCGCAGGTCTTTCTGCCTCAAGGCTTTCTACCTGTCCTTCCGCAGAAGTCTCCTCCGCAAAGGCAGCGCATGGCATAAGCGTAAAGACCATCAGAAATGCCATTGCACATGACAATAGTTTTTTGCTCACTTTCTATAACCTCTCTTTCAAATAAAAATGATCTGCAATAAAAATTTACAAGAAAACGCTTATTCATAGATTGCATTTCTTCTGTATGTCCCCAAAATATACCAACTAAAAATTATATCAATATTTTTTCTCAATACAATCACTAAAAATTTTTTCATTAACAATGTATATCAAAATTTAAAACAACCCTGAGAAGTACCTAAATTCATATACAAACTTTTTACAGAAATTATCCATTTTTGACGAATTTCGCCACCTTTCGACAAATTTTTTCATTATTCCACCGTGTCGTTTTCATTCATCCATCTGTTGACGTGTTCATTAAATCTATGTTATGGTATATTTTGGTAAATGAGTTTCTATCATAGAACAAATATGATTATTTATCTCGTAAAAATAATATTCTAAAAGGAGTAACCTGAAATGGATAAATGCAGCGCCGCCGTAAAAAGAGCCAAAATATACTGCTTGTTTGTCGGAATCTTCGCTTTCCTGCTTGCGCTCCTTCTCAGCCAAGCTTTTTTTAATTATACGGAAAAAGAAATGAAAATGAGTGCAACCTATACGGCACAAAGCACAGTAAAACGCATCAACGCACACCTTGTTCAATATGTAGCTCTTTCCGATTTCTTGGAAAACATGATTAACTCAGGCTATGAGCTGAATGAAAATACCTTTTCCAAGCTTGCGCAGCTGATTCCGAATCATAACAACATTATAAAAGCATACGAGCTGGCACCGCAGGGAATCATAACGGAAATTTATCCCAAGCAGGAAAATGAAACGGTTCTGGGCATGAATATTCTGACGGAGCATGAACGAAATTATGACGCACAGCGGGCAAAGCAAACCAAGGGGTATACCATCGGCGGCCCTTATACATTAAAACAGGGCGGCTACGGTGCATTGCTTTTCGATCCGGTCTATCAAACCGATGCTTCTGGCAACCGCACCTTCTGGGGCTTCGTTATCATGGTAATCGACTGGGATGAGTTTATTGATAAAATCGGCTTAGAGCGATTAAGTGATGCTTCCTATTGCTATGAAATATGGGCAAAAAACAGCCAGACAGGCGAAAAAATCACTTTGGCACAGAGCCAAAAAGATATGCCCCAAAATTGCCTTACCGTTGAATGTGGGATTCCGAACGATACCTGGTATGTGGATATTGCCCCGACTGCCGGATGGATTCCGACTGTCTGGTGGGTAATTGATTGCCCGCATCGAAAGCGGAACAGCCACCCTGCGATTAGAGGCTGAGGATATAGAGGCGCTGTTCCATTCTTTGTATACGATTTTTGAACACGCCGCGGATGGTCAGATGTGTGTGGATATGCTTAGTTATGCAGAGGATGGCTATTATGACTTGATTCCGATGGATATTCAAATGCCGATTCTAAACGGCTATGAGGCAACGAAAAAAATCAGGCAGCTGGAAAATCGAAAAAAAGCAGAAATACCCATTCTTGCAATGACAGCGAATGCTTTTTCCGAGGATCAGCAGGCCGCACTGGAGGCAGACATGAATGACCATGTTGCTAAGCCTATTGACATGAATGTTTTGCTTCAGGTTATGATGAAATATCTAAGCAACTAAAAAACAATAAATAAGGACGTTCTTTCTTTTTTGATGAACGTCCTTATTTGGTTATTACCAAAAAACGAACTCTATGCTGCCATAGAGTCCGTAAGCTGTCAAATAATTTCTCTCATGCTTCCTGTTCCCTTTCCATCAAATTGTGATAGCATAAATAATTTCTTGCAAACACTACGCCTGCCAATGCCAAGGCACAGCCCAAGCCGGAATAGAAAAACGCAACAAATGTATCCGGAAAAGCCCCTGCGGCACGCAGACCAATGCCGCCACCCATCATGCAAGCCATCATAATATAAGCCTTTTTATCAAAAAAATGCCAAAACGGACGATATTCCTCATAGGCTATAATGCGCTTTGTATGCTTTTTGCTCATCTTAAAAAACATTCTTCCAAAAAGAAAAAACACAAGCATGGACAGCAAATATAAATACCACTGCCTTTCAATCTGCAAATAGGACAGCACACCCAATCGGGCAACATTAAAGCCTGCCATCAGCCACACAATGCCTGCAATCAGCAAAAGGCTTTTTTCCTTTACAAAAAATCTATTTTTCATTTACCTTTTCCTTTTCCAAAAATAATCCGCATTGCTGCAAAGCTATGAAATACGTTCCTGTAAAGCTGCTTTTCCTCCTCAGCCAAGCCGGATAAATTATTCTTTGCAAATTTTGCAAATAAAAAGCATCGGCCTTTATCGAAACCAATGCTTTTTCTTTATTTCATAATTATCCTCTGCGGAACAGACCCTTTTTCTTCGGTTCTTCTTCTACCGGAGGTGCTTCGTTGGACATATTGGGTTCTGCTTTACCGAAAACTTCTGTTTTCGCAACAGGGATACGAATTCCTCTGTTCAGACCGAATTCAACAATCAGTGTATCGTATGTTGTATCAACAACCTTGCCGTAGAATCCGCTGTTTGTGATGATGCTGTCACCAACCTCGATTGCATTTCTCAGCTCAGCCAGCTTTTTCTCCTTCTTCTGTGTGGGTCTGATGGACAGGAAATACATGATAACCAGCAGAACAACGCAGTAAACCACAATCAGCATAACGGGGTGGTCTGTCATCCATGTGCCAAACAGACCTGTGCTCTGTGTTGTGCCGGAGGTTGCTTTTGCCGCCTCGCCGGCAGGTTTTACGACTGTGTCAAGTAAAAATGATCCCATTTTTTTCTCTCCTAACTTTTTCTAAATTTAATGTTACATCTAGTAGATAATTATATAGAATTTTTCATTTTCCGTCAAGTAGCCTATGTGTAAGAAAGCGCTTATTTCCCGTTTTCGCGAAATCCATCCAGCTTTGCAGCCTTATATGCGTGGAAGCTGTCTTCCTCAATCGCCTGTCTGATTTCCTCCATCATGCTGTTGAAGAAATACAGATTATGCATCACACAAAGGCGCATGGCAAGCATTTCCTTTGCTTTGAACAGATGGCGGATATAGGCTCTGCTGTATCTTCTGCACGCAGGACAGCCGCAGGTATCATCAATGGGCGAATCATCTTTTTCATATTTCGCATTTAACAGGTTCAGCTTACCCTTATTCGTATACACATGAGCATGGCGGCCGTTTCTTGCAGGCAGGACGCAGTCAAAGAAATCAACGCCGCGCTCTACCGCCTCCAGAATATTTTCAGGTGTCCCAACGCCCATCAGGTAAGTCGGCTTCTCCTCAGGCAGATACGGCACAACCTCATCCAGAATACGATACATTTCCGCATGGGATTCCCCTACCGCAAGACCGCCGATAGCATAGCCATCCAAATTCATTTCGGAAATTCTCTTTGCATGCTCGATACGGATATCCTCGAAGGTTGCCCCCTGATTGATGCCGAACAGCATCTGCTTGGGGTTGACGGTATCCTCCAGCTGATTCAAGCGGTGCATCTCTTTTTTGCAGCGTTCCAGCCAACGGGTTGTTCTGGCAACGGATGCCTCTACATAAGGGCGTTCCGCAGGCAGCCCGATACATTCATCAAACGCCATCGCGATCGTGGAGCCAAGATTGGACTGAATCTGCATACTTTCCTCCGGCCCCATGAAAATCTTTCTGCCATCAATATGAGAGCTGAAATAAACGCCCTCCTCCTTGATTTTGCGCAGAAGCCCAAGAGAGAATACCTGAAAGCCGCCGGAATCGGTCAAAATCGGTTTATCCCAGACCATGAATTTATGCAGACCGCCCATTTCCTTAATCAGCTTATCCCCGGGGCGCAGATGCAGATGGTAGGTATTGGAAAGCTCCACCTGACATTTCAGCTGCTCCAGATCCTCTGTGGAAACAGCCCCCTTAATCGCCCCCGCTGTGCCGACGTTCATAAAGACGGGTGTCTGGATTACGCCATGAGGGGTATGGAATTCGGCACGCTTTGCTCTGCCGCATTTTTTCAATACTTTGTACATAATTTTCCTCACTTTATCAAAATTTTTCTATCTTTTCTATGATACCCTTTTTTCGCGCTTTCTTCAAGAGATGGCAGCAAAATTTGCAAAAAATGCGAGAAAAACCTGTCAGGAAAAATCTGCCGATTAGCCTTTTCTTTTGGCAGGAAAAATGATAGACTGTTCCTTAGGAAATCATATCGTTACAGAAAAAAGATGGGAGAGAACAAATGAGCATCAATCTGATTGCAACAACCACCTTCGGCTTAGAAGCCGTAGTCAAGAGAGAGTGTCAGGCTCTCGGTTTTCAGAATATCAAAACCTCAGACGGCAAGGTTGAATTTACGGGGGACGAATCCGATATCGTAAAGGCAAACCTCTGGCTGCGGTGCGCCGGGCGTGTCTGGGTGAAAATGGGCACCTTTACTGCCGTTACCTTTACGGAGCTATTCGACCGGACGAAGGCACTGCCGTGGGGAGATTGGATTCCGGAGGACGGGAAATTCACCGTTGTGGGGAAATCCGTAAAATCCACCCTGTTCAGCGTTTCGGACTGTCAAGCAATCGTCAAGAAGGCTGTTGTCGAAAAGCTGAAGGAAAAATATAAAACAGACTGGTTTGATGAAACAGGCGCATCCTATACCATTCAGGTCGGGATTCTAAAGGATGTTGTCACCCTTGCGATTGACACCAGCGGCAGTGGCTTACACATGCGCGGCTATCGTGCGAGTGCGTTGGATGCCCCCTTGAAGGAATCCCTTGCCTCCGCCATGGTGCAGCTGAGCTACTGGCGAAAGGATCGTATCCTGTTAGACCCCTTCTGCGGCTCAGGAACAATTCCCATTGAAGCCGCCATGCTTGCACGCAACATTGCCCCCGGTCTGAATCGCAAATTCGCATCCGAGGAATGGGAACGCATCGGCAAGGAGCGTTGGAAGCAGGCAAGAAAAGAGGCATATCAAGCGATTGATTATGATGTTATGCCCGAAATTTACGGCAGTGACATTGACCCTGCGGCAATCGAGCTGGCAAAGGCAAATGCAGAGCTTGCAGGCGTGGATGACTGCATCACTTTCGAGGTAAAGCCCTCGCAGGAGATTGTATTGCCCGGGAAATATGGCGTGCTGATTTCCAATCCGCCCTACGGGGAGCGTATCGGGGAATTGAAGGAGGTTGAAAATATGTATCGTGCGCTTGGCGCAACCATGCAGACCGACCCCACCTGGTCAACCTATATTATCACCTCCATGGAATATTTTGAATCCCTCTTTGGCAGAAAGGCAGACAGAAAGAGAAAGCTGTTCAACGGGCGCATCAAAACGGATTATTATCAGTATGAAGGTCCTCGTCCGCCGAAAAAGCAAAAGGCAGAAGAAAACTGAACATAAACGCATCAAAAAAAGGATAAATCCTCATTTTTCAGAGGACTTATCCTTTTCTTTTTGTCTTTATGAAATTTCACAGAAAGCCGTTATCAGAATCTTCTTCTGCCGCCTCTGCGTCTTCTGCGTCCGCCGCCAAAGCTCAGCCCACTGCTGCGGCGCGGAGAACCAAAGCTGTAGCCGCGTCTGTTTCTTCTGCCATTGATGAATTTGATAATCAGAATGATAATCGCAATCACGATGATGACAATAACCAGCTTCAGCAGCCCCTTCACTGTAAACAGATTCTTGAAAAAATCACCGATTGCACTGAAAATGGTACCCTTAGAAACATCTCTGCCTGCATAAACGGGAGCCTCCAGAACAGTTTTGCCCTTCACCTCATACTTTGCCGTACCGATTTCCGCACCCTTTTCGATGGGAGCCTTCAAGGAAACATTGCCCTCCTTATCCGTTACCGCATAGGTATCGTTATAGGAAACGGTCAGCTTCATATCCTTCGCGGTATCCTTCGGAAGAATTGCTGTAACCTCCTTCTGGAATACAACAGGAACCGTATTCCCTTCGGATTTTTTATGCTTTGTCAAAGGTGCATCTGCAATGGCTTCCTCTGCCTTTGCAACCGTAATCTTTTCATACTGGTTATAGCCGTATTCAAAGAGATTTTTTGCATCCAGCCAACGGTTCGGGTCTTCGGATTTGAAGATAACCGCTATCAGCTCCTCGCCGTCCTTTTCTGCCGCTGCTGTCACGCAGTCCCCTGCTTCATCGGTGAAGCCTGTCTTAATGCCGATGGCATAGGGATAATTATATTCCCCATCCGTAATCAGCAGGTTATGGCTGCGCCAGTTGTAATCCTGTGTTTTTACGGAAGTATCCTCCGCTTTGACTAAACCCTCTGCGCCGTTGCCGGAATAGCTTTTTTCCTTCGCAATTTCTGCCAGCGTTTTATTTTCCATAAACGCTCTGCCAATCAGCGCAAGGTCGTGCGCGCAGGTGTAGTGGTCATCGGAATGGTAGCCGTGCGCGTTTGCAAAATGGCTGTTGGTTGCGCCTAGTTCCTCCGCCTTTTTATTCATCAGGTCTGTGAAAACAACCTCGCATTTACCGAAGGTCATGTTTTCGTCTTTCTCCGCCTTTTTCGCAACTGCTGCCGCAACCACATTTGCAGAGTCATTGCCGGAGGGGATAATCAGACCGCGGATGGCATTTTCCACCGTCAGCGTTTCGCCAAGCTCATGCCCCGCCTTGCCGGAATCCAGAGAAACCTCATTGATTTCAGAGCCGACCACGATTAAATCCTCCGGCTTGAAATAATCCAACGCCACCAGAGCGGTCAGCATTTTTGTCATGCTGGCAGGATACATCTTCTGGGTGGCATTTTTTTCATACAGAATTGTCCCCGAAGATGCCTCAATCAAAATTGCCGCCTCTGCCTGAAGCTCAGGTGCCTGATCTGCAAGCATTACTGCTGTCTGCAAGGCATCCGCCGCTTTTTCGGTTTTCTTGTCTTCCTTTGTATCATCCGCTGCCACAGCGTTTTTATCCTGCTGTGTCTCCTTCTTCTCCTTACCGCAGCCGGCTGCACCAAACGCTACCGCCGCCGCCAGACATAAGGCAGTCAGTTTTGCGAAAGATTTTTTCATTTTGAAACATCCTTTCTGCTTTTCTTACTTCTCTTTTCCATAAGCTCCCGTTTCCACGCCTTTAATTCTTCATCAAACCGCTTGGAATGCATACCGGGGTATGCACGCATCAAACGGCGCTCGATAAGGCTGCTCTTCTGCAAAGCATTGATACGGGCTTCCAGTTTTTCCTTGATTTCCTCCTGAACCAGCTGCCGACGCAGACGTTCCTCCTCGCGCAGCTGCTCCAGCCTTTCATTTTCCTCTGCCATGCGTTCCTTAAATTCACGCAGAAATTCCGCAGCAGGCATGCTCTCGAAACGCGTAATGATTTCCTGTCGGGAAGCATAAAGCCTCGTTCCCTCGAGCTTTTTCTGCAGCGCATCGTGCGCTTCGCTGAGGGATGCCAGCTTTTCGTTGAACCGCAGGATATGCAGCACCGTAATCGTGGTATCCACAGCCAGATATGCAAGCAACAGTGTTGCCGCAAATTCGCCCCATGCACGGGGAATCGCCGCCACAAAATCTGCAATCACAGGCTGCACCACGCGCATCACGAAGGCTGTCAGAACGCCCCACTCCACGGAACGCTCCAGGCAGACGCGCCCCTTGATATTAAAGGGCTTTTGGGAATAATCCCACCATGTGGCATGGAAAAGCTTTTCCAATATCAGCCCGATGAGATATTCCACAACGGTTGCAATCACAAAGCCGCCCAGAAACAGCAGCAAAATCGAATCCGAAACAGGCTCCAGTGCCAGAAGAATCAGCAGTGCGCCTGTGCCGTAAATGGGGCAGAACGGACCATTGATAAAGCCGCGATTCACCCATTTTTTCGCATTGATAGAAACATACGTTGATTCCATTGCCCATCCCAGAAAGCTGTAAATCATAAAATACGCATATAATTCAAAAAAAGTAAACGAAAACCAAACGGTTGACCACATCGCAATCCCTTCCTTATGAATTGTTATTTGTCTGCAAAACGCCCCGTTCCTTTAAATATGTCATCGTCTGCGCCAGTGCGCCTGCCCCGTCTGTTTTGCTCATGTCTATCCAAAGCCCTTCAATCTGCCGCCGGAACCATGTCAGCTGTCGCTTTGCAAAGCGGCGCGTATTGGTTTTCAGCTGCGTAACTGCTTCGTCCAGCGTGCAGTCTCCGTTGAAATACGGCACAAATTCCTTATAGCCGATGCCCTGCATAGAAACCAGCTTCGGTGAATAGCCCCTGTCCAGAAGTCCCTTCACCTCTGCCAGAAGCCCCTGCTGCATCATCAAATCAATCCTCTGCTCAATGCGTGCATATAGCGCTTCCCGCTCCATCGTCAGGAGAATCACCGCCGCATTGTAGGGGGTTTCCCTTTCCTTCTGCTCCGCATTATGCTCGGAAAATCTCTGTCCCGTCAGGTAATGGTATTCCAAGGCACGCGTCACACGCTTGACGTTGTTCGCATGAATCGTTTCCGCATAGGCAGGGTCGATTTTCCGTAAGCGTTCATACAGCACCTGCGGCCCCTCCTCCTTGGCGATACGGTAGCACTCCTCCCGATAGGAGGTATCATTTTCCGTTTCGGTAAAATCATTATCATACAGCAGGGCATTGATATAAAACCCCGTGCCGCCGACCAGAATGGGAATCCTTCCCTTCGCCCAGATTTCCTCCATATACGCCTTTGCCTTCTGCTGAAAGAGCATAACATTATATTCCTCATCGGGGTTCAGCTCATCAATGAGATAATGCGGCACACCATCCGCTTCTTCGGGTGTCACCTTCGCCGTCCCAATGTCCATATAGCGGTAAATCTGCATGGAATCGGCAGAAATCACCTCGCCGCCGATTTCCTTTGCAAGCCGAATCGAAAAGCCTGTTTTGCCGCAGGCGGTTGGGCCGCCGATCACAATCAATGGTTTTTTCATCATTTCACCTGCTCAATTCTGGATGCGTTTAAACATCTTTTCCATTTCATATTTCGTCAGCTCGATAATCGTCGGTCTGCCATGGGGGCAGGTAAAGGGATGCTCCAGACCAAGCAGTCTGTGGATCAGCTCCTCCGCCTCTCTCGTGCTCAGCACATCATGCCCCTTGACTGCCGCCTTACACGCCATCGTTGCCACTGCCAGTATCTTTGTATCATACACATTGGAAATGCGCTCCTCTGTCAGCCTGTCCAGAATATCGGTAAAAAAGCCGACCTCTGTCGGGTTCTGCAAGAGATACGGCGTTGCGCGCAGGGCATATTTCTCGCCGAATTCCTCCAGCTCAAAGCCGAAGCTTTCCAAAAGTGCCAGATTGCGCCGCAGTACCTCTGTTTCCATTGGTGTCAGCTGCAGCATCAGAGGTGTCAGCAACCGCTGCGAGGCGACCCTTTCTTCCTTGAATTTATTCATAAATTCCTCATACAGCACCCGTTCATGTGCGGCATGCTGGTCAATCAGATACAGGCAATCGCCCTGCTCCACAATCCAATAGGTGCGAAAGACCTGCCCGATGATTTTATAATTCTGGAAAAACGGCTGCTTTTCTTCTGTCGGCTTTACCTCTTCCGTTTTTTCATCAGAAACAATCGGCTTCAATTCTATCGGCTGTTCCTCTTTCGGCTTCAGCTCTTCCCTGCGGTACGGCACTGCCGTCTGTGCAAAGCTCTCCGCCTTTGGGGTGCGCTTCAGCAGCTCATCCACACTGCGTCCGCCCGATGTGGGGGTCTGCGGCTTTTCTGCCGCACGCAGGAGCTTTTCCCTTTCCTCTTTGGAAAGAATCACGCCCTGCGATTGCGGGAGCGGAATTTCTTTAGAGGGATTTGCTGTCGGCTCTGCCTTTGGTTCGCTTTCCTTCAGGATGCTTTCCTTTGGCTGCGCCGCTTCCTTTGGCATATCCGCAAGGGTCTGCTGTTCCGCCTGCGGCAGTCTTTCCTTCGGCTTCTTTTCCAGAACCGCCTTGGGAATCAGCACCGTTTCCTGCAATGCCTTCGCAACCGCGTTGTAGAAAAATTCATATACCTCATCGTCATTCTTAAAGCGAACCTCCAGCTTCGCAGGATGCACATTCACATCCACCTGTGCAGGCTCAACCGCAAGATTCAGCACGAAAACAGGAAATTTCCCAATCAGCAGCTTTGTTTTATACGCATCCTCCACCGCAGCAGAAACCACGGGATTCTTAATAAATCTGCCGTTGATGAAAAGATTTTCATAATTGCGGTTCGCGCGGCAAAATTCGGGCTTCCCAATCAGTCCGCTGACGGCATATTCCCCCTTGTGGTAGGAAACGGGGAGCATGCTGTTTGCCGCATCCTTCCCGTAAACATAAAATACCGCCGTTTTCGGGTCATTGTTCCCTGCCGTATGCAGAACAGTATTGCCGTTATTGATATAATGAATCGCAACCTCAGGATGCCCCAGTGCGATTTTGTTCACCAAATCCGAAACATAGCCGCTTTCGGTCGCAGGCTTTTTCAAAAATTTTCTGCGCGCAGGCACGTTGTAAAAAAGATTCCGCACCGTAATGGAAGTGCCCTCCCGGCAGGCGGTATCCTCCAGCTCCTGTATTTCTCCGGCATGAATCACAATGCGCGTGCCCGTTTCCTCGTCTCTGGTTTTTGTCAGCATTTCCACCTGCGCCACCGCCGCGATACTCGCCAATGCTTCGCCGCGAAAGCCCAGTGTAAAAATATGCTCCAAATCCTCAATCTGTGACATTTTGCTTGTAGCATGGCGCAGAAAGGCTTCCTTCACCTGCTCCTTGGGAATCCCTGTGCCGTTATCGGTAATGCGGATATAGGAAATGCCGCCCTCCTTAATTTCTATCGTCACACTGCCGGCGTTTGCATCAATGGCGTTTTCCGTCAGCTCCTTTACAACGGATTTCGGAGATTCTACTACTTCCCCTGCCGCAATTTTATTGATGGTTTTTGCATCCAACAGTCGGATTTTCTGCATAGACCTCCTCCTTTCCTCGGTTTACAACCCTTTTGCCTTTTTCTGCAATTCAAAAAGCGTTTGCAGTGCTTCAATAGGGGTCATCGCCATCACATCCAGCTTGGAGATTTCATCCGCAAGCTGCGTCTCCGCAATATGGAACATATCCATCTGCTGTGCGGTTTCCTCCTGCTGCTCCTTGGATTCCACTGCAATCTGCTTTGCTTTTTTCGTAATATCCGCTGCGTTCAGTTGCTTGAGAATCTGTCCGCTGCGGCGAATCACCTTATTCGGCAAACCTGCCAGACGCGCCACCTGCACGCCGTAGCTATGGTCTGCGCCGCCGCGCTGAATTTTTCGGAGGAAAATAATATCCTCGCCCTGCTCCTGCACGGCAATGCAGTAATTCTTCACGCCGGAAAGCTTGCCCTCCAGCTCGCTTAATTCATGATAATGCGTTGCAAAAAGCGTTTTCGCGCCAATCTGCTTCGTATCCGCGATATATTCCAGCACCGCCCACGCGATGGAAAGCCCATCAAATGTGCTTGTGCCTCGCCCGATTTCATCCAGAATCAGCAGGCTTTTGTTCGTTGCGTTATGCAGAATGTTCGCAACCTCTGTCATTTCCACCATAAACGTGCTCTGCCCTGCGGAAAGGTCATCCGATGCACCGACACGGGTGAAGATTCTGTCTACAATGCCGATATGCGCCTGCTCCGCGGGAACGAAGCTGCCAATCTGCGCCATCAGCACAATCAGCGCGGTCTGCCGCATATATGTAGATTTCCCTGCCATATTCGGGCCTGTGATGATGGCAAGTCTGGTGTCCTCCCGATCTAAATAGGTGTCATTCGGGATAAACTGCCCGTCCATCATTTTTTCCACAACGGGGTGTCTGCCGCCCTTAATTTCAATTACATCACCGTCATCCACAAGCGGCTTCACATAGCTTCTGTTCTGCGCCACCTCTGCGAGGGACTGCAGGCAGTCAATAACAGAAACGATATACGCGCAGTATTGAATCCGCTCCACCTCTGCCGCAACGGCATTGCGAATTTCGCAGAACATATCGTATTCCAGAGTGGTAATCTTATCCTCCGCGCCGAGAATCAGCTCCTCCAGCTCCTTTAATTCGGGTGTAATAAAACGCTCCGCATTGGCAAGCGTCTGCTTGCGGATATAGCCTTCCGGCACCAGCTCCAGATTGGATTTTGTGACCTCAATATAATAGCCGAACACCTTATTATAGCGCACCTTGAGGTTTTTGATGCCCGTCTTTTCGCGCTCCTCCTCCTCAAGCTGATGAATCCATGTGGTGCCGTTTTCCTTCGCCTTGGTGTAGGTATCCAGCTCCTCATTGAAGCCCTCACGAATCATGCCGCCCTCGCGCACGGAAAACGGAGGGTCTTCGACGATGGACTGCGCAATCAGCGCATGGATATTCTCCAGCGTGTCCAGTCTGTCATGCAGAGTGGACAGATATGGACTCTTGCAGCGAGAAAGAATCTTCTTCAGCAACGGCAGATTTTCCACGGAATTTTTCAGCGCCGCCAAATCCCTTGCGTTTGCATTCTGATACACCACACGGGACATAATGCGTTCAAAGTCATACATGGAATGGAGAATTTCCTTGATTTCCTCTCTGAGGAACAGGTCTCGGAACAGCTCCTCCACCCCATCCAGACGCTGATTGATTTCTTCTTTAGAAAGCAGGGGCTGCTCCACCCATTTGCGCAGAAGCCTTGCGCCCATCGCAGTCTGGGTTTTATCCAGCACGCTCAGAAGCGAGCCTTTTTTATTCTTCTCGCGCATGGTTTCCGTCAGCTCCAGATTTCTGCGGCTGGAAACATCCAACAGCATGAAATCCCCTGTTGTGTAATATTTCAGGGCGGAAATATGGCTCAAATCGTTTTTCTGCGTTTCATTCAGATACCACATCAGCGCACCCGAAGCCGAAACCGCCAGCAGCTTTTTCTGCAGGCCGAAGCTTTCCAGTGTTTTCACCTTGAAATGCGCAAGCAGGGTATCCTTTGCGGTATTATATTCATACATGCGGCTGTCAATATCATTCAGATACAGGTGAAACCGTTCCTCGATTTCCTTCGCCAAAGGGGTGGAAAGAAATTCGCTGTTGCAGACAAGCTCCGCAGGGGAAAACCTTGCCGTTTCATCCAGAATTTTTGCCGCCGCCTGCACGCTGCGAAATTCCGTTGTCTGAAATTCGCCTGTCGTCACATCACAGACCGCAATGCCATAGCCATTTGCGCTGCTGAAAACGGAGAGAATATAGTTATTTTTTGTTTCATCCAGAACAGTGTTATCCACAACCGTCCCCGGAGTAATGACACGCACAACATCGCGCTTGACCAAGCCCTTTGCCGTCTTTGGGTCCTCCACCTGCTCGCAGATGGCAACCTTATAGCCACGTTCCACCAAACGGGCAATATATCCATCCGCAGAATGGAAAGGTACGCCGCACATAGGGGCTCTTTCCTCCTGCCCCCAATCCTTCCCCGTCAGGGTGATTTCCAGCTCCTTCGAGGCAATGACCGCATCCTCGAAAAACATCTCATAAAAGTCCCCTAAACGAAAAAAAAGCAGACAATGCTTATATTGTTCTTTAATTTCAAAGTATTGCTGCATCATGGGTGTGATTTTCGCCATGGATGTTGTCCTCCTTCTCCTTTTTCTGCAAGCAAACCCGAATAAAGAACGGATTCTCTATTCGGGCTTTTCTTCCTTTATTTCTATTTGAATCAGTGGCAGCCGCCGCCGCAGGAGGAGCAGCAGCTGGGATCGCAGCCGCCGCCCTGTTCGGGTTCTTCGCCTGTCAGGGTTGCTGTGATGATGTTGAATACGGAATTTACGAAGTTATTGAAATTCTGTTCCGCAACGTACAAATCAGATGCCAGCTTATTGGTTCTGATTGCTTCGCCCTTTGCCTTCATCTGTTCATTGAAGGCTCTCTGCTCCTCTATGGAAATGCCGCCTGCATTCATCTTTGCTTCAAAATCATAATGCAGCTTTGTGTATTCCTCTACCAGCTTTGCAATTTCGGGGTCACTTTCGTATGCAGCCTTTGCCGCTACCAGTGCTTCCACCTGAGGAGTTTTCTGCAATTCCTCACCCAATGCTCTTGCCATTTCAAAAATCGTTGCCATAATGCTTCACCTTACATCCTTTCGCCTATTAAATAAAATGTTTTGTTTTCTGTAATCTTCACAGGAACCATCTGCCCGATTAAGTCCTCCGTGCCCTTAAAATGCACCAGCATATTGTTATCGGCACGCCCTGTCAGAACAGTCTTATCCTGCTTGCTTGCTTCCTCTGCAAATACCGTCATCACCTTGCCCAGCTGCTCCTCATGCACCTCATGCACAATGGGGTTAAGAATATTGAGCATCCTGTCGAAGCGATCCTTAATGACATCCTCCGGCACCTGATTTTCCATGGTTGCCGCAGGGGTGCCTGTCCGCTTGGAATAAATAAAGGTAAACGCGGTGCTGTAACGGGATTTGCGGATGACATCCAAGGTTTCTTGGAAATCCTCCTCTGTTTCCCCGGGGAAGCCCACGATGATATCCGTGCTCAGGGTGATATCCGGCATTGCCGCTCTTGCCTTGCGCACCAGCTCCATGTAGGATTCCTTTGTATAATGGCGGTTCATGCGGCGCAGAATTTCATCACTGCCGCTCTGCACAGGCAGATGCAGATATTTACATACCTTATCACAATCCGCCATTGCCTGTATCAGCTCATCGGACAAATCCTTCGGGTGAGAGGTCATGAAACGAATCCGTTCAATCCCCTCCACCTCGTTCACCATCCGCAGAAGCTCTGCAAAGGAAACGGGTGTTTCCAGATTTTTGCCGTAGGAGTTTACATTCTGCCCTAAAAGCATAACCTCCTTCACGCCGTCCGCCGCAAGCCTTCTTACCTCCGCGAGGATATCCTCAGGGGTACGGCTGCGCTCTCTGCCGCGCACATACGGCACGATGCAGTAGGAACAGAAGTTGTTGCAGCCAAACATAATATTGACCGATGCCTTATAGGGGAAATGCCGAATCGCAGGCAAATCCTCCACAACCTCACGCTGCTCCTGCCAGATATCATACACCGTTTCGCCGCTTTCCATGCGTGTTGCCACAAGCTCCGGCAGCTTATAGAGATTAAACGTGCCGAAGACGATATCCACATGGCGATATTTCTGCCGCAGGGTCTGCAAAACCGTTTCCTGCTGCATCATGCAGCCGCAAAGCGCAATCACCGCATCGGGATTTTTTGTTTCCTTATAGTGCTTCAGCCAGCCCAGCTTGCCGTATACCTTCTGCTCCGCGTTTTCGCGCACACAGCAGGTGTTGTAGATGATAAAATCGGCCTCTGTTTCCTCGTCTGTTCTGTCAAAGCCCATTTCGTCAAGCATCCCTTCCAGCTTTTCGGAATCATGCGCGTTCATCTGACAGCCCATCGCAAGGGAATAGAATTTTTTCTTTCTGCCGTTTTCTGCCGCAAAGGCATCATTTTCCGCACGAATGGCGCGGATATATTCCAGCTGTCTTGCCAGCTCTGTTTCGCCCGGCTTAACAGCAGTTCCAGCTTTCCTTTCCATTCTTTCTTCCTCTCGAAACTGAATTCTTATGAAAAGACAGTCTTTCACAAGTATATTTCAGTATAGCATACCTTCCCTGCTTTCTCAATGATTTTTCCCCAAAACTTACAGAAAAGGCTTACGCAAAGGAAAGCACCTCAAGCGAGTTGCCATGCTCCTTTATAATTTGCATAAGATCCGCCGTTTTCAGATAAACCGATGCCGTATTGTCATTGGGATGCACCCCGATTTCCTCCTTTTCCAGAAAATCTCTGTCCAGAAAAACCTTTACGGCGCAGGCAGTATCATTCAAAATGCCCAAGGGTGTCACTGCCCCTTTTTTCAATCCAAGATATTTTTCCAGACGCTCCTCCGATGCAAAGGAAAGCCTTACGCCGCCAAGCTTCTCGCCCAGCTCCTTCAGATTCGCCTGCTTATCGGCACGAATTACCACAAGAAAATGATTTTTTCCCTTCTGGTCTCGCAAAAAGAGATTTTT
>ERZ836760.1818-NODE-1818-length-20416-cov-10.900447_pt1 | contig 20416 bp, 16 predicted proteins | sample MGYA00519941_ERZ836760 | MGnify/ENA primary metagenome ERZ836760 (study PRJEB31850, sample SAMEA3708807) | human gut metagenome | biome: human gut; feature: human-associated habitat; material: faeces | place: China | collected 2014 ... | reverse complement strand
TAAAGAAAAATGGTACTGGGCATAACACCCAGCACCAAGTTTGTCTACAGTCTGATAGCGAGGACTTGAAAGTCCTCGCTATTAGCATACATCGTCTTATATATTATATCTGTTTTTCCATCTTCGTTTTTGCTGCTTTCCCTACTTTCTAGCACACTCCCCATCAAGCCCCAAAAGGATTTTTAATCCATGATCCAGCTGCGGCAGAATGTATTCCAGACACTCCTGCACCGCTTTCGGACTGCCCGGCAGGTTGACGATCAGCGTGCGTTTGCGGATCCCGCTTGCCGCTCGGCTTAACATCGTCCGCTTTGTAAATTGTAAGCTGTATGCCCGCATCGCCTCCGGGATACCCGGAACCATCCGTTCCGCGACCGCCAGCGTCGCCTCCGGCATCACGTCGCGCGGAGAAAATCCCGTTCCGCCCGTTGTTAAGAGCAGATCGGCCTTTCCCTCATCGCAGATCTCCTTCATCGCCTCTTCCAACATCGCCTGTTCGTCCGGCAGCACCTTCTGCCAGACCACCTCATAACCAGCCTCTCTCACCATTTCTGCGATTACCGGACCACTCACATCCTCCCGTTTTCCCGCGTACCCAGAGTCACTGGATGTAATAATTGCTGCTCTCATTGGTTTCCCACCTCTCTTTGATCTCTTTCCTACGCTTCTTCCAGAATCTCCAGATTATCTCCTTCTTTGATCACGCCGCCGTGCAGCACCTTCGTAAATACGCCCTCGCGCGGCATGATGCAATCGCCCATTGCCTGGAAGATCGCGCATCCATGGTGGCATTCTTTTCCGATCTGTGTCAATTCCAGCACGACATCGTTGCATTTAAATTTTGTCCCGATCGGGAGCGTCTTGAAATCGATTCCTTCCACGACCAGATTTTCACCGAACGCGCCGTCCTCGACCTTCGCGCCGCGCGCGCGGAATTCCTGAATCCGGTCATATGAAAGAAGGCTGACCTGACGGTGCCATTTGCCCGCATGGGCGTCACCCTCGATTCCATAGTCCTCGATAAGACAGACCTGATGGACATTTTTCTTCTGAACACCTTTGATTTCACTGGTACACGTTGCGATTACTTTTCCCATGATTGTTTCTCCTTTTCTTTATCCACAAATTTTCCGATTTCATATTTCATATACGATATTTCACTTGTAACATTCCGCCGGCTCACACTTTCACCGCAGAAACCATAATCATAATCCTCACAAACACCCTGCTTATCCGCCTATCTGGGACATTCCCCGGTGTTCCCGATCCGTAAATTCCGTCTTTTTCTCAAAACTATGTCCCTTCGGCTTTTCCGCAAGCGCCTGTCCGATCGCCCGGCGCAGGTCTTCATCGGTACCGCCGCCGCGCAGAATGGTCTTTAATTCTACCCCATTGTCATACTGGAGACAGGTCTTTAAAAATCCTTCTGATGTCAGCCGGATCCGATTGCATTCGGAACAGAATTTATGGCTGACCGCGCTGATAAAACCGATCCGTCCCTGAAAGCCAGGGACTGCGAAATAATGGCACGGGCCATTTCCTGCCACGTCCCCGCACGGGATAAAGGTTCCAAATGCCTCTTCCAGCGCATGCTTCAATGCATCCTCTTTCACAAAGGCAAACTGCGTTCCCATGCCGATCGGCATCATTTCGATGAAACGCACGTGCACGTTATGGTTTTTCGCCAGTTCCGCCACCTCTAAAAGCTTTTGCTCCTCGATCCCAAGCACCGGCACACAATTTATCTTGATCTGCATCCTGCCTTTCTGGATCGCCGTCCGAAGGCCGCGTCTGACCGCTTCGATCTCATCCCGGCGTGTGAGCTGCCGGTACACCGACGCATCCAGCGTATCCAGGCTGATCGTGACTGAATCAACCCCCGCGTCCGCCAGCGCATCGTACATTTCTTCTAATAAAACACCGTTCGTCGTGATCGTCAGGCTCTTGATTCCCGGAATCCGTTTTAACGCTGCTGCTAACTCCGGCAGTCTCCGGCGCACCAGCGGTTCGCCTCCGGTCAGCTTGATTTTCTGAATGCCGTTCTCTGCCAGAATCTGACAGACCCTCTCGATCTCACCAAACCGCAGAATCTCTTCATGGGAAATGCTGCCGACGCCTTCCTCCGGCATACAGTACACACAGCGCAGGTTGCATCGATCGGTCACGGAGATCCGGACGTAGTCGATCGTTCTGCCGTATCCGTCTATCATCGCACAAATTCCCCGCTCTTTCCTCCCGATTTTGCATCGAGATGTATCTCTCCGATCTCCATCCGCTTGTCGATCGCCTTGCACATATCATAAATGGTCAGAAGCGCCACGCTGACACCGGTCAGCGCCTCCATCTCGACGCCGGTCTTTCCTTCCAGCTTAGCCGTACAAAGTGCCTTGATCGTCAGTTCTTTTTCATCCACCTCAAAATCCACGCTGCATTTCGTGATAAGAAGTGTGTGGCACATCGGGATCAGGTGTGCGGTCTGCTTCACCGCCATGATTCCCGCCACGCGCGCCACTCCCAGCACATCGCCCTTGGCAACCGTCCCTTCCAAAACCGCCTTCATGACTGCTTCATTGACGTGAATCTTGCCGGATGCCGTCGCCGTCCGGCTGGTAATCTTCTTTTCCGTTACATCTACCATGATCGCATTTCCCTTTTCATCAAAATGCGTTAATTTCTCTTCCATCTGTATCCTCCTTTTCCTCTTCTTCCGGCTCCAGAAAGATTTTTTCAAACGCTGCTTCTGCTGCCGCCTGCACTGCTGCTTCCATCCGGCGGAATTTTTCTAAAAACGCCTTTCCATCCGGCGTCAGCACAGAAAATCCGCCCTTGCTTCCGCCCGTCTGGCGCTCTAAAAACTGGATTCCCAGCTGCGCCTCCGCGATCTTGAGCATTTTCCAGCCCTTGCTGTAGGAAATATCCCGGATCTGACAGGCACCGAGCATTGAACCGCTCTCAGCAACTGCCTCCAGAAAATCCGCCGTCAGCGCGCTGAAGCATTCTTCCTCGCGGCTCAGCGAAATCGACGCCCGAAATGCCAGCTCCCCGCGCTTCTGCCTGTCTTTTTCGTAGGCAAGCAGCGATTCGTAGTCCATTTTCGTGTTGGTGTCCAGTAAAACACCCGGATCTTCAACCTCGATCTCCCGGACACCTTCGCCCCACGCATCCATTGCGCCGCGGAGTCCTTTTCCACCCCGGTACGTTAAGATATGTCCAAACACTTCCTTCGACAGCATGACCGGGTGTCCTTTTTTTCCCTGACAGACCGGTACTGCCATGCTTCCGGGCGCCTGCGCCATCTTCTCGATTGTGTCCGCCGTGATCATCGGCACGTCGGCAGGGAACAACAGCACCCGATCGGCTTTTTTCTGGATATGGCGCAGTCCCATGCAGATTGAGCCGTACATCTGCGATGTCTCATACCGCTTGTTTCGGATACAGACCGCACCGCGGTGTGAAATATGACGTTCCAGCACATCTGCCTGATACCCGGTCACGACGACGATCGGCGAGATCCCCGCCTGCCGGATCGTGTCGATCTCCCTCTGTATCATCGTGGTCTGCCCCATCCGGAGCATCGGCTTTAATTCTTCCATGTGCACCGACCGCCCTGCCGCCAGGATGATCGCGCCTGTTTTCCCATCTGCCATACATATCCCCTTTTCTATCATTCTAACCTTCTTTTAAAAGCATGATATCTCCCGGTGCAATTCCCAGCCGGACGCGGTCTCCGCGCTGATACCGGTTTAGTGAATCACTCTGCTTATAGTCTACCTTCCACCAGATCACCTCGCGTTCCAGTGCATTTTCTTTGTCACCCGCTGCCCCTGCATTTTCCACCGGACGCAGCAAAACATCCCACTCAAATGGCTGGCAGAGTGTGTCCCCCCACTCGCACGTAAATTCATTCGCACTGCCGCGCGCCGGATAAAACTGGTGCGCCCGGATGCCGATATAGGCATGCTCCGCCGCAACCGCTTCTTCGGTCTGAAGCGTGAGTCCCCAGTCGAGCGCCTCCACCTCATATTCGCCGATCCGCCGGATCCGGCTGAAGTTTTTACAGCCTGTCAGGCGTGCCGCAGTGACATTTTCCGGTTTCTGGAAAATCGCCCGCGTCTCTCCCTTCATCGCCACCTGTCCGCGGTTTAAGATGATGCTCTTCTCGCAGAACCGATAGACCTCGTCCCGGCTGTGGCTGACCATCAGCACATCGCCCGTGTACCCGCGGAGTACCTCGCGCACCTGAAACTGCAGTTGTTCTTTCAGATAATAATCAAGTGCCGAAAATGGTTCATCCAGCATGATCACATCCGGCTCATAGACGAGAATGCGCGCCAGCGCCACACGCTGCTGCTGTCCGCCGGAAAGCTGGGACGGATACCTTTTTTCAAGCCCTTCTAATTTAAAGAGACGGATCATTCGGGCAACTGCCTCCTGTTTTTCCTCCTTGCTGCCCGAAAGCCCCGCTGCAATGTTGGTTTCTACGGTCATATTCGGAAACAATGCATAATTTTGGAATAAATAACCGACTTTCCGCTTCTGCGGCGGCAGGTTGATGTGCTTTTCCGAATCAAAGAGCACCCTGCCGTTTAACACGATCCGCCCTTCGTCCGGCGTCTCAATTCCGGCGATACACTTGAGCGTCATGCTCTTGCCGCTTCCGGAGGCGCCGAGAATGCCCATGACGCCGCCATCGGTGTTAAGCGATACGTCCAGCGAAAAGCCGGAAAATCTCTTTTTGATTATCGCCTGCAGGCTCATCGCGCGCCTCCCTTCTGTGCATCCGCTTCCCTGTCCGCAAACAGTTCCACCGAAACCTTTGCATCCTGACCGCCCGCTTCCACACTGTTATCTTTCTTTTTATGATTGCTGCGTCCGCGCATATCCCGCCGCGACAGCACATTCATCAGCACGACGACCAGGAAGGAAATCACCACGATGATCCACACATACTGGTATGCCATCGACATTTTTCCAGCCGCCACCTGTGAATAGATGGCAAGCGGCAGTGTCTGCGTCTTTCCGGCGATATTGCCCGCCAGCATCGCGGTCGCACCGAACTCGCCCAGTCCTCTCGCAAAGGCAAGGATCGCGCCGCTGAGGACGCCCGGCATCGCCGACGGCAGAATCACCTTCCAGAAAATGCGGCTTTCGGAAAATCCCAGCGTCCGAGCCGCATAGATAAGCGTCACATCGACCTGTTCAAACGCGCCGCGCGCTGCCCGGTACATAAGCGGAAATGAGATCGCCACCGCCGCGATCACCGTTGCCGCCCATGAAAATACAATCTTGACGCCAAACAATTCCAGAAACAGCTGTCCGAGCGGTCGTTTTACACCGAAAATCATCAGCAGGAAGAAGCCTGCTACCGTCGGCGGCAGGACCATCGGAAGCGTCAGGATGCCGTCCAGCACCATTTTCACTTTCTCAGACCGTGCCGATACCACCAGCCGCGCCATCCAGACTCCCAGAAAAAACGTAATAAGGATCGACAGCGTTGCTGTTTTCATCGATATCCATATCGGAGACCAGTCCATCTTTCTTCCCCCCTTTCCTATGAATCAAGTCGAACGTCCGTGAGACCCAACTCCCACTGAGACAAATTTGCTATTACTCGCCACCTAAAGAGGTGGGAGTCTTCTCGACTGAAATAAAAAATTTGGCACACCTAACTCATCACTAAGCAGCGAGAATGCGGTGTGCCGTTTTTCAATATCACAGTTTTTCTCTATACGCTTTTAAATAATCCGTTTCACAACACCCATCAGGATGCTTCCAAGCATATTGTGGTCATACAGCCAGGTCAGCCAGATATTGCTTTCTATCTGGTTCAGGAAAAGTTCACCAATCGCCGTTGCCGAGAACAGTGTAATAAGCAGTGCTGCAATCCAGACGAAAAAGATCCCTTCCGCGCCCCCCAACACGGCACCTGCCAGACGGTTCAGCCCCGATATGATCGGCAGCCGGGAGACCACATTGAGCGATACGGACAGAACACGCAGTCCGCCGAACACGGCTGCAAACAGCAGAAAAAAACTTATAATATTGATCAGGCTGTTTGCCAGATAACGGCTGACGTAGTGGGTAAAGCTGCTTACACCCAGCGCCTCGTAAACTTCGCTGTTATTATTCTCCAGAAGCGCATCCTTTAACTGTTCCGGAAGCTCCATTTCTTCAATAATACTGCGCTGTACGGATGGCGGCGCCGCGTCAGCTGCCTCATTTTCCGCCTCATCGTCCTTTTGGATAAATTTCGTCACGCTGTCCTCCACCGCCTGATAGACCACCTCATTGCTGCGAAGCAGATTCGCGACAGACGGCGCACCAAAATGAACCACCCCCAGCGACAGCACCAGGGAAACGGCCGAGACTGCCAGGCGGACAAATCCGCGGTAATGCCCGTACAGTACCATGGAAACCAGATAGACTGCCACCACCACAAACAGCCAGTTTTCTTTTATATAAGCACCCATTGTCTGATCGCCTCCGCTACGCCCTCTTCCCGGTTCGAAGCGGCAATCCGGTCTGCGCGTTCCTTTAAAAATGGGGCGCCATTTTCCATCGCTACGCCGATTCCTGCTGCCTCCAGCATGGGCCAGTCGTTTTCGCCGTCTCCAAATGCCATCGTCTCCTCCGCTTCAATTCCCAGATACTGACAGAGATTCCGCAGCCCGCTCCCCTTTGTGATGCCCGCCGCGTTGAGTTCCAGATTCCACGGAAGCGAGGAGGTCACCAGAACCTCCGGCATCGCTTCCAGCTTTGCCCGGACTGCCTGCTTGCTCTCCCGGTCCTTAAAATTTAAATTCATCTTCTGCACCGGGCATTTTTTCTCCCGCAGATACTCCACCATGTCAGTAACTGCCCGGCGCGTCGCCCGGATATAGGCGCATTCACGTTCCGATATCCCGTATTCTTCCAGCTGTGCCAGCAATCGCGTCTCGCTGACGCCGCCCTCCGATACATACATATCGTAAATAACCGGATGCCGGCGCAGCACCTCAATCACCCGGATCGTCTTTTCCCAGCTCAGGCAGCTTTCCGACACCCAGGTATTTTTTCCGAAATCCCGGACGACCGCCCCATTTGTAAATATGCCATAGTGGACGCCCGGCAGGCTCAAAACCTCCTCTGGCACTGCCGGGAGCGCGCGCCCGGTCGCCGGAACAATCTCAATCCCCCGCTGCGCGCACAGTTCCATCACCTGTCTTGTTTTTTCCGACACGTGCATTTTTTCATTTAACAGTGTCCCATCTAAATCGAGGGCTATTAACCGTGTTCCCATCTTTCTCTCCCGTATCTCTTTTTACTGTCCACTACCAGAAAACGCTGCCGGGAAGCATTCCCCCGCAGCGCTCTCTTTTATTAATTGGTTTTAATTTTAAAATTTCTCGAATTGTTTTAATTAATCAAAGAAATGCTTCTCTTTCAGAATCAGAAGTCCATCCTTATCATATTTCGATGAGAACAGTCCGCTGAAGGATTTCTTCTCCGCCTTATCTGCAGCTTCCTCGATCAAATCTTCGGCACTTGTCTTGGTAAGCGGTTCTCCGTCCTCCTCCATCATCTCAGCGCGCTCGTACAGAGCCAGCATGCTCTTTCCTGAAATACTGCAGTCGATCTCCGATGCATATTTGCAGGCATACTGAACAAACTCCTCAACATCCATATCGCCGGACTTTTTGGACGGTTTCTCTTCCGGCTCATCCTCTGGATAATTGGAATACTCGTCGTCCTCGCGTTCGTCTTTATAGCTGTCTTTGTAATCGTCCTTATAATCATCACGATAGCCGCCACGCGCATAATCATCCTCCGGCTCATACTCGTCCTTCTCGTAGTGATCTTCTTCGTCTTCATACTCTGGCTCGCCATCGCGTCTTGCCTCTTCCTGACGGCGCAGTTCTTCTCTCTGCTGCTCTGCCAGACGGCGATCTTCCTCCGCTTTACGCGCTTCTTCTGCCTCTTTGGCTGCCAGTGCCTGTGCTTCTGCCTTGGCGCGCTCTTCTTCCTCACGGCGGGCTGCTGCTTCCTGCTGTCTGCGTTTTTCCTCTGCCTCTTTTTCTGCCTGACGGCGGATCTCCGCTTCACGCTCTGCCTGGCGTTTTCTGGCTGCTTCTGCTTCCTGCTGCGCCTGCTGGCGTTTCAGCTCTTCCTCGCGCGCCTGTGCCAGCTTCGCTGCATCGTCTTTCTGGTTTTCACAGCCGATATACTGGAAACGCTCTGCTAATGCCGGATATGCGCGGTGCATCTGCTCTAAACGTGCCTGCGTATCAATCAGAACAACGACCATGCCGGTTTCATCCTGTGTCATCAGTTCTTCCAGCTCTTCCACCGTCAAATCGTCCAGATCAGCTGCATGCTCGACCACCAGATCCTTGCCTGCCAGGCGCTCCGCCACCGATGCGATGCCGCGATGGGAAAGGTTTGCACCGCTGATCTTGGCAACCGGATGCTTGGTTCCCAGCTCGCGGTGAATCTTTTTCAGAGAATCAAGTGCCATCGCAAGACCGGCTGCCGGATCTTCCGCCTCGATCATCAGATGATTTGATTCCTTGATCTCCTCTTCTTCCTCTTCCGGTTCGAAATCCCAGTCTTCCACTATGGTTTCCTCTTCCTCTTCAAATTCATGAATCGGAGCTTCCTCGCTCTTTTCCTCTGCCTCTGCCGGCTCTAGGTCGCGGAGATTCCTGAAAACACGTGTCTCCCCTTCGGATGCGCCCTCTTCCTCATCGTAAGGCTTGATCTTGGACACTTCTTTTGCCAGCGCTTCTTCCGCCTGTGCTTCATGAAGGCTTGCTACTACATCCTCGTCCAGCGCAGCCTTTTCTACTTTCTCGTCCGCCGGTTTTGTCTCAGCTTTCGGTTTTCCAGCCTTCTCTTCTGGCTCTGCCTGCTCCGGCTGTCCCTCCGGCTCGTTCTCCGGTTCGTCGTCCAGCTCTGCCTCCGGCTCATCCGTATCCAGATACTCTCCTTCCGGCTCTGGCTTGCGGTATGTACCGTTCTTGTACTCTTCTTCCACCGCACGCAGCTTCTCTTCGTACTTCTCGCGGTTTTCCACCAGATCCATCTGATATTTCGTCAGCGGCGCATACTGAAGTTTCAGTTCCATTGCCTTGTCCACATATTTGCCAAGACCGAACATCAGCATGATCTTGTCGCAGATCCGCACACAGTCGTCCGCCTGGTTCGCCTGATGATAAAGCTCTGCCAGGTGGTACAGCCATTTCTCATCCAGCTCTTCCTGACAATATCTCTCCAGAGAATTGATCTGCTGCTCTAACGGCGCATCCTTCGCCTCCAGAATCAGGAAACGAAGCAGGTACTGGCGCGGGTCATCGCCGGACAGCTCACAGAACTCCCGGTAATATGCCTCTGCCTCCTGAATATTATTTTCACGCAGTGCAAGGTCGGTCAGCTTATATAAAAGCCCCTTTCCAAGCGGCGCTCTCTCATATGCCAGCAATAAAATATCCTTGGCATCCTGATACTCTGCATTTTTCTCATAAATCTGGGAAATCATCGTAAGCAGGCTGGTGCTGCGTACACGACGCCAGTCGATGGTATCGGCGATCTTCATCGCCGTCTCGAAATCTCCCTTGTTAACCAGTTTCTTAATCTGCTCTACCTTGATGTTAAACTCGTATTTATCCATCTTATGCATCTCCTAACTTCCTGCCGCGGCAGAAGTTTTATTGTTACTGTTCACGCATACGTGCCCAGTAACGTTTTATTTGCTCACCGGCTACAGCTCTGTACGCCCATCCAGCGCGCGCAGAAGCGTTACCTCATCAATATATTCCAAGTCGCCCCCGACCGGAACGCCGCTGGCGATTCGCGTCACCCGGATCCCTGTCGGCTTAATCAGCTTGCTCAAATACATCGCGGTCGTCTCGCCCTCCAGGCTTGAGTTGGTTGCGATAATGACCTCACGAACCTCCTCTTTCTGCAGGCGAGTCATCAGCTCCTTGAGCCGGATGTCGCCCGGTCCGATCCCCAGCATCGGGGAGATCGCCCCATGCAGCACATGATAGACCCCGTTGTATTTTCCTGTCTTCTCATATGCCGCCAGATCGCGCGTATTTTCCACCACCATGATCGTCTCATGATCACGCCGGTCGCTGCTGCAGATCGGGCACAGTTCCTTATCAGTCAATGTGCAGCACTCCTTGCAGTAACGCACATTCTGCTTGGCTTCCAGAATCGCGCCGGACAAGTGCCTGACCTGTTCTTCCGGCATATTGATGATATGAAATGCAAGACGCTGCGCCGATTTACTTCCGATTCCGGGAAGTTTTGACAATTCTTCGATTAGCTTGCTAATCTGGCTACTGTAATAATCCATCGCTTAAAACGGGAATCCGCCTCCCAGACCGCCAAGACCACCGGTCAACTGGGACATCATCTGGCTGCTGTCCTCTTCCGCCTGACGGAATGCCTCGTTGGTCGCCGCCACGATCAGATCCTCTAACATCTCGATATCATCCGGATCCACTACTTCCTCAGACAGTTTCACGGAAAGAACCTCTTTTTTACCAGATACGGTCACGGTTACAGCGCCGCCGCCTGCGGATGCGCTGTACTGCTTCTCCTCCAGCTCTTTCTGCTTCTCTTCCATCTGGCGCTGCATTCTCTGCGCCTGCTTCATTAAATTGTTCATATTGCCCGGCATACCGCCTGGGAAACCGCCACGTTTTGCCATGGTGTCATTCCTCTCTTTCACTTCTTTTTATTTATATTCAGACTGGCTGCCGATTGCAGCCGGTTCTATATATCATATAAACCCACTAATATCATTTATCTGCATTTAATCACAGCTTCTTGCATTACAAAACAAGGCTCATCTTTGGCAAGCTCCACTACACGGAATCATCCTCTTCGACAATCACATCGGTATGGATTGCGTTCTTTAAATCCTCATCACTGACATAAACCGTTCTTTGCGGCACAGCAGATGATTCTAAACGGACTTTAAATTGCAGAGTCTTTTTGTATTTTTCTTGCACTACTTCCTGCAAATTCTTAATCTCAGGCTCCCGATTGATAATTCCAAACGTATTTTCATCTGTACACACAATGCAAAGGCAGCCTTCGCCCGCCGGTTCTACACTTGTCTTGGGAAGACTGAGTCTAATCGAACCCACAAGCTGGCTCAGGGACGCAATCCGTCCCCATTCTTTCCGCATCAGCATCAGATCTTCGTACTGTGCCGGCGGAAGGGATACCGTCTTCGGCTCAGGCGGCGTTTCCACCACAGCCGTTTTGGAGGATGCCGCCTGCCCCGCTGCCGGTGCAAGGGACGCCAGTTTCTGTAGATTGTCCGGCATTTCCTGCATTTTCTGCTCTAATAGCGTAATCCGCTGTAAAATGGAATCAAGATTCTGTTCCATCGACGGCGTCGTCAGCTTGATAAAGGCAATCTCCACCAGAATCCGCTTCTGTGACGCGTAGCGCAGCTGCCCGGAAAGTTCCGAGAAAATACGGATGTAACGCATAAGCGTTTCCGTATCAACGCCTGCCGCCTCTTCCTTTAAAACTGCCAGATTTTCCTCCGACATATCGAGCATATCGCCCGGTTCGTCGGTCGTCTTGGCAATCAGGAGATTTCGCATATACCAGACGAAATCGTTGACGAGCTGCGAAAGATCGCGCCCCTGGATGATCATTTCCTCAATCTCACGGATGCACGCCTTCGTATCACTTGCAAGCACCGCCTGAAACAGCTTGCTGAACACGCGGTTATCGACCGCGCCCAACACCTCGAGCACATTGTCATACGTCAGCTTTTCCCCGAAATGGAACGCCACGCACTGATCGAGAAGGCTTAACGCATCTCGCATCGAGCCATCCGCCGCACGTGCCACATACCTAAGTGCCCGGTCGTCTACATCGATCTGCTCCGCCTGCGTCAGCTCCGCCAGCCGTCCCGCGATGGTATCGATCGAGATCCGCTTGAAATCATATCTCTGGCACCGGGACAGGATCGTGATCGGGATCTTGTGGACCTCCGTCGTCGCCAAGATAAATATAACGTAGGACGGCGGTTCTTCCAGCGTCTTTAAGAGCGCATTGAACGCGCCGATCGAAAGCATATGAACCTCGTCAATGATGTAGACGCGGTAGCGCCCATCCGTCGGCGGGTACTGCACCTGCTCCCGGATATCGCGGATATTTTCCACACCATTGTTGGATGCCGCATCGATCTCCACCACATTGAGGGAAGCTCCTTCCGCAATCTGGCGGCACATACTGCACTCGCCGCAGGGGCTGCCGTCCACCGGATGTTCACAGTTGACTGCCCGTGCAAAGATCTTGGCAATACTCGTCTTACCGGTTCCGCGCGTCCCGCAGAAGAGGTACGCGTGCCCGATCCGCCCGGAGTTGATCTGATTTTTCAGGGTCTTTACGATATGGTCCTGACCCCGGACCTCTTCAAAGGACGTCGGACGCCATTTTCTGTACAGTGCTGTATATGACATAAACTACTACTTCCTTACTATTCGTCGCCGAAGCTGATGCCTACATCCTTAGCTTCCCGGATAATATCGCTCTTCGGATCGACCATCTTTAATTTACCGGCAATGTCCGCGAGCGGAATTTTTTCAATCTTATTGTTGTTTAAAGCGACCATATAGCCGTATTCTTTGCGGCGGATCATCTCTGCTGCCTCCGCGCCGAGGCGCGTCGCAATCACGCGATCATACGGGCATGGCTCGCCTCCGCGCTGCATATGCCCCGGAACCGTCACACGGATCTCCTGCCCCGTCCGCTCGGAAATCTGGGCGCCCAGCTCGTAAGCGACCGACGGATAAACCGGTCCATTTTTCTTCTTTTCTTTTAATTCTTTCTTGGTCAGGGCTGCATTTTCCTTGGAAATCGCGCCCTCTGCGACCGCCAGAATCGTGAAATTCTTGCCATTTTTAGTACGGCTGCGGATCGCATTTACCACCACATCAATATCATACGGGATCTCCGGCAGGAGAATGATGTCAGCTCCGCCCGCGATGCCTGCATAGAGCGCCAGCCATCCCACCTTGTGGCCCATGATCTCCACGATGAAGACTCTGCCATGAGACGCCGCCGTCGTATGAATACAGTCGATGGCATTGGTCGCTACATCAACCGCACTATGGAATCCAAACGTAAGATCGCTGCCCCAGAGATCGTTGTCTATGGTCTTCGGAAGAGAAACGATATTGAGTCCTTCCTCCCGCAGCAGATTTGCCGTCTTCTGGCTGCCGTTGCCACCTAAAATGACGAGGCATTCCAGTTTCAGCTTGTAATAGGTGTGTTTCATCGCTTCCACTTTATCCAGACCGTTCTCGTCCGGCATCCGCATCAGCTTGAAAGGCTGTCTGGAAGTTCCCAGAATCGTACCTCCGCGTGTCAGAATCCCGGAAAAATCCGACTGTTTCATAATCCGGTAGTCTGCATACATAAGACCTTTATAGCCGTCTTCAAATCCAACTATCTCTATGTCATCAAACATTTTGTACAGCGATTTTGCCACGCCTCGCATCGTCGCATTTAAGCTCTGGCAGTCGCCGCCGCTGGTTAACATACCGATTCTTCTCATGAGCGCTTTCCCTTTCTTCATAACCGTCCAGTACCTTCACAGTTACCCTTATTCTAAGTTTCCAACAACCCCCATATCAGGATAAACTACACCCATTTTGTAATTATAATACAATCATATCCCGCGGGCAAGAAAAAATTCCTTACAAATATCATAGACATAAAAATACCGGGATACGCGCTTTTAATCTGCCCCGGCACGGTATTCCTACCCCCTGGCAAATCAAATTCCACATATCCCGGCTATATTCACACACCTGCAAAAATGCTTGTTTCTGTATCTATTATTTTCTATTTTTTATTTCATAGGAAGCAATTTCCTATGAAATAAAAAAATCCGCACGCCCGGCTTCGAACGTATGCCATGGACGTTACCCTGACAGTTAACTCGGTCCAGGCTGCCTTGCGGCACACAGAAGGTTCTGCTTAGTGCTGCTGCATTCCTGCCCTGACACGGTTCACAGATTTCTGTTGCGCAAGACCCAGACTTCAACGCCACTTTTCAGGGGCAGCCCCACAGTAAAAACGCCCTCGGTCGGACAACACCCCTGCTATAGCGGATTGCAGGTACAGGGCACCGCTAACTCCCCGGCTGTGCGGAAACTTTATGACTTGATCTTATATGACGGAATGACCTGCAGACCGTCAGCCTGTTTAGTATACATGGCAGCCGCCGTTTTGTCAAGCCGGAGCTTGACTAACAAGCATTGTATAAAAATACACAAGAATACATTTTATTGTTTTTTTATCATTTTTTATCCCAGAATCTTGCAACAGAAGAAAGAAATTATTATAATAGGTATAAATCTAGCGACTGCAAAAAGTCAAACAGTTACTAAATCATAAAATTCTGTAAGATTGGAGCAACGATTATGGAGAAGAAAAATATCGACTGGAGCAACATCGGTTTCGGCTATATGCCAACGGATTACCGCTATGTTTCCATGTACCAGAATGGTTCCTGGGACGAAGGCGTCCTTACCTCCGACCCGAATATTACCTTGAATGAATGTGCCTGTGTTCTGCAGTATGCACAGACTTGCTTCGAGGGTCTGAAAGCGTATACGACCGAAGACGGCCATATCGTTACGTTCCGTCCTGACTTAAACGGCGAGCGTATGGAGAATTCCGCAAAAGGTCTTGAAATGCCGCCATTCCCGAAGGAGCGCTTCGTAGACGCCATCACAAAAGTAGTAGAAGCCAACGCAGCATTCGTACCGCCGTATGGTTCCGGTGCAACCCTGTACATCCGCCCGTATATGTTCGGTTATGATTCCATCATCGGCGTTAAACCGGCAAACATCTATCAGTTCCGCGTATTCTGTACACCGGTTGGCCCGTACTTCAAGGGCGGCGCTAAACCGATCACCATCCGCGTCAGCGATTTCGACCGTGCAGCACCTCACGGAACCGGTCACATCAAAGCCGGATTAAACTACGCGATGAGCCTGCATGCGATCGTCGATGCTCATAAGAACGGTTTCGATGAGAACATCTACCTGGATCCGCAGACACGTACCAAGATCGAGGAGACCGGCGGCGCAAACGTTATCTTTATCACCAAAGACGGCAAGCTGGTAACTCCGAAGTCCAACAGCATCCTTCCGTCTATCACACGCCGTTCTATCCTGCAGGTTGCAAGAGATTACCTTGGCATGGAGACCGAAGAGCGTGAAGTATACTTAGACGAAGTAAAAGATTTCGCAGAGTGCGGTCTGTGCGGTACCGCAGCTGTTATCTCCCCGGTTGGCAAGATCGTTGACCACGGCAAGGAAATCTGTTTCCCGGCAGGTATGGAGAAGATGGGTCCGGTTACCCAGAAACTCTACGAGACACTGACCGGCATCCAGATGGGTCACATCAAAGCTCCGGAGGGCTGGATCCACGTAATCAAATAAGGACTGTATTTTTCGGTTTGAATGGGAAATATGGAATGCAAAAAGCTGGTGGAAATCATTCACCAGCTTTTTCTTCTTTCTTCTTTTTTCTCTTTTCACGCAATTCTTTGAAAAATTCTTTCAACATCATCGAACATTCCTCGCCCAAAAGTCCTTCTTCTGTCTCCACCTGATGATTGAATCTTTTTTCATCCAGAAGATTCAGTACCGAACCGGCGCAGCCGGCTTTCGGGTTCATGGAACCGATGTAAACTTTTGGAATCCGCGCCTGCACGATCGCCCCTGCGCACATCGGGCATGGTTCCAACGTCACGTACAGCTCACATTCTTCCAGGCGCCAGTCGCCCATGCGCTTGCACGCTTTTTTGATTGCCGCGATCTCCGCATGTGCCAGCGCGCTATGATCGACCATCCGACGGTTGTAACCCCTGCCGATGATTTTGTCCTCATACACGATCACGCAGCCGATCGGCACTTCTCCGAGCGCCCAGGCTTTCTTCGCCTCGCGGATCGCCGCTTTCATATATTTCTCTTCCTGTGTCAATTTTGCTGCCACTGTTTTTTCCTCTTTCTTGTTTTATATATTTCTATCTTTTCCTCCATTCAAATTTATCCGCTTCCAACAACAGACATCCTTATCTCAGTTTCCCGGCAAGTTTGCTCCGCTGCCAACCAAACACCTGAAAGCATTTGACCTATATCCATCCTACCCAGAAAAGCTATCCTTTGTCAAGAGTTCTGTAAAAGGAGCGACCGGCTTTTATGTAAAATTCAAATCCGTATACCAATACCCGAACCGGCTGTCGCGCGGCGGCTGGCGGGTGGAACGGACAAAGCGGTCAAAGCCGAACATCGCCGCCATATATTTTTCATTGTTTCCATAATGTCCCGGCACGCCCAGAATGTAGCGCCCCCGTTCGCCGGGTTTCCCCAGTCTCGCCAGAATCAGATATCGGTAGTTGTAGTAACCGTGCAGAAGAAAGCTGTTATTTCCATACACCCAGTTTTCCCGCGGCAGAAGCCCGATATCCTGCGGTTTGATTACCAGAATCTCGCAGCCGTCGGCGCATTCGAAGGCGGTTACTTTGGGATAGGCAGCACGCAGACGGTTCCAGAGGGACTCGGCGGGATCTTCTTTCGGAAATTCCTTGGATGAATCTGGTTGCGGTTGTTTTTGATTTTGAGAGCCTGGCTGAAATGCTTCTTGATGGTCTGGTGGAGAATCTGGAAGCGCCTCTTTCCGGACTTCCCGGGTGGATTCTTGAGAATCTTTCCGCCGTGCTTCTGTCTGTGCTTCCTGATAGGATTCCTGAAAACTTTCCTTCGGTGTCTCCGTTTGCACTTCTTGAGTGGATTCCTGAAAACTTTCTTGCGGTGTTTCCGTTTGCGTTTCCTGAACAACTTCTGCCTCTTGATGATCGGATGTTTCTGAGATATCTGGAACCGCTTCCATGGTTTCCGTGTCCTCGAAAATCTCCAGGTTTGAATCCTCCAGCTTTTCTGGCTGGGGCTGGCTGATTCCGAAGTCCGTTTCGTTTATATTCACAGCTTCTTTCTTCTCTGTCTCCGTGGATGTGTCCTGATTCTCCATTTCTCCCGACCGGGTAAGTTCTGACGCCTCATCCAATTTTTCTTTCCCTACAGACGCGCTGTTCACTTCCCCAGATACATTCTCTGCCAGTTTCCGCGTTGCCTCTTCCTTCTCCGCTTCCTGCTCCCGCACTTTCTCAGCAGTCACATCCGCCAGCTCAACCTCTGCCGCATGCGCGACGGCATCTTCCCAGATCGTCGTATAGGCACGCCATGCGCTGTCCGTCTCATGAAGAGTCAGACCACAGCACTCTTCCATATTGCAGCCGCTTCCTTCAATATTTTCACAATTGACGACGGCACGGAACTCCCCATTTCCGCCACGGACAAACAGGGTGCCGATACGGATCTCCTCCTGCCCTGCCAGAAGGTATACGCCGATCGGGCTGCCGCCCGCAAAGACACGGCGGACGCTGACCTGAATCCGGCAGGAAGTTCCCCGCGTCTCCAATTTCGCAAATCCCGTATTTTTCCCTTTGATTCCGCCTTCGTATGCATAGATATATGATATTAACCGATGATATGCAGACATGTTTTCACTCCTTTGCTTTGTATTATATGCAAAAGAAGCGCCGGTTTATGACAGGATTTCTATATCCTGATATAAACCAACGCTGCAAATACGTCCGTATAACGCAAAATCGGGAACAGTTAAAAACTGTTCCCGATACTGCCGGCGACCGGAATCGAACCGGTACGAAGTTTAACCCTCGCAGGATTTTAAGTCCTGTGCGTCTGCCAGTTCCGCCACGCCGGCATCATGATTACTCATGACTGGCACAAAGCCAAATGGATGGAGGTGGATTCGAACCACCGAAGCGAGACGCAACAGATTTACAGTCTGCCCCCTTTGGCCACTCGGGAACCCATCCAAAATTGCTCTGACAGTTGAAGATTATAACATGGCTGTCTCAAAAAAGCAAGTGTTTTTATATATTTTATTTAATATTTTTATTTCCATTTTTTCCTGCTTTTGATTCTTCTCGCTCAACTGCCAGAAATCATATATCTTGTCGAAGCCACATTTCCTACAATGCCGTATCATTTCCCGTCAAAACGATACTTCCGACCGGTGGGATTTTCACCTCGATATAGCCGTCCTTTACCTCATGTTCAACCTGTCCGGCGTTGTAACCGTCCTCATAGGTCATCATTTCCCGGCGCAGGAGCGCCCCGTCGCGCGCCCCGATCTGCCAGACCGGAATCTTGAGCGTCAGCCAGTCATCACCTGTATTGACCGCCGTCACGCCGCAGCACGCGCCGCCAGCTCTCTGAGCACTCTGAAAACGTCCATAGGCAATATAGCCATCTCCCGCCGCCAGCGCTTTCAGGGAACCATTTCTAAATGCCGGACAGCGTTTCCGGATGCCGCTCATGTAGCGGTGGAACTCGATCAGCTCCAGATTTTCCCCGCCCCACGGGTACGTCCGGCGGCTGTCCGGATCGGTCCATCCACAGACGCCCGCTTCGTCGCCGTAATAGATCGTCGGTGCGCCCGGCCAGGTCATCTGCATGACAACACCCTGGCGGAAAATGCCATAGCTGATGCCTTCCTCCGCTGCTTTTGCACCTGCCGACGCAAGACGACCCACCCGGCGGTTTGTCCGCGTCATAAAGCGGGAGTGATCGTGGTTGGACAGCTCGTTCATCGCACACTGCACGGAAGCCGTCGGCATTTCACTCATATGGTAGCGCATCGCCTCAAAAAAGGCGCATCCATCCCCAAACAGAGCCGGATTTTCTTCGTCACTGTGCTTCTCCATCCCGGTCAGAAACCATGACAGCGGCTCCATAAACGCATCATAATTCATGACCGTATCCCACTGATCGCCCTTCAGCCAGTCATACGGGCTGCCGTAATGTTCCGCGATCATGACCGCCTCCGGATTTGCCTCCTTGACTGCCGCGCGGAAATCACGCCAGAACTGATGGTTCATCCCGGCGCTCCGCCCCAGATCTGCCGCCACATCCAGCCGCCAGCCATCTGCTCCAAACGGCGCCGATACCCATTTTTTCGCAATCCCCAGAATGTACTGGTACAATTCCGGCGATTCCTCGTAATTGAGCTTCGGAAGCGTCGCGTGTCCCCACCAGCCATCGTAGCTGTCATTAAACGGCCAGGCATTTTCATTGTGAAACTGGAAGAAATAGCGATACGGGCTGTCCTCCGAGACATATGCCCCCTGCGGATAGCCGCCCGCGTGCTGGTACAGAAGTTCCGCATCCAGCCATTTATTGAAAGAACCACAATGGTTGAACACACCGTCCACCAGCACCCGGATTCCCCGCTTGTGCGCTTCCTCAATCAGGCGGGCAAAAAAGGCATCGCTCGCCTCCAGGTTCTGCTCATCCGCCGTCCGCGTCATATATTTATGTGCGCGGTCATTGTCCGTATCTTCCGGGCACACCAGCCCGTCTGCGTCCTCCAGAATCACTCCATAATGCGGATCGATATGGTCGTAGTCCTGACAGTCATACTTATGGTTCGACGGTGATACAAATACCGGATTTAAGTAAATTGCCTCTATCTTGAGACTCTTTAAATAATCAAGTTTATCTAAAACACCCTGAAGATCGCCGCCGTAAAACCGTCCCACATCGAGTGTACCGATCGGTTCCTTCCAGTCCGTCACCCGGGTGACCGGCTTTTTCAGATAAATATATTCATTGGTTTCCGTATCGTTTGTAGGATCGCCGTTGCAGAACCGATCCACATAGATCTGATACATCAGCGCGCCCTTGCTCCACTCCGGCACATGAAACCCCGGAATCAGGCGGAACGGGTGCGCCGCCGCATCCTCTGTCAGCCCGATCCGGTTGTAAAGACAGACGTTCTCGCCCCAGGTTACCTGAAATACATACGAAAATGTTTTCGTTCCCAGAGTCAGCGCACAGCTGTAGTAATCAAAACGGCTGTCTGACTTGTCAGCCATACCGCTACCATCTATGCCTCGATTTGTATCTGCACCGTTCCCAACGCTGCCAGCACAGCACTCCCACGAAAGCCGTTTCATCTGCCACTCCTGCAAAAGCGCCCCGGTCTCCGGGTCACATTCCAGCAGTACAACCGCATCTGCTCCATTTTTCTCTGTTCTGAAATAAAATGTAACGACTTCACCCGCATCTGCCTCCGAAGGACAACGGTAATCCTCTGTCTCGTCGCAAAATAGCGCGTCGCGATTGATCTGCTCCATCTGTTTCCCTTTCCAGCGGTTTCGCCGCTTTCACAATCATGTTATTTTCTGCCCATATTTTACAGGATTTCCCCAAATTACACAAGTTATTTTCACGCCCCTAATTTTAGGTAATAAAAAAGAATGTGCCTTGGCACATTCGGGCGTCTCGCGCGGTCGCTTGCGACA
>ERZ836760.1809-NODE-1809-length-20524-cov-7.843861_pt1 | contig 20524 bp, 17 predicted proteins | sample MGYA00519941_ERZ836760 | MGnify/ENA primary metagenome ERZ836760 (study PRJEB31850, sample SAMEA3708807) | human gut metagenome | biome: human gut; feature: human-associated habitat; material: faeces | place: China | collected 2014 ... | reverse complement strand
CGGCACTTATATTTTGCGCAGCGGGATACCACCCCGGCCTGCTTCGGACCTTTCGCGACTATTCTTAAATTGTTAATATCCGTAGAATACCTGTGTGATTGGCGAACTCTTGTCCAGGATCAGGGTGTTGTTTCCGTTCTTTAAGGATGCTTTGGCTGCGTCCAGAGCACGGACGAAGTTGTAGAAGTCTGCCTTGCTGGCATCGTTGTAGGCATTGGAGAGGATCTGCATGTACTGGGCCTCGCCTTCTGCCTTGATTTTCTCTGCCTCGGCATTGGCTTCGGACTTCATGACGGATACCTCTTTCGTGGTGTCGTTCTTGATCTTCTGAGCGGAGGAATTACCCTGGGCTGTGTAGGAAGCTGCAATGTTATTTCGTTCCGAGATCATACGGTCGTACACGGACTGTTTGTTATCATCCGGCATATCCAGGGATTTCGTCTCTACCGCCAGAACCTCTATGCCGTATCCATCCAGGGAAGCGCCGATGTTATCTTTGATATCTTCTGCCAGCTTTCCATCACGGTTCTCGATGATTTCTGTCTGATCCATGTTGGAAATCACAGACTTCATGGAAGAAAAGACCGATGCCGCAATACGGGACTGGGCCTGGGCTACCTGGCCATTTAAATGGCGGGTGAAGAGCACCGGATCGGAAATCTTCCAGAGAACAAAGGCATCCGCGATCATACTCTTTTTATCCTTCGTGATGACATCCGATTTCGGGATATCATAAATCTGAAGTGCTTTCGGGATCGGCGCACTGGTCTGCACGAATGGGATCTTTACGGAAACGCCAGGAGTCTCTACTACACGGACGATCTCACCGAACTGGCGCACGATCATATATTCATCCGGGTAGGTGATGACCAGGGAATTTCCTAAAACAAACAATGCCGCAATGATGATCAGGCCGCTGAAGGCTTTTGCTATTTTTTTCATGATGAACTTCCTCCTTCCGTGTCCTACTGTGCATTCGCAGAATCAGTATCTGCGGCCTGCCCGGTACTGTTGCCGTCTGCTTTGGTATTGCTGTTTCCAGTTTCCGCTGCTCCGCTGCCTGCTGACTGCATTGCGGATGTAAAACTGTCAAGGGGCAGCATTTTCTGGGTACCGCTCTCATCCACAATGTAAACCTTCATGGACGGAAGCACATCCTCCATGGTCTCGTAGAACATACGCTGCTTTGTGATAAGCGGGTACTTGCTGTACTCCGTGTACATCTGCTCAAAACGTGCCACCTGGCCTTGAGCCTCGTTGATGCGGGCTTCCTTTTCTGCCTCCGCGTTCTTGATGATCTGGTCGCACTCAGCCTCTGCCTGGGGAATCTTCTCATTGCGGTCCTTGTTGGCATTGTTGATGGCCGTCTCCTTGCCCTGCTTCGCGTTTTCTACATTTTTAAATGCGCTTAAGACCTCCTCTGTTGGAGGGAACGCGTCCTGAATGGTGATGTTTACCACAGAAAGCCCGATATCTTCCGCGATCATGCGGTTGGTCAGCTTCTCCTTGATTTCCGACTGGATCACCGCTTTTCCGGTGGTAATGACATCGTCCACATTATAGATGCCTACCGTATCACGGATGTAGGACTGCGCCAGCATTTTCAGGGTAGCCTCCGGATCTGAAGAAGCATACAGATACTTCACCGGATCATTCACCATGTATTCCAGATAGAAGTCGGTGTTAACAAAGTTGAAATCCTTGGTGATCATGATGGATTCCTCATCCACCGACTCGCCACTCTCCGGAATATAGCCGATCGGCATGCCTTTGATGCCCTTGGAAACCATGGTCACATTCTGAATGAACGGAATCTTAAAATGCAGTCCCGCCTGGGACTCTGCCTGGGGACTTCCAAGGGTTGTCACCACCGCGTAGTTTTCCTCATCAAGGACATAGTAGCTGTTGATGCCAATCATAGCCAGCGCCACCACCGCAACAGCCACTCCGGTATTGCGGAACAGACGGAGTTTTTTCTTTTTGTTCTTTATAGGATTGCCGTCGGAATCAAAGCGTTCCGGTTCTTCATTTTTTGAACCGCCCGCACTGCCATTTTGCCGGTTCTGGTTTGCGCCTCCGGACTGTTGCTTCTGCCACTGGTTCTTCTGCTGCTTCTGCCGCAGCTGTTCTTCCATCTGCCTGCGCAGATACTCAAACGGATCCTGACCCCCAAATGGATTCTGGTTCATGAAATTCCTCCTCGCGTTGTATCACTTCTGTATTAGAATGATGATTTTTCTTGTCAGTTTCTTAACAAGTATAGCATATTTTTTTCATAATAACACCCCAAAATACGATCTTAGTCTGTTTTTAACTTTGATAACAGTGCTGCCTATTTTCATAATAAGCTCTGAGCTCTGTAACTGTTTGTTGACAAACCCACCTCTTTTCAGTATAATCCCAGTGGGTGAGTACCTACCGGCAGTTAGGCTAAATGTCTAACTGCTTTTTTTATACCCCGAAAACAAAAACAGAAGATGGGACTCAGCCAGAATGTAAATAAGAACAAACGGAGAAGAACATGGGAGGATTATTCAACAAAACAAGGGAAATGCTACAGGATGGGCCTTTCCTGAAAAAAGCACTTATGATTGCATGCCCTGTCGCATTGCAGGGAATGTTAAACACCATTGTAAATATGGTAGACACCCTTATGATCGGAGGCTTGGGATCTACAGCGATTGCAGCTGTCGGCCTCGCAAACAAGGTATTTTTCGTATTTTCTCTGCTGGTATTCGGAATTGTCAGTGGCGGCGGTATTTTAGCTGCCCAATTCTGGGGGAACAGTGATGTCAAACATATCCGGAAAGTCCTCGGACTTTCTATACTTCTGGCACTGACCGGTGCTCTGTTTTTTGTAATTCCGAGCCTGAGCAATCCGAAAATGGTCATGAGGATCTTTACTACCAGCGAAAGCAGCATCGCACTGGGAGCACAATATCTGCGGATCGCAGCCATTGCCTATCCATTCCTTGCTCTTACCAATGTATATGTGGCAATGCTTCGTGCTACCAATATCGTCATGTTTCCGCTGATCTGCAGCTGTATTGCCATCGGTCTTAATATCTGCTTAAACTATGTGCTGATCTTTGGAAAACTCGGAGCCCCGGCTATGGGTGTTGCCGGTGCGGCCTGCGCGACTCTGATCGCAAGATGCATTGAACTGATTCTGGTTCTTGGTTATGTATATGGAAAGAAGCTTGCTTTAGCCTGCGGTCCAAGGGGCATGTTTGGCTGGTCCAAATCCTTTATCTTCCGTTTTGTGGAGACCTCTGCCCCGGTCATCGCCAACGAATTTATGTGGGGACTGGGAACGACCATGTACTCTCTGGCCTACGGACGTATGGGTGATGACGCAGTGGCCGCCATTACCATTGCCACTACGATACAGGACATCGCAGTTGTACTCTTTCAGGGCCTGAGCGCTGCGACAGCCGTAATTCTTGGACATGAACTGGGCGCCGGACACATAAAACAGGCTGAAAAATATGCCACTCAGTTTTTCATCCTGCAGTTTCTGGTCACTGTGACAGCTGATATTCTGCTGGTCTTAGGCCGCTGGAAGATCATCGGAATTTACAATATCACGCCACAGGTTGCTCAGGATGTAAACCGGTGCCTGCTGGTCTTCGCCCTCTACATGCCTGCGAAAATGTTTAACTATGTCAACGTTGTGGGTGTGCTCAGAAGCGGCGGTGATACAAAGATGTGTCTGTTTTTAGATACCAGCGGCGTATGGTTTCTCGGCGTTCCGCTTGCATTTTTAGGTGCATTCCTGTGGAATCTGCCAATCTACGGCGTATATGCCCTGGTTCTGACCGAAGAAATTTATAAGGCCATCCTCGGTTACCTGCGTTATCGCCAGAAGAAATGGCTGAAAAATCTGGCAGTTCAGGTCTGAATAGCTTTCCGGCATAAAAAATTCTGGTCATAGTTACACTGTATACATATTTTTTCTGCGCCTCATTCGGCATACATTCCGATAAGCCCTCCGCAATTTCCGACACCTCTTTATAATGCGGATCCTGCTGCAGCGAATCTGCGCTGCCGGACACACAAACTGCCGCATAGGACGGAACTGTCAGACTGATTGCCGCAAATACACCAAACACTGCACCTAAAATTTTCTTCTTTAAATTTTTCATATCCATCGTCCTCTCAATTTTTTCTGTTTCTATCATAACTGAGAGGATTTGGTACTTTTGGACAGTTGCTCAGGCAACAAAAAGCAGAACCATGGCTATTCCTGCACATACTTCTGCATATTCCTGCTCCCGGATCTGGTCGAGGGCTGTGATGCAGGCCGGAGGGTTGGCAGGCAACGACAAAACCTGATAGTGATTCCAGACGTATGGGCTGGAGTGTTGGCGGACAACGATAAAATCAGTTACAAAGGGAGACTACAGCACTGCGGCGTTGTAATCTCCCTTTAAAAATTGCCACGGATAACAGTCCAAAATCAATGATACGTTTACCGCAAAATCCAATCATTCTTCATTTCTCACAGCGTCTTCCTTCCATACACCATTCTCATCCATATAATAATATTTCCCTGGCTCGGTCATGACCCAGCCGGTCTGCATGGCGCCAGTTTTGTCGGCGTAGTACCAGTTATCGTTCCAGACGAACCAGTCGGTGGCCATCTGGCCGGTTTCGCCCAGGTAATAGCGGTTTCCGTCCCGCTCCTGCCAGCCGGTGAGGCGGTAGCCCTGGTCATCGAGCAGGTACCAACTGGCTTCGATGCGCTGCCAGCCTGCGCCGAGGTAGCTTCCGTCCTCTAACTGGTAGCGGCTTCCTTCCAGATAGTTGCGCCACTTGCCATCTGTATAGCCGATTACCTGAGCTGCGCGATAGTCTGCGTCCGGGGAACCTACCCAACAACCGGCTTTCACATAGGCCTGCTCGCTGACTTTTGGTGTGGCCCGCACCACGAAGAAGTAGGTGTGAAGGTCATCCATGTAGGCGCTGAAATCGCAGGAGGTTTCCCCGGTGCGCTTTGTCATGACGCACTCGGCTTCTTCCATGCTTTCATCATCGAAATCCACCTTGCGCCAGTTGTCTTCATCCCGGTCCACGCTGTCTGCTATGTATAATTTCACCTGATACTCATGGGCTTTTGAAACGGAAGACCACTTGCCGGTAGTGTCCGTCTCCCACCAGACATGAGCCGGGGTACCAAGGTAGACAGTCTCCACGGCTTTATCGGATGCGTAGGATGGAAACTGCGGGACAGTCACAAACGCAGACGCAAGCAGTACTGCTGCCGCAGCAGTGGCTGGCACAGACTTTCGCAGGCATCTGTAAGCAGCAAATGACATCTCTCTGCAAAAGCCTGAAACAAAACATGATTTCTGCCGGACATCTCCAGAAAACGATTTTTTGTCTCGAAATTCTTTTTTGCTCATGCTCTCTCTCCTTCCTTACTCACTCCGCAGCGCATCGATCGGGTTCAGCTTTGCCGCGCGGCTTGCAGGCATATATCCAAACAGCAGGCCGATTCCCACAGACACACTGAAGGACACGATCACGGCCATCGGGGTTGGCGTCGCGTTTAGCCCGGCCAGTGCTCCAATGGTGGAGGTGGCAATGCTTCCCAGCAGAATTCCGATCACACCGCCCAGTGAACTGGTCACCGCCGCTTCAATAACAAACTGCTGCATAATGACGCTCCGCTTTGCTCCCAGTGCCTTGCGGATGCCGATTTCTCTTGTCCGCTCTGTGACTGACACCAGCATGATGTTCATAACGCCGACGCCTGCCACCAGCAGGGAGATTCCGGCAATGCCGCCCAGGCCTGCCGATACCATGGCAATCATGCTGTTTAAGGAATCCAGCATCTCACTCATAGCCGTGACTGTATACAAATCTTCATTTTTGAATTTTTCATACAGGAAATTTTCGATCAGGTTCTTGCCTTCCGTTGCCGCGGACAGATCGCGGATTGTAAAGGTATAATTGTTGATGCTGGCATTGCGGGCCATCTTAACCGCGCAGCTGTAGGGCATGAACAGAAAATCATCGGTGCCGCCCTCTTCCAGTGTATCGTCCTGCTGTTCCACCACGCCCACAATCTGAAACGCATATCCGTTTACCTTGATGGTCTCGCCGTAAGCCTTCTCTGCACTTCCGTACAGCTCATCTGCCACATAAGCACCGATCAGGCAGACCTTGTGCCGTGCGGTAATGTCAGCATACTGAATGTTGCGCCCATAGGCCAGCGTCCAGTCCTTGATGCCGAGATAATCCTCACTGATGCCGTTCACTGATGTAGAAGTCATAGAGTCCGTGCCGTTTTTTACGGTAGCACTGATGCTCACCATGGGCGTCATATGGTCAAAGCTTTCGGTATTTTCCTCATAAAACGCATACATCTCATCCACCGCTACTGACCGGGACGGAAGATTGACCATATTTACGCTGATCTGGTTTGTTCCGAGGCTTGCAAAGCTTTCTGTCATATAGGACATGTAGGCGTTCACCAGACTTACCAGAATGATAACCGAAGCCACGCCGATGATAATGCCCAGCATGGTCAGAAAGGAGCGCATCTTGTTGCTCCAGATACTCTTGATGGCCAGCTTAAATGATTGCAGCATAGTCTTTCACATCTCCATTAAAATTGATCTTTCCATCGTGGATCCGCACCACATGCTTTGCCTCCAGGGCAATGGCATTGTCGTGGGTGATCATGACGATGGTGTTTCCTTCTTTGTTGAGTTCCTTCAGAAAATTCAATACTTCATGACTGGTTTTGGAATCCAGCGCGCCAGTTGGCTCATCCGCCAGGATCAGGGACGGATCTCCTGCCAGGGCCCGGGCAATGGAGACACGCTGCTGCTGGCCGCCGGATAGCTGGTTCGGCATGTTCTTCCATTTATCTGCCAGTCCGACCCGCTCCAGGGAACGCATGGCACGCTCCCGCCGCTCCTCTGCCGGAACCTTCGCATACAGAAGCGGAAGCTCCACATTTTCCAGAAGGTTGGATTTTGGAAGCAGGTTGTACTGCTGGAAAATGAAGCCGATCATCCGGTTGCGGATGTCTGCTAGCTGGTCATCGCTCATCTGGTCTACATCCTCACCGCCCAGCAGATAACTGCCGGAGGTGGGCACATCCAGCGCGCCGATGATGTTCATGAGGGTGGATTTTCCGCTGCCGGACTTTCCCACAATCGCCACGAACTCGCCGCGGTTGATGGTAAGGGAGATGCCGTCATTGGCACGGACTTGCTCATCTCCCATATGATATATTTTGTAAATGTCTTTTAATTCGATCAAAGGTTCTGCCATCTATACTCTCCTTTACGGCATTCCGCCGCCACCGCGGTTTCCGCCATTTCCACCGCCACGGCTGCCGACGTTTCCGCCCTGTCCGCCATTTCCGCCGCCAGGGCCGCCTCCCATGCCGCCGTCAGGACCGCCCATTCCGCCCATCTGGAACATATCGGTGCTGGTATTGCTGGACGCGGAATCCACATAGACCTCATCACCCTCGGAAAGACCGCTTGTGATCTGCACGTAATCATCATTGCTGATTCCTGTCTCCACATCCACTGCCTTAAATCCGGCCGGTATGTTGCCCTGCTGTCTGGTCACGCTGTCATCCTTCACATACACGCGGTTGCCACGCATCAGGGAATCCACCGGAATCATCAGCGCATCATCCACCTGATCCAGGATGATAGTTCCATCCACGTTCATACCCGGAAGCAGGTCTCCCACCTCATCCAGAGTCACAGTAACCGGATAGTTGGTAACGCCGTTACTCTGGGAGCTCTGCAGGCTGATGTTAGTGACCTTGCCTGTAAAAGTTTTTCCTTCAATGGCGTCCGCCGTGACATTGACCGTCTGGCCCACCTTGACCCGGCCCACATCCAGCTCATCCACAGACATCTCGAAGGTTACCTCAGACAGATCATAAATGACTGCCAGGGTCGAAGTGGAGCTGCTGGAGCTTCGGGCAATCTTGTCTCCTGCCTTCACGTTCTTGGTGATGACCTGGCCGGAGATCGGCGCGGTAATGGTATAATTATCGTAGGTTTCCTGCTTATTGTCCGCATTGCTCTGGGCCGACTCAATCTTCTCCTGAGCCTGGTCCACCGCATCCTGATAGGAATCCAGAATGTCTTCCACATCCTTACTCTTAATGCGGAACAGCGGCGTGCCGGAGGTCACATAGTCACCCTCATGCACCAGAAGCTCCTCAACCTCCAGACTGCCGTTTCCGGTAATGGATGCCTTCATGGTGGTATCGGTCATGGCCTCAAAAGTGCCCTCACTGCAGCAGACAAATTCACCGATGGTAACGGTGGCATTGTGGGATGTGGTCAGGCCGCCCGGGTTTTCCACCTCCATAGTAACGTAGCGGACGATGCGCCCGCCATCCAGTACCTCATCCATGTTGCTGACTGCCGTAACCACACCCGTAAGCTGCTCCTCGGTGTCGGTCAGGGTGACCACAGCCTGGCTTCCCGCCGGGATAACCGCAGCTTCCCCTGCCAGAAACGGAACCTTCAGCTTCATAGTCTGGTCATTATAAAGCTCCGCCAGATCTGTATTGGAACCCACCTTATCTCCCACCTGGATATTTAATTTTTTAATAAATCCGGTGCGGGTAGACTTATAAGTATTGCCGCTGTAATTGCTGACTGCTTCCTGGTAGTCCTCCAACGCCTGCTGATAGCTCTTATTGGCACGGGCCAGGGAATTTTCTGAGGATTTCAGATCTGACTCTACGGAGGAAGCATCAATCTGATAAAGCACCTGTCCTTCCGTTACCTGATCTCCCTCCTCAAAATCTGCCGTCAGCACGGTTCCCTCCACCAGAGAAGTAATGGTATAGGTATCTTTTGGGGAAATGGTGCCAGAGGAAGTCAGTTCCGAAGTCAGGGTTCCCACGGTGGCTATGGCTGTCTTTTGCTCTCCCGTTTTTGCGCTGGCCATTTTTGCCTTTGCGCTGTGGCTGTGCCAGAACAAACCGCCGCCCGCAAGAACTGCCACTCCTGCGGCGATCAGCAGCACACGCTTCTTTCTATTTTTACCACTGAGCTGTTTTCCTTTTTTTCCAGATGCTTTTCCAGCATTTCCAGAACCGCTCGCTCCGCCTGTTCCATTTTTCCCTTCATAGTCCGCTGCAGATGGTGCCTTTCCAAATTTCGCAGATAATTTCTCAAACATATCCGGCCTCCCTTAATCTTCCACGTAATCCACAACGGTGTAGGTCGCGTCGCCGTTGGAATTCTCACTCTTCTCACAGATCAGCGTTACCCGGTCTCCCACACGAATGGAACCATAGACAGAGAAGGCAAACTGCATCTCGGAACTGCTCAGCTTGTATTCCTGCCCGTCATCCAGGGTGATGGAGGTCGGCGTCATGACATCACTGGAGCTATAATGTTTGTGAGGAAATAACAATTTAAGAATAGTCACAAAAGGTCCGAAGCAGGCCGGGGTGGTATCCCGCTGCGCAAAATATAAGTGCCGTGTTCGGACGATGTGGCTGACAGCCGTTTGCGGATAGTCGGACAAGATGTCCGCCTCCCGAAAACGTCAGTCGCCACATAGCCGGACACGTTGCACTTATATTTATGCTACGCAGGATACCACCCCGGCCTGCTTCTGCTTTCCTGCTATTCTACGGTAATAAAAAACACAGCCAGAATGGTACTGGTAAAAGCTGGAAATCATGGCTTTTATCAGTACCGTTCTGGCTGATTTTATTTCTCTCTTAGCGGGAGCAATACAGCAGAAGCCGGTTATCCCGGCATTCCGCGGAGCATAAATATGGGTATACGTGTCCGGCTATGCAGCGACTGGTGTTTGAGGGAGGCGGACGATTCGTCCGACTATCCGCAAACATCTGTCAGCTGCATCGTCCGAACACAATACCCATATTTTGCGCAGCGGTATGCCGGGATTACCGGCTTCGGACCTATATTGGTATTGCTCTTAAATTTTTATTTGGCAGGTGTTTCTTCTGCTTCTTCGTCTTCTTCCTCAGCCTTTGCGTATTCGCCGATGTGGAACAGCTGGGAATCAGCGGTGGTGGTTACGGTAACACCTTTCTCTTCCAGTTTCAGATCCTTCACATACAGAGTCCTGGTTCCCTGCGGAAGTTTAGCCAGATCAATTTCAATTGGGTCAAGCAGGTGTGCCGGGTCTGCTTTGTAGTGGATCTCGGTGATCTCCGGTTCGAAGACACCCTGTACAACCTCCTCATTGATAAAGGTAACCGGAACGGTTGCGGCAACAACCTCACCTGCGACCAGTGCCTGGAAATCCAGTGCCAGAATCTTCTTGCTGAGCGGATCGTAATCAATATTCTTTACCAGGGCATCAACCTTTTCACCGGAGATATCCAGCATGGTCTGTGCACCCTCTTTTGCTTTTTTAATGAAGTTTAATGCATCCTTCTCTGTATATTTCAGAGATACATTTTCTTTCATTTCACGGCCATACAGAACACCGGTGCTGTAGCCTTCTCTTCTCAATTTTTTTGCCTTTACCTCAGGATCTCTTTTTTCAGCTGCTAACGTCATCATAATAATCTGCCTCCTACTTTGAATGGCCGGGGGAAGAAAACCTTCCGGTCTCAATTATCTGAATTCATTCGTGTAGATGGAGAGCTTGTCTTTATGAGGAAGTTCTTCTTTTTGCACTGACTGTATTATAGCACTTTTGGAAAAAAGTGAACCTTCAAAAAGCACCAAAAAAGCACATACACAAAATAATAAAATTAGCAATATTTTTCAGAAATCAGCACTCTTTTATGCAGAGTGCTGATAATGCACCACCAGAATTTGGATATTTGTATTGAAAAACATGTTCAAAAACGATAAGATAAGAACAGAAATATGTATCCATAAAAAAACAATATGTATGTCGGAAAAGGAGGACCGGACATGCTTTATATCGGAATCGATCTTGGAACATCCGCGGTGAAGCTTCTTTTGATGAACAGGGACGGCCAGATCAGAAAAATTGTCTCGAAAGAGTATCCCATTTATTTTCCGCATCCGGGCTGGTCGGAACAGAAGCCTGAGGACTGGTTTGCCGGTACCATGGACGGTCTGAAAGAGCTGCTGGCTGGCTGTGAGAAGGAGCAGGTGGCGGGCATCAGCTTTGGCGGGCAGATGCATGGGCTTGTGATTCTGGATAAAAACGATCAGGTGATCCGCCCGGCGCTTCTCTGGAACGATGGACGAACCTGGGAGGAATGTGATTACCTGAACAATGTGATCGGCAAAGAGAAGCTTTCGGAATATACGGCCAATATTTCCTTCACGGGCTTTACCGCTCCAAAGATTCTCTGGGTCAGAAATAAGGAGCCGGAGAACTTTGCGCGGATCGCGAAGATCATGCTTCCCAAAGATTACATAGCCTACCGTCTGACTGGTGCGCATTGTACCGATGTGTCGGATGCGTCCGGCATGCTTTTGTTTGATGTAAGGAACCGCCGCTGGTCGAAGGAAATGTGCGAAATCTGCGGCGTCCGCCCGGAGCAGCTGGCGAAGGTCTATGAATCTTACGAGAGTGTGGGAACCGTGCTTCCGGAGATTGCGGATGAGCTGGGAATTCCATATACGGTAAAAGTTGCGGCCGGTGCCGGGGATAATGCGGCAGCCGCAGTCGGAACCGGCACGGTGGGAGATGGCATGTGCAACATTTCCCTGGGGACCAGCGGAACCATCTTCATCTCTTCGGAAAAATTTGGCGTGGACAAACACAATGCGCTGCATGCGTTTGCGCATGCGGATGGCCACTATCACCTGATGGGATGCATGCTCAGCGCGGCCTCCTGCAATAAATGGTGGATGGACGGAATCCTGCAGACTTCGGACTACGCGAAAGAGCAGGCTTCCATTACAAAGCTGGGAGAAAACCATGTATATTTCCTTCCTTATTTGATGGGGGAGCGTTCTCCGCACAACGATCCGAATGCCCGCGGTACATTCATTGGTATGACCATGGATACCAGTCGGGCCGATATGACCCAGGCTGTGCTGGAGGGCGTGGCCTTTGCGCTTCGGGATTCTTTGGAAGTGGCAAGATCCCTGGGTATTCACATTGAACGCACGAAAATCTGCGGCGGTGGGGCTAAGAGCCCGCTATGGAGAAAAATCATTGCCAATGTTATGAATCTGAAGGTAGACATGATTGAGAGTGAAGAAGGACCGGCGCTGGGCGGTGCCATGTTGGCGGCAGTTGCCTGTGGCGAATACGCGAGCGTGGAGGATGCAGCCAGGAAACTGGTGAAGGTCACCAAAACGGTGGAGCCGGAACCGGAGCTGGTGGAAAAATACGAAGAACGGTATCAGAAATTCCGGCAGATTTATCCGGTATGCAAGTCATTATTTCAGCTGATTCATTAAAGGTGTTATAGAAATTCACATTTATATCAGGAGGGTAAGTACATGAACAACATTCCAGAAGTGAAAGCAGGCATTGTTGCGGTGAGCCGTGACTGTTTCCCGGAGTCTTTGTCTGTGAACCGCAGAAAAGCACTGGTGGAGGCGTACGGCAAAAAGTATGACGCAAAGGATATTTATGAATGCCCGGTCTGCATCGTGGAGAGCGAGATCCATATGGTACAGGCACTGGAGGATATCAAGGCGGCTGGCTGCAACGCGCTGGTTGTATACCTTGGAAATTTCGGACCGGAGATTTCCGAGACTCTGCTGGCAAAACATTTTGACGGACCGAAAATGTTTGTTGCTGCCGCGGAGGAGAGCCGGGACAACCTGGTACAGGGACGCGGTGACGCCTACTGCGGCATGCTGAACGCAAGCTACAACCTGGCTCTGCGCAACATCAAAGCGTACATTCCGGAGTATCCGGTGGGAACTGCTGAGGAGTGCGCGGATATGATCCACGAATTTTTGCCTGTCGCAAGAGCAGTCATTGGCCTGTCTGATTTGAAGATCATCAGCTTTGGACCAAGACCGTTAAACTTCCTGGCGTGCAACGCGCCAATTAAGCAGCTTTACAATCTGGGCGTGGAGATTGAGGAAAACTCGGAGCTGGATCTGTTTGAGGCGTTCAACAAGCATGCGGGTGATCCGAGAATCCCGGATGTTGTGGCGGATATGGAAAAAGAGCTGGGCGAAGGCAACAAAAAGCCGGAGATCCTGCCGAAGCTGGCCCAGTATGAGCTGACACTCCTTGACTGGATCGAAGCCCATAAGGGTTATCGCAAATATGTGGCCATTGCCGGAAAATGCTGGCCTGCGTTCCAGACCCAGTTCGGCTTTGTGCCATGCTATGTTAACAGCCGTCTGACCGGCCGCGGCATTCCGGTATCCTGTGAGGTAGATATCTATGGCTGCTTAAGTGAGTTCATCGGGACCTGTGTCAGCCAGGATGCGGTTACCCTTCTGGACATCAATAACACCGTGCCCTATGACCTTTACGATACCGAAATCAAAGGAAAATTCGATTATAAGAGCCATGATGTTTTCATGGGCTTCCACTGTGGCAATACCAGCACGAAGAAGCTGTCCTTCTGCCAGATGAAGTACCAGCTCATCATGGCAAGAAGTCTTCCGGAAGAGGTGACTCAGGGAACCTTGGAGGGCGACATTGTCCCGGGTGACATTACCTTCTTCCGCCTGCAGAGCACTGCGGATAACAGGCTGAGAGCTTATGTGGCAAATGGCGAGGTTCTGCCGGTGGCAACCCACTCCTTTGGCAGCATCGGCGTATTTGCGATCCCGGAAATGAAGCGTTTCTATCGTCATGTGCTGATTGAGGGGAATTTCCCGCATCATGGAGCAGTGGCCTTCGGTCATTACGGAAAAGCACTGTACGAGGTATTTAAGTATATTGGAGTCGATGTCCGGGAGATTGGTTATAACCAGCCGGCCGGCGTGCGTTATCCGACAGAAAATCCATTTGCATGATGTGATTTTCCGGGACGCGGGATTTATGCGAAACAAAAAAGGGGCGAAGCTTTTCAAGAAGCTTCGCCCTGTTTTTATGAGCAGATCAGACGGCCGGAAGAAATGCGTTGACTACCTGGTCTGGATTTACATTCTGCAGCTGGGAATTTTCAATCATGGTCAGGATCATTTCCATGTACTGACCGTTGTAGCGGATATAAGCTGTTGCGGTACATTTGAGGTCATCAATCCGATAGTTGTCGTACTGGTAACGCATCCAGTTTCCGGAAAGCAGTGTTACGCTGGACTGTACCGGAGTCAGAACGGTGTTCTGTTCATCAATCAAAGTCTCGGACAGGATTCCTTCGGTCAGATCTTTGAGATCCTGCTGGCTGAAATACTGGCTGACATCTACTCCGATATCGGAAGAAGTAACGCTTACAACGGTTGCGATGGATTCGTTGATAAATGTGATTGTACCGTCACTGCTGTCTCCCTGGATATAACCTGCCGGTACCTGCACGGTCAGGGTTCCGGTTGTCTGGGTGTTGGCTGCCGTTGTCTGGAATGTGCCATATACGGCCGGAACCACGGCTGTGTTACTGCCGGCAAATGACGGGAAAACGGATGCTGTACTGATTGCTGCTGCTAAAAACAGAGTTATTTTCTTCATTCTGCGTAACCATCCTGCTTTCTTCATCCTCTGATGATGGCTGCCGGTTTTGCCTGATTTATAATAAAATGCGCTGTATGGCAAAACGGCGATTTACACGTTATCGTTACTATAATAATATCATATAACGGTACGGATGTAAAGAAAACAAAAGGACAATCCTGTGTTAATTTAGATAATTCCGCATGGTTTTCAGCGCGTTTTTCTCCAGCCGTGACACCTGAGCCTGGCTGATATGGATCTCCTCGGCAACCTCAGTCTGGGTTTTACCTTCAAAAAAACGCAGATCAATGATGTGGCGTTCCCGTCCGGGCAGCCGGTTCATGGCTTCCCGCAGGGAAATTTCCTCCACCCAGTTTTCCTCGGAACTCTTCTTATCTTTAATCTGGTCCATCACATACAGCGGATCACCGCCATCGGTGTAGATGGGCTCGTAGAGACTGACCGGACTCTGGATGGCATCCAGGGCGTAGGTGATGTCTTCTTTGCTGATGCCGATTTCCTGGGCAATTTCCATAAGGGTTGGTTCCCGGGAGTTTTTGCGGGTCAGGCCTTCTCTGGCGTAGATGGCCTTGTAGGCTGTGTCCCGGAGGGAGCGGCTGACCCGGATGGAGTTGTTGTCCCGCAGATAGCGCCGGACCTCGCCCAGGATCATGGGAACCGCATAGGTAGAAAAACGGACATTCTGGGTAATATCAAAATTGTCAATGGCCTTGATCAGGCCGATGCATCCGATCTGAAACAGGTCATCCACATTTTCATTGCTGCTGGAAAAACGCTGGATCACACTTAGGACCAGGCGCAGGTTTCCCTTGATGTACTGTTCTCTGGCTTCCTCGTCACCTTGCAGGATCCGCTGAAACAGCGCGTCCTTTTCCTCATTCGTAAGCAGGGGCAGCTTCGCCGTATTGACTCCGCAGATTTCCACTTTGTAGCCCGCCATGTTCCTTACCTCCGCAAATCGTGTTGTTTTCTGGATGTTTTTGCAGCATTCTGACTGCCTGAAAAACGTGATGCGCAGTCAGGCAGGTTTGCTACATAAAACATGATTTACGGAAATGAATACATTTATACTTCCAGAAATTACCTGCCCCAATTTTTACGTTGCTTTTTTGCGGACGCCTGTTTATGATGATAAGAGACCACAATACGAAAAATAAAGGAGCAGACCCATGGGACATTTTTATTTTGTAAGACACGGACAGACCGTATGGAATGTGGAAGGTAAGATCTGCGGCGCGACAGACATTGCCCTGACAGAGCTTGGACATGAGCAGGCTATCGCAACCGGAAAAAAGATCCTGGAGGAGCACATTCACGCGGATGAAATTTTGTATTCCCCGCTTACGCGTGCGGCTGATACCGCAAAGCATATTTCTGAGATTACCGGGATTCCGGCGCGAATGGAACCGCGCTTAAAAGAGCAGAACTTTGGCAAGTGGGAGTCTACGCCGAGAGGCGGGGCGGAATTTAAAGTGGCAAAGCAGTCCTTTGCCTGCAGCTATGAGGGCGGTGAGTCCATGCTGCGCCTGGCCCAGCGTATTTATAACCTGTTAGATGAAATTAAGGCACAGTCTGAGGAAAAAAACTATATTCTGGTGGCTCACAATGGCATTGCCAGAGTAGTGCAGTCTTATTTTACGGATATGACCAATGAGGAGTTTGCTGGGTATGGCGTGAAGAACTGCGAGGTTGTGCGGTATGATTTCTAAAGAAATGATATTTGCGGGGTGATTTGCGGTGTGATAAATGGCTACAGGGGCGGCCTGGAAAATTTTGCGGATAATTTTGAAAAAATGCTTGAGGTAAAGTTAACTTTAGGCGCTATGATATATCCAGAAAATTGTGTTTTCAAACAGGAAGACGATTGATAGAAATAGGAGGAAATTTCATGAGCGACCAGAAACCAGTTGCAGCAACCAATGGCAGCCAGTATGTGCCGTATGACCAGAGAACCGGCGAGGAGTCTGTGGTATATTTCACCAGAGATCTTTCTGGGGAAGGTTTGAAGAAAGTTTATAACCGTATCAAGGAGCATATTTCCGGCAAGACCGGCGTGAAGCTTCACACCGGCGAGAAAAACGGCCCGAACATCATCCCGCGTCCGTGGGTGAAGGAGCTTCTGGTATCCGAACTTCCGGAGGCAAACATTGTTGAGACCAACACCTACTACGAGGGTGACCGTTACACCACAGAGCAGCACAGAGAGACCCTAAAGGTCAATGGCTGGACTTTCTGCCCGGTAGACATTATGGATGAGGATGGAACCGTGATGCTTCTGGTGAAGAACGGTAAGTGGTTCACCGAGATGAGTGTCGGCAAGAATCTGTTAAATTACGATTCTCTGCTGGTTCTGACCCACTTCAAGGGCCACGTGATGGGCGGCTTCGGCGGCTCCAACAAAAATATCGGTATTGGCTGTGCGGACGGACGCATCGGTAAAGCGATGATCCATACCGCAGAGGGTTCTGACAATATGTGGAGCATTGCCACCGAGGAACTGATGGAGCGCATCAGCGAATCCACCAAGTCCGTCGTAGATCATTTTGGTGATCATATCGCGTTTGTTAATGTGATGCGCAACATGTCTGTCTCTTGCGACTGCGAGGGCGTAGGCGCAGAGCCGGTCGTTACCCCGGATGTAGGAATCGTGGCGTCCGCAGACATTCTGGCAGCAGACCAGGCCTGCGTGGACATGGTATTTGCCATGAAGGAAGAGGATCATAAGGCACTGACTGAGCGTATGCTCAGCCGCCACAGCATGCGCCAGCTTTCCTACATGAAGGAACTGGGCATGGGCAACGACCGCTACCGCCTTATCGACCTGGATAACGACGATGCAGTCATCGATGCGGCAAAGGCAGTCGAGGGCGTGGTACCGTTTGGCCAGGTAAGAAAGATCAAATACAGTAAGTAAATAAGAATGTAATGAAAAGGTCTGGGGAACGCACTGCAATGTGCGGGAATCCCAGGCCTTTTTCGCTGGATATTGATGAAATGCCAGTCACGCGTCCATTGATTGGGTGATTTTGGGTATGAAGTGTGAGGTGAAATGATATACTTCTATTAGTTCTGTTCAAACTGAAGTTAAATTGAAGTAGTGTTGAAGCTTATATTGAAGTAGTATTGAAGTTTTCGTGAAGTAAAATGAAAGCAATTAGAAACTGCTAGAATCTGCCGTGTATTATGAGGTAAAAACATGTATCTGGAAGAATTGATCCCGGGTGTCTGCCTGGAAAGTGACAAGCTGGAGTGCAAGAGTAAACTGAACCGGGAAGATGTGGTGGGCTGGTTAAAAAGCATTGCGGGGTTTGCGAATGCGGCTGGCGGCGCATTTTATATTGGTGTAGAGGATAAGAGCAATAAACTGATTGGATTTGATAAAAAGAATGCAGATAATGAGCGGAATTATTTTAACAATCAGGTGAATGAGCATCTGACACCAAGGCCGCAGATGAGCATTTCATTTCTTCGCTATGAGATCAATGGAACCGAGCGTTTCATTATCCGGGTAGAAGTGCCGGAGTCTGCGGTGAAGCCGGTTATTTTGAAATACAAAAACATTCCGTCTATTTTTATGAGAAGAGATGGCTTTACGAATGGAGCTACTTATGAAGAAATCATAGAAATGAGCGTGAAAAGCAAGAACGTCCAGTACGATATTCTTGTTTCGGATGAAAAGTATAATGCAGACGAGATTTCCATGCTTCGGGCCTTTTATTCCGAACACAATGATGGGAAGGAATTAAAGGAGAAGGCGCTTCAGTCGCTGGGCTTTTATAATAAAGAGGGCTATCTGGCCAATGGAGCAGTTCTGTTTACCGATCATTATGATGGAAGAAAAACAGAAGTGCAGTGTTCCGTATTCTCCGGATTCAACAAGGGAAGCGAGCGGATCATTACCATTAATCGCTTTCATGGGAACATTACCTCAACCATTCAGTATATCATGGATTTTGTAAACCAGAGAATGAATCATTCCATGATTAAGCTGGAGGATACCAGAAAGAATATTGACGCGTATCCGCAGCGCGCCCTGTTTGAGGGCGTGGTCAATGCAGTTGCGCACCGGGATTATTTTTTAGATGGAACACAGATTCAGGTGGATATGTTTAAGGACCGCCTGGAAATTTCTTCGCCAGGAGGCTTTTACCGGGGTGAAAAACTGGGAAAGACCTATGACTTATCAGGAATTATATCCAAGCAGAGAAATGAACTGATCACGGGTGTTCTGGTGGCCTGCAACGTCATGGAGGCAGCAGGAACTGGATTTGACAAGATCACAGAGGAATATGCAGAGGCAGATGAGAAACATAAACCATACATTTATTCCTCATCGGATCATTTTACGCTGGTTCTGCCGGATCTGACATATCTGGACGGAGTGGAGGACAGCAGCATACCGGTGGTGGATTATATTCCCATCGCGAACGGAACAGAAATGGATGGAAAAGTGCTGGCATTCTGCTATTATCAGGCTCATAAAGCATCCGAAATCGCGGAATATCTGGGAATCAGTAATTCCACTTATCTGAGAAAGAAAATTCTTGGAAATCTGGAAGCGGAGGGATATTTGATTCCGGGGAAGATTTCCAGGGCAACTTATTACAAGACAAACCGGGATATGGTGTCGGTAAAATAATAAAAAATAGAAATTGTGTTTTTTATGTTAATTTTATTGTTCCCCCTTGCTATTCATAAAATGCGTGTTATAATACAAATAGAACAAGTCAAAATGTATGATTCTGGCTGTTGTCCATGTGTAATGCGTGGGTAGCAGCCAATTTAGAAAGCAGGGTGAGAACAATGGCTGCAAAGAGAGATTTTTATGAAGTGCTCGGTGTGTCCAAGACAGCGAGTGATGCAGAAATTAAGAAAGCATACCGTAAACTTGCCAAAAAGTATCATCCGGACAGCAATCCGAACGATACCGTGGCAGCAGAGCGGTTTAAAGAGATAAATGAAGCCTATGATGTTTTGAGTGATCCGGAGAAGAAGAAACTGTACGACCAGTTTGGCGCGGCAGCATTCGAGGCCGGGTTCGATCCGAAGGCGGCAGCCGGAGGATATGGCGGCTTTGGAGGCTTCGGTGGAGCCAGTGGTTTTGGTGGATTCCATGGAGGTTTCGGCAGCGGAACAGGTGGCTTTGGTCATGGTGCCGGAGGGTTCCATAGTTATTCCGGTGATCCGAACAGCGGATACCAGGAGTTTCATTTTGAGGGCAATCCGGAAGACATGGATGACATTCTGGACGGCATGTTCGGTGGTATGTTTGGAGGACATGGCGGAAAGCGGAGAACATCCAGATATCAGAGCTGCGGCCAGGATATTACTTCTGACCTGACTGTGACATTTGATGAGGCCGCTTTCGGCTGTGACAAGATGATTACACTGACCGGCTCCGACGGACGGAAACAGACACTGCAGCTCCATATTCCGGCAGGCATGGAAGATGGCAAGAGCCTTCGCCTGCAGGGCAAGGGCGGCGCAGGCGTAAACGGTGCTCCGGCCGGAGACCTGCTGATCTGCATTCATGTTGCGGAGAAGCCGGGCTTCACCAGAAAAGGCGCGGATGTCTATACCACAGCAAACATTCCGTTCACTACGGCAGTGCTGGGCGGCGAGGCCATCATCAATACCTTAAATGGCCGTGTATCCTGCCGCATCAAACCGGGCACCCAGTCCGGCTCCAAGATCCGCCTGAAAGGCAAAGGCGCAGCCAATATGCGGGATCCGAAGACCTTCGGTGATCTCTATGTAACCGTCCAGATTGAAGTGCCGACAAACTTAAGTGCGGAAGCATTAGCAAAGCTGAGAGAGTTTGAGGCAGCAAGCAATCGAAAGAAAAGCGGGTTCCACGCCGCGTAATGTGAAGTAACAATTTAAGAATAGTCACAAAAGGTCCGAAGCAGGACGGGGTGATATCCCGCTGCGCAAAATATAAGTGCCGTGTTCGGACGATGTGGCTGACAGCCGT
>ERZ836760.1806-NODE-1806-length-20556-cov-15.439783_pt1 | contig 20556 bp, 24 predicted proteins | sample MGYA00519941_ERZ836760 | MGnify/ENA primary metagenome ERZ836760 (study PRJEB31850, sample SAMEA3708807) | human gut metagenome | biome: human gut; feature: human-associated habitat; material: faeces | place: China | collected 2014 ... | reverse complement strand
GACGGTCGCCAGGGTGCTACAGCCGGGTGGCCGGTTCGTCTGGCTCTGGTTCCATACCAGGGCTGGACGCCCCCCTTATATATTTTCTCAGGATCGCTCAGTGGTAGAGCACGTAGAAGCCGGCGATAATACAACTACGAGGTCATTGGTTCGATTCCAGTTCCTGAGATTGCGGGCATTCCTCCAGGAGAGGATGAGAGTCCCTGAGTCCGAAACGCCAGGTATCGGATAAAGCAAGACGGCTCAGAAAATGAGAGTGCAGTTTACCTGGTAATGTGGATCCTTAGCTCAGTCGGTAGAGCAGGTGGCTGTTAACCACTGTGTCCCAGGTTCGATTCCTGGAGGATCCGTTGGTTTTTCTTTTGCATGATTTTTCTCCTTTGGAGAGGCTCCTGCTCCGGCAGGGGCTTTTCTTTTTATCAACATATTGTGGATAATGTGGGGATAAGTACAAGATATTGGAATGGAGGTGGATCATGAACTACCGTAACAGCTGCAATTATGACAATCTGGAACGTCGGATATTTGAAGGTGTGGGAGAATACGGCATACCGGAGATACAGTCTACACCATATGAGGGCGGCTGTGACTGGATTGGGTTCAACTATGCCAAATCCTGCAAGGAGCCTGCGGGGAAAGGTGTTCATTTCTTTTTGGATGATTATCAGTTTAACCGCTTATGGACAAACATAGACCGGTATATTCCGGTGCTTCAGAAATTCCGCTATGTAATGTCTCCGGATTTCTCAACCTACACAGATTTCCCCAAGGTCATGCAAATATACAACCACTACCGAAAACATTGGGTAGGTGCATATCTGCAAGAGGCAGGAATACAGGTTATCCCGACAATATCATGGAGCACACCGAATTCATTCGACTGGTGCTTTGATGGAGAGCCGGAGGGCGCTGCCGTAGCAGTGTCTTCTATCGGCTGCATGAATAGCAAAGAAAAGAAAGCTCTGTTTCTGGCGGGATATGAGGAGATGGTGAGGAGGTTGCACCCAGAAACCATTATCTTTTATGGCTCCGTGCCGGAGGAGTGCATGGGGAATATCGTAAGGATCCGGGCTTTTACAGATAAATTCAAGGAGGCGTTGTGTAATGGGTGGTAGAGGCGGAAGCAGTGGAATGGGTAGTGGGGGAGGTGGCTCCAGTATCGGATTTGAGTACAAATCAGGTGGGAAGACAGTAACCGTGCAAAAGACCGCTGCCGGTGTGACGTTGGTTAACGGAAAACCAAGCAAAATGAATTATGACAACCTAAAAACTTCAGCCAGAGCCAAAGAAGGATATAAGGATCTTTCTGGGGCAGATTTATCCGCGCGGCGTACACAAAGATACAAAGATTTCAATTCCCATGATGAGGAGTTACTGGGAAATACAAGAGGTAAAAGAAAAACTGTGTATCGTCAGAGACGCAATGCGCGATAATTGAAACAATAAGGAGGTGGCCTGATGGCAAAGAAGACGGTCGGAAGGCCGCCCAAGTATAAGAGCAAAGAACAAATTGAAAGCCTGATCGAGCAGTATTTTAAAGACTGCGAGGGTGAAATACTGAAAGACACGGAAGGAAACCCGATTTTGAATAAATGGGGGAATCCAGTTATCATCAACCAGAGGCCGCCAACAGTCACGGGCTTGGCGCTTGCGCTGGGGTTTGCGAGCAGACAGGCATTGTTAAACTACCAAGGCAAAAAAGAATTTAATGACACGATAACGCGTGCAAAGACCAGAGTGGAGCAGTACGCAGAAGAGCGTCTGTTTGACCGTGACGGATCTAATGGGGCAAAGTTCAGTCTGAGCAATAATTTTTCTGGATGGGGAGAGAAGCCTCCTTCTGATCTCGATGAGGAGGAACAGAGAGCCCGTATCGCTCAGATCAAAGCCCAGACGGATAAGCTGAAAGGCACTGACAATGATGCAGAGCTGAGCCGATTGGATGAGGTCCTGAGTGAGATCAAAGGAGTTGTGTGATATGCCATTTTCTGATAAGCAGCAGGAGTTTTTCCGGAATGCAAACCACCGATGGAATATCAAAGTGGGTGCCACACGTTCAGGAAAGACCTATATGGACTATTATGTAATCCCTAAGAGAATCCGAGCCAGAGTTGGAAAAGAGGGCTTGGTGGCAATCCTAGGCGTTTCTAAGGGCACGATCCAGCGAAACATCGTCGAACCTTTGCAGCGTATCTGGGGAACAAACCTTGTGGGAGATATCAATTCTCAGAACATCTGCCCCATGTTTGGCGAGGATGTTTACTGTCTGGGCGCTGAGAAAGTCAGTCAGGTATCCAAGATCCGCGGATCTTCGCTGAAATACTGCTATGGTGATGAGGTAGTGGACTGGAATCAGGATGTATTCAATATGCTCAAATCCCGCCTGGATAAGCCGTACTCCTGTTTTGATGGGGCTTGTAATCCGGATGCACCACAGCACTGGTTTAAGCAGTTTCTGGATTCCGATGCGGATATTTACTGTCAGAAGTATGAGCTTTTTGATAATCCGTTTGTAAGCCCAGTTTTTGTTGAGGAGCTTTGTAAGGAGTATAAAGGTACGGTTTTGTATGACCGTTATATCCGAGGCCTGTGGGTAGCAGCAGAAGGCTCTGTGTATAAGCTGATGTGTGACGCAATATCCAGTGGAGGAGATAATCCGTTCGCAATCCAAGAGAAACCCAAGAGTATCGTGCAGATCAACATCGGAGTGGACTTTGGTGGATCTGGTTCTGGTCATGCATTTGTTGCTACAGCCTATTCCAGGGCATACCGCAGCATTATTGCCCTTGCCAGCGAGCGGCATATGAGTAAAAATGGCAGCATTGACCCGGACGAGCTGGGAAAGCTGTTTGTGGACTTCTGCCTGAAGATTATAAACCTGTACGGATTTATCACGGCTGTTTACTGCGACAGTGCAGAGCAGACCCTGATAGCAGGGTTAAGGACGGCGGTCAGAAAGTCTGGTATTGGGTGGATCCGGATCGAGAACGCGCTTAAGACAACGATCAATGACCGGATACGATTTACGCAGCGGATGCTCAGCCAGCACCGCTTTTTTTACATACAGGATCAGTGCAAGACATTGGAGGATGCCCTTACTACAGCCCTCTGGGACGAGAAGAAAAGCCTTGTGGAAGATGTGCGGCTGGATGATGGTACCAGTGATATAGATACGCTGGATGCGTTTGAATATACGTTTGAGCGGGATATCAGCCGGTTTATCCGGTACGAATAGAGGTGATGAGAATGAAGTTTTCAAAGATGCTGACGGCAGTCACAGAGATATTGAATCAGGATTCCGATACGCAGGTGGATGTGTGCCTGACCTCACAGATGGCCTCTGCGATTGAGCTATGGACAGCCATGTATGAGAACCATGCTCCATGGGTAGACCGGAAAAAAGTGAAAAGTGCACAGATTCCGGCAGCCATCGCCTCAGAGATTGCCAGGCTGGTGACACTGGAAATGCAGTCTGAGATTACCGGCGGGGAAGCTGCTGCATATCTGAATCAGGAGTATCAGAGGAACGTTCTGTCTGACCTGCGGCGCTATGTGGAGTATGGGTGTGCGAAAGGTGGTCTGATCCTTAAGCCATATATGACTAAGACAGGGCTTGCAGTCCAGTATGTGCAGGCAGACAGCTTTTTCCCTCTTTCCTTTGATGATTCGGGCCGGATCCTGCAATGTGTATTTACAGAGCAGTTCCGGAAAGGGAAAAAGATATATACCCGGTTGGAAGTACACACGTTACAGAATGACGTGATCCATATCACGAACAGGGCTTTCGTGGCAACCAATGATTACAGCCTGGGGACAGAAATAGAGGTCAGCAGTGTTGACCGATGGTCTGAGCTGGTGCCGGAGCTTTCGCTTGCAGGATCAGATCGGCTCCTGTTTGGATATTTCAGGGTTCCTATGGCAAATACAGAGGACACAGACAGCCCATTGGGGGTATCAGTATATTCCAGGGCAGACGAGCTGATAGCAGAAGCAGATCAGCGTTACTCAAATATCTGTTGGGAGTACGATGGCACACAGCTTGCAGTACATATCGCGGAGAGCCTGTTAAAATACAATCCAGACCAGAATAAGTTTGAATATCCAGGAGGCAAAGAAAGGCTATACCGCAGGGTAAGTTATGCGACCGGTGCAACGGATAAGCCGCTTATCGATGTATTCTCTCCGGCAATCCGGGACACAGCCCTGTTTAATGGATTTAACGCCCAGCTGAGACTGATTGAGTTTGCCTGCAATCTGGCCTACGGCACCCTGTCAGATCCCCAGAACGTGGACAAGACAGCCACGGAGATCAAAGTCAGCAAACAGAGGTCTTACACGTTTGTTTCGGATACGCAGATGGCCTTGCAGAGGGCGTTGGAAGATCTGGTGTACGCTATGAATTTCTGGGCTGCGCTGTACGGCCTGGTTCCACCGGGAAATGATTATCAGGTATCCTTTGTATGGGATGACAGCATCATTGTGGACGCAGAAGAAGAACGCCAGACAGATCGGCAGGATGTGGCTATGGGCGTAATGTCTTTGGCTGAGTACCGCAGTAAGTGGTACGGCGAGACGTTAGAGGAGGCTGCGAAAAATCTGCCGGAGCCTGCACTGACAGAGGAGTGATACCATGACACCCGAAGAACTGGAGAAGCTGCCAAAGCCATTAGAGCGCACCATGACAGCGTTGGAGCTGTCTGTTATGTCTGAGATCATACAGCGCATAAAAGAGGTATCCCAGGTTACTCCGGTGATTGACTGGCTGCTGATCCGGATGGACGCTGTTGGCAAGAGCCGGAAAGAAATCAAGCGCCTGCTTCAGGAGGGGGTAGAATCAGCAGGGCTTGATATCGAACAGATCTACGATCAGGCTGCACAGTCTGATTATATCCGCAACAAGGCTATCTATGAGGCCGCAGGCCGGGACTATTTGCCCTACGAAGAAAACCAATGGCTTCAGCAGGTCGTGGAAGCAGTCAGGGAACAGACCAGAGACAGCCTGAGGCCGATGGAAAACATCACCCAGACAACAGGGTTTAATGTACAGATGGGCGGGAAGAAGGTATTCACGCCGCTGTCGGAGTATCTGGAGCGCAGCCTGGACAAGGCCATGCTGGGGATCACTACCGGCACAAGGACATACAGCCAGGCCATAGGGGAGGTCATTGACGAGATGACAGCCAGCGGTATCCGGACTGTGGATTATGCATCTGGCAAATCTGACCGGATTGAGGTAGCTGCAAGGCGCGCGGTGATGACGGGCGTAGCCCAAATGGTTGATAAAGTGAATGAGAAGAACGCCAAGGAGTTGGGGACGGATTACTGGGAAGTGGACTGGCACATGGGAGCCAGAAATACAGGAACCGGGTACCTGAACCATCAGAGCTGGCAGGGGAAGGTTTATTCCTCTGAGGAGATGCGGACAGTCTGCGGGCTGGGGGAGATGCTGGGATTTGCCGGCATTAACTGCTACCATATCCGTTTTCCCTTCCTTCCCGGTATCAGCAAACGGAGGTATACAGATGAGTGGCTGGAAGAACAGAACCGGAAAGAAAATGAAAAAAAGCTGTTTAACGGGCACGAATATGATACATATGGAGCCTTACAGTATCAACGGCGCTTGGAGCGCACAATCCGGAAACAGAAGCAGGATGTTAAGCTTTTAGAGGAGGCTAAGGCTGACCCGGATGATATTACAGCGGCTAAGAGCAGGCTGAGGCTGACTAACAAGACCTATGTGGAGTTTTCAAAGGCAATGGGGATTAGGCAGCAGCGGGAACGGCTGAGGATTGCAAAAAATATATCCGGGAGAGAAAAGACTTTTATTCGTACAGAAACAGAAAGTGCGAATATTGAGAATCTTCGTAAGGGCAGCAATATTGTTGACTTAAAGAAGATTGAAACGGATCTGTTCAGAAGTAAATTTACACAACTTACTGGAAATTCAGCAGTAAATGATTCTTTAAGGAAATATGCAAGAGCCATGCTTGTCCATAGAAACGGAAGCGATGGAGAAGATCTGTATATTATCAGTGCTAAAAGTGGAAAAAGGCTTTTTTCTAAAACAAGCGGATCAAATGACCTGGGAGTGGAATTATCCAAAGAAGAGATCGAAAAGATTCGGAGTTATGCTAGAACAGAGGGAATTATAGGGATGCATAATCACCCAACAAATTTATATCCTACGGGAGGAGATTTTGTTTCTGCTGGAGCAAGAGGATATGCATTTGGGGTAGTAGTCACCCATGATGGAAGAGTGTTCCAGTATAAAACTGGAGATAAACCATTTCGCAGTGAATATTTTAATAAGACCGTTGACAAATATGTTTCCAAGCCATACACTTATGGCATAGAAGATGCACAGTTGATTGCATTAAAAGAATTTGAAAAGGAGTTTGGAATTGAATGGAAGGAGTTAAAATAAGGGGCAAGGATGCTATAGTCCATGAAGAAATGACAGAAGAAGAAAGAAATGCAGAATTAGAACGATTGAAAAAGGAAAGTGAAGATTTAACCGAATGGGAAGAAGTGTAGATACCACCAGTCAGTAATGGCCGGTGGTATTTTTATACGCAAAATTAAGGAGGAATCCACAATGGGAAGTCAGGAATTTTTAAACATTTGCAAAGCTAAGGTATCAGAGTATTACAACCGGAAGAAGGATAAGACAGACGCAGCTCCAGTTATGACGGTGGATGATGTGTTTGTAGTCTGGTATAGCAAGAGTCTCCAGAATCATAAGGCCCTGCTCAGTACACCAGTGTCTGATGGTATGTATTATGAGTTGACGTACAACGGCAACAAAAAAGAGCTGTACTTTGATGCTTATAAGAAGTGGGAAAATATCTGTTATCCCATGTAAGGGGCGTTGCGACGTCGCAACAGGAAGGAGCGCATGATGAATAGATTTCTAAGCTGGCTGAAACGGTTCTTTTGTCGGGCAAAGCCTGAATGTGAACACCGATATAGAAAGCACTGGTGCCGCCGCCATGGCCCTTATGGCGGGTATGTGAGGCGGTGTGTGAAATGTGGGAAGGAGATCAGGAGATGAAAAAGTTATTTATATCACAGCCTATGAATGGCAGGACAGATGAAGAGATTTTAAAAGAACGAAAAGAGGTTATCAAAAAAGCTGAAAGCATGATCGAGGAACCCGTAGAAGTGATTGATTCTTTTTTCGAGACTGTTCCAGAGAATGTTACGCCTCTGTGGTATCTGGCAAAATCACTGGAATTGCTGTCCACGGCAGATGTGGCATATTTTGCAGAGGGTTGGCAGGAGGCCAGAGGGTGCAAGATAGAGCATGAATGTGCGGTACAATATGGAATTGACAGAATTGAATAGGAGATTGGAAAATGAATTTTAAAGAAGCATTTGCAAAGATGAAGCAGGGGAACAAAGTAAAATTGCCATCATGGGGAGGATATTGGTATTGGGATTCAGAAAAAGAAACCATTATGATACAGTGCCGATCAGAGGATAGCGATCAGGGAGCACTTCTTGATATCCGTGATACCCAGAGAGTGGAGTACACTATGATGAATATGCAGTCCGATGACTGGATGATTGCTGATAGTAAGAATTGTCCAGTGCTTGGTGGAGAAGCAACATTCTCTTTTGGTGATGCTATTAAGTACATGAAGCGAGGATTTAGGGTTAAAAGACAGGGATGGAACGGAAAAAATCAGTATATCCAGCTTGCTGCTGGGATTTCCTATAAGTCTCCCGAAGGAGATATTGTGAATTGTGAGCATGAAGCAATTGGAAATAAGGCTATCGCTTTTGTAGGTACAAGTGGAGTTCAGATGGGCTGGCTTGCGTCACAGGCGGATATGTTGGCGGATGACTGGGTATTTGCTGATTAGTCATAGCAAGTCATAAAATTAGTCATAGACACGCAGGTGGGGCCTAGGTGTTATTTTTATGTTTTTTTTCGGTCAGATGATGAGACCTAAAACAGTCATTCGTTTGGTGGATGGTTACACACCTATAAATAACCTAATGGCGAATCAATACAAAGAAAGGATGCGTGAAATGAAAACAGAAGATTTACAGGCAAGGGGTCTGACACAGGAGCAGATCGATTATGTAATGGCTGAGTATGGCAAGGAGCTTAACGGGATTAAGCAGGATCGGGATACCTATAAGACCCAGCTTGCGGCGGCCCAGACTACGCTCAAGAGCTTTGAGGGAGTAAATGTCCAGGAACTTCAGGGCAGGATTATCCAGTTGACTGCTGATCTGGTAAATAAGGAAACAGAGTATCAGAAACAGATTGCTGACAGGGATTTCAATGACCTGTTAAAGGCAACGGCAGAGGGCTATAAACCAAGGAATCTGAAAGCCGTCATGCCATTCCTGGACGTTGAAAAGCTGAAAGGCAGCAAGAACCAGGAAGCAGACATCAAGGCCGCCCTGGATGCGGTGAAGAAGGACAATGCATATCTGTTTCAGGACGTCAGCATTCCCAGAGTGGTGTCTTCTACGCCTGGCCCGGGCGGTGCAGCGACGGAGGACACAAAAGCCAGAGCCAATGCAGCATTAAGAAACATTTTAGGAAGAGAATAAGGAGGTAAACAATATGGCAGTACATATTACAAGCAGGGCCGATGCAGAGGCCATTATCCGTGAGCAGGTGGTATCCACTATTTTTCAGGACGCGCCCAAACAGTCAGTATTTATGTCTTTGGCGCGCAAGCTGCCGAATATGACAAGCAACCAGACCCGTATCCGCGTACTGGATTTCCTGCCAACTGCTTACTGGGTAAACGGTGATACCGGTATGAAGCAGACCAGCAAGCAGGCATGGGATAATGTGTATATCAATGCGGCAGAGCTGGCAGTCATCATTCCGATTCCGGAGGCGGTACTGGATGATGCAGAGTTTGACATTTTCGGAGAGATCACTCCGAGGGTGAATGAGGCGATCGGCCAGAAGGTGGACAGTGCCATTATCTTTGGTGTGAACCGTCCGGCAGAGTGGCAGAACGATATTGTTACTCTGGCACGTCAGGCAGGTAATAACGTAGCGCCTAGCGGCAGCCCTGATTATTATAATCTGATTCTTGGAGAAGGCGGTGTTATTTCCAAGGTAGAGGAAGACGGTTATATGTCCACGGGTGCGCTGGCTTCCATGGGAATGAGGGCAAAACTGAGAGGGATTAAGGCTACGGATGGAACCCCGATCTTTAAGTCAGATATGCAGGGATCCACAAACTATGCACTGGATGGTGCGCCTATGTATTTCCCGCAGAACGGTGCATTTGACAATACGATTGCTCAGCTGATTATTGGTGATTTCAAACAGGCTGTATACGCGATCCGTCAGGATATCACTGTAAAGATCCTGGATCAGGGTGTTATTCAGGATCCTGCTACAAAAGAAATCGCTTACAACCTGGCTCAGCAGGACATGGTGGCGCTGCGTGTCGTATTTCGTATGGGATGGGCGCTCCCGAACCCTGCAACCAGGATGGATGAGGATCGTGTGGGCTGTCCGTTTGCTTATCTGGAGCCAGCGACGGCAATGACCACCCAGAAGGTTACATTTACAGTCAAGGACAACGACAGTGAGCCGAAAGCGGTTGAAGGTGCCATTGTAGACGTCAATGGTTCCAGACTGAAAACCAATGCTTCCGGCGTGGCAGAGTTCCATCTGCGTCCGGGTACCTATCCGGCAAAGATCAGGAAGAGCGGGTATGGCACTGTGACAGAAACAGTGTCTGTGGACAAGTCCGCAGTACCTAAAGCAGTTACCCTGATCCCGAATGCGTAGAAAGGAGCTGGGCGCTGATGAGTTATGCAGATGAAGGATTCTATACAGACCGATATTTGTTAGGCCGTAAGCCGGTCATCAGCGCCGGCTTTGACTTCTATTCCCGTCAGGCCAGCCAGGTGATTGACAGTTATACGTTCGGACGTTTAAAGCAGACGGCGAAGATTCCGGAGGCGGTGCGCCTGTGCTGCTGTGAGCTGGCAGAGGCTGAGTTTTCCAGAGAAAAGCAGAAGAGGGATTCTGGTGGGAAAACGTCCGAGAAGATTGGAACCTATTCCGTTAGTTTTGTCTCTTCTGAAGAGAGTGATTCTGCATATGCCAGGGAGCAGGGAACCATCGTGATGAAATGGCTTGAAAATACTGGCCTGTGTTATCCGGGGGTGTGAGATGTATACCAACACAGATGTGACATTGTATCTGTACAGCAAAGAGGGCAGGAATGTACAGTATACTCGCGTTCCCGTTTGGGGAGTGTACTGGGAGGATGTGCAGCAGTCCACATTTCTGAAGACAGGGCAGAAGGATGCGGCTTCTGTCTTGTTGGTAATCCCGTATGAGAGTCTGAATCGTCCGTTGCATATCACCAGAGGAAAGGATCTGGTTGTCAAAGGGATTATCACAGATAAAATCGACAGCAGCACGCAGGAGGCCTTGTCGAAGTCATTGGCAGACCTAAAAACAGCTCATGATTATGTGACCATTACCACAGTAGATGAAAGGCTGTATGGCAGTGAATCAGTATGGCATTATGAGCTGTCTTGTAAGTAAGGAGGCAGGTATAGAGGTTAAATTTGAAATGAAGTCCACAGAGGTCCTTCTGAGGGATCGCGGTTTGCAGAAAAATGGGCCAGTACAAAAGCTGGTAGACAGTGAGTGCATGAGGTACATGTCCCCATATATGCCACGCAGACAGGCGGGAGAGTTGGAACACATGATGGTTATGGCGACTGTGGTCGGATCCGGGCAGATCGACATTCCTGGGCCTTATGCTCATTACCTCTATGAGGGGGTTCTGTATGTGTCACCTACTACAGGAAGCGCGTGGGCGAAAAAGAATGAGATTAAAGTTCCGACCGGGAAGGCGCTTACCTATGCAGGGGCTCCCATGCGGGGAAAGAAGTGGTTTGAGAGGATGAAGGCAGACCACAAGGATGATATCCTCCAGGCGGCGCAGGCTCTGGCAGACAGGAGGGGAAGTTCATGACCATCATAGACTATATGCGGCAGACATTGACGAAGTATCCCAAGATATCCGAGTTTCTGGCCGGGGATGAGATTCACATTGATTTTACGGAGCCTGATCCGGTCAATTATGGCCTGACCAGCAACGGGGACAGTCTGGTAAAGGAGGATGTGCTGGGAAACCAGATCCGGCAGCATAATTTTGTTATGTATGCAGTCGGTCAGTCCTTTACAGATTATAACCGGCTGGCAAACAGTAACTTCCTGCTGGAGCTGTCACTCTGGCTGGAGAGGCTACCTTCCGGGGATGAGCTTACATTTCAGGCCGGAGAACAGGAACTAAAGGGAACTTTTTTAAAGGCAATCACAGCCAATGCAATGAGCATGGGGCTGATGGGGGATACCGTTGACAGTGGCGTAATGTATCAGCTACAGATCTACGCCCAGTACAAAATAGAAAGAGAGGAATTTTAAATGCCAGGAACAGTAACAGGGAAAATCAAACGTAAATTCATGGCGCACTATATTGATTCGGCAGCTCCGGGAGCGGGATCAGAGACGGCAAAATATGTCCGCTTAGGCAAGGATCTGGAAGAGTTCAATGTGGAAATGAACGCCAATGTGGAAACTAAAAACAATATTTTAGGTGAAACCTCTGTAAATCTGGACAGCTATCAGCCTCAGGCATCCGCTGAACCGTATTATGCAGAGATTGGCGATCCTCTGTTTGAACGGTTGCAGGCAATCATTGATGAGCGCCAGACTTTGGATGACCTGAAGACTTCCGTGGTGGAAGTGCATCTTTGGGACGAGGATGAGTCAAAGACTGGCTCCTATGTGGCATATAAAGAAGATGCCATTATTGAGGTTTCCAGCTATGGCGGTGATACAACCGGATACCAGATCCCGTTTAATGTACATCACACGGGCAACCGGATCAAGGGGCTGTTCGCATTGACTACAAAGACATTTACAGAAGATGGGAAAGGATGAAGAGGAATCCGAATGAGAAGTCTTAATTTTAATGATGGTTATGAGAGTTTTATGGTTAACGATGATCCGAACCGGGTGATCCGGTTTAACCCGGCTGATCCGGAGATTATCAACCGTGTTCTGAGCGTCCAGAGTGAATTTGGCGCTTACCAGATCCCGGAAGGGATTGAGCTGAATCCGGACGGAAGCCCTAAAACGGATTTGGAAAAGAACGGGGCATATGTGGCTGAATTTACGGCTGCCATGCGTAAGGCCTTTAATGGCATTTTCAATGCAGATGTGTATGACACGATTTTTGCAGGCCAGTCCCCGTTATGCATTATCGGTCAGAATTATCTTTTTGAAGGGGTTTTAAATGGATTGCTGGAACTGATGCAGCCGGCTGTAAAAGCCTATAACGAAAAGAACCGAGAGAAGATGAGCCAGTATTTAAAGGACGTGGAAGCCGATGAAGTTCTTACCGGACAGCCTTGAAGTGGGCGGAGTTACATATCCGATTGAAACAGATTACCGTAATATCCTGATTTTTCTGTCTGCCTGTACAGATCCAGATCTGACAGCCGCCCAAAAGCTTGAAATACTTCTAAGAAGGCTGTACAGGAAGGGATATGGCCAGATCCCTCAGGAACATATAGGGGAAGCTATCTTACAGGCGAAATGGTTTGTGGACTGCGGCAGGGAAGATGATGATAAAAGACCCGCTAAAAAGATGATGGACTGGGAGCAGGATGAGGCGATCCTGTTCCCTGCGGTCAATAAAGTAGCGGGAATAGAAACACGAGCTGTCCCTTATCTTCACTGGTGGACGTTTGCCGGGTATTTCATGGAGATTGAGGAAGGAACATTCTCTACGGTTCTGGGAATCCGTCAGAAAAAGGCCAAGGGAAAACGGCTGGAAAAATGGGAAGAGGAATTTTACAGAAATAATAAAAAGCTGTGTGATCTGAAGACCCGGTATACGGAAGAAGAACAGAAAGAGATTGATTATTGGAATAAGCTATTGGGTTAGGCACCGGAAGGTGTCTTATTTTATGCCCGGAAATGAGGTGAGAGTATGGCAGCAGATGGAAGCCTGAGATTTGACACTGCGGTCAATACAGAGGGGTTCAAGGATGGTATTTCAGTATTAAGTAAAGCGATGGACAGGCTGACAAAAGCAGTAGATCAATTATCTTCTAATATTATGACCCGTTTTGGAACCACAGAGCAGGCCATGCAGAAAGTGGCCGAAGGAGCAGAGAAAGCATCAGAAGAAATTGAGTCTATTGGCAGTTCCGCAGATCGGTCGACAGAAAGAGTAAAAAGCTTGCAAGAACAGATGGATGCAATCAGCGTGCATACAATGCAGGACTCTGCTGCTGATGTGGCAACCGCAGCCCCAGTATCTGTTCCAGTAGCGGCATCCGATATGGGATATAATCCAGAAGCAATGTCAGCAGTGTTTGGAAAAGCAGCAGAAGATATACGCAGTTGGTCGGATGCAATTAACATGTACGGTCAGCAGGCGGGATTTGCATTGAACGATCTGGAGCGGGATGCAGCAGAGGCAGGGCAGGCAATATCAAGTGGAGCCGATCAGGCAGAGAATACGGTGCAGAGGTATGTGGGTTTTAAGGATTCTGTAATCGGGGCCTTTAAAAATATGCCAGGAGCGTTTGCTCTTATTCCAAAAGCATTATCGTTAGAAATTTCCAAGATACCGGGGATTGTAAAGAGTGGTTTTTCCAAAGCGTCAGGAGTCATATCAGGCTTCGGAAAAGCACTTGGAAAAGGACTTGCAGGAAAAGCAAAATCGGCTGTAACAAGTTTAAAAGGACTGTCCAAGCCTGCTGATAAGGCAGCAAAGAGTATTTTAAAATTATCTAATATGTTCAAGCTGATGCTCATTCGCATGGCAATGCGCGCGGTTGTTCAGGGCGTAAAAGAGGGAATGCAAAATCTAGTACAGTATTCAGGAGACGCCAATCAAGCCATGTCAGAATTGACATCAAGTATGACATACGCCAAAAACAGTTTTGCGGCTGCTTTTGCACCGATTTTGTCTTTTGTAGTGCCAGCAATTACAGTGCTTATCAATGCCCTGGCTACAGCGGTAGGATATGTAAATCAATTTTTCTCCGCTTTAGGCGGGAAAGGTACGTTTGTCCGAGCTAAAAAAGTAAATCAGGATTATGCAGCCAGCCTGAAAAAGACTGGAGGCGCAGCAAAGCAGGCAGGAAAGGATGCGAAAAAGGCACTGGCCCCATTTGATGATCTGGTACAGATCCAAAGAGAAGGGGCGGATGACTCCTCTGGTGGATCAAGTGGAGGTATAGATCCCTCACAGATGTTTGAAACTGTAGCAATCGATCAGGGAATCAGTGATTTTGCAAATAAGCTGAAAGAACTGTGGCAGGCGGGAGACTGGGAAGGTATTGGACAGCTGATCGGCCAGAAGATCAATGATTCAGTCCAGAAGTTTACGGACTATATAAGCTGGGACAATGTAGGCGCTAAGATCACAGCATTTGTGACCGCATTTACTACGCTGTTTAACAGCCTGGTCGCAAATATTGATTGGTATTCGATCGGTATCATGATGGGTACAGGTATCAATACGTTAGTAAATACCTTATATCTGCTTCTTACTCAGATTGACTGGCTTATGCTGGGATCAGCTCTAGCAACGGGGCTTAATGGTATGGTCGCTACGATTGACTGGAATTTATTCGGAGCCACTCTGGGAGCATTTTTCCAAGCAAAAATTTCAGGTCTGTATGGTTTTGTGGATACCGCTGACTGGCCTTTGATCGGACAGGCTATTGGAAATGGACTTAACGGAACCATATCACAAATTGACTGGGGAATGCTTGGGCTGCTATTTGCCACAGGATTGGGCGGATTATTTTCTGTTGCCGGAAATTTTGCTCAGACGTTTGACTGGACAGGATTCGGTAATTCAATCGCCTTGAGCCTAAGTACGTTTTTCCAGACATTTGATTGGGCCGGATCTGGTACAGCCATCAGCGATATAGTAATTGGAATTTTGGATGCGCTCCTTACTGTAATTATTCAAACAGATTGGTGGGCTTTTGGTGATGGCATTGCAACCGCAATAGAACATATTGACTGGACAACAGTGGCTAACCGTTTTTTTGCGGTTATTGGGGCTGCACTGGGTGGATTTGCTGCTTTCCTGGGCGGATTGCTTTCTGATGGTGTAGAAGAGGCTAAAAATTACTTCCAGGAAAAAATAAAGGAATGTGGAGGAAATGTGGTAGATGGTATCCTTATGGGAATTGTGGATGGAATGAAATCTATCGGTACATGGATAAAGGCTAATATTTTCACTCCATTCATGGATGCATTTAAGGATGCATTCGGAATCCACAGCCCTTCTACTGTGATGGCAGAAATGGGTCAGTATCTCTGGGATGGATTCTGTAACGGTATTAAAGAGTTTTTCTCAAATCCCGGAGCATTTATTAAGGCAAACATTACGGATCCATTTGTGAACGGCTTGAAGAGCTTTCTCGGAATCCATAGCCCGTCTACTGTTCTGGCAGGGATTGGCTCCTACACAGTGCAGGGATTTAACCAGGGCGTGACGAGCGAACAGACTGCTTCCCAGAATGTGGTACAGTCATGGGCTTCTGGCGTGGCAAACTGGTTCTCAGAAAAGTTTGGAATCGGAACAGGGGATTCCGTAGAATCCAAGAAGTGGGCCAATAGCATTATGTCAGGATTTAACAATACTGTAAGGAAGAATTATACCCAGTCCCAGACGGTAATGGAAACATGGGCCGAAAACGTAAGGAAGTGGTTCGTGGGTGTTGACGAAAACCAGGGAGTAAATGAGCTTTCCTGGACGAAATTCGCAGACCTTATTATCCAGGCATTTAAAGCCAAAATAGAAGGTAGCCATTCCGAAACTCAGGGGCCTGTAGAAACGTGGGCCAGAAATGTCAGGGAATGGTTCTGGGGAGACAGTGATCCTCAGGGAACTGGCGGAATGTATGCAGCATTCTACGACATGGCAAAGCGGATCAACGAGGGCTTTGCAAATGGTATCAGCGATTTTGCATATATGGCAAAGGATGCGATCCGGAAGTGGGCGGCTGAGGCAATGGAAGAAGCTGAGGAAGAGTTTGACATCAATTCTCCCTCAAGAGAGTTTTACAACATTGCAGAGTATGTGGTCCGTGGATTCAACAATGGTATTGCTGATATGGCAAGATCGTCCCGTAGTATTGTGCAGGACTGGCTGGATGGTGTTATGGATGTATTTGACGGCGTACAGATCCGTCTTCCTATAGGGATTGATATCCCAAATGCGGCAGCATATCTTCCTAAGATGGCAAGAGGGAGTATTGTTCCGCCACGGGCTGGAGATATGGCCGCGTCTATGCGGAGCCGATCTTATGCGGAGGAAGAATTATTGTCTAATCTGATTGCAAGGCTCGATACTTTGCTTAGCCAGCAACAGGGAGACCGCAGCCAGCCAATCCAGATCGTATTAAATCTGACCGGAAGTATGGCGGCACTGGCAAGAGCATTAAAGCCAGAGCTTGACCGTGAGGCGGCGCGTAGAGGCGTAAGCCTGGTAGTGATAGGAGGAACCTGATGGCGGACAGTGTATTTTTAATGGATGGCAGAGCGTATAACGTGGAAGTGGAGTCTGATTCTCTGGAACGGAGTTTTGCAGTGACAGACACAGACCAGTCAGGGCGTACCATGGACTACACTATGGAGCGTGATGTAATTGGCACGTTTTATAATTATGCTATGAAGGTATACCCAAAAGATGGGGATACAGCCTCCTACGATGCATTTTATGACGCTGTTTCAGATCCTAATAGGGACAGCCATGAAATGACGTTCCCATATGGACAGGAGACATTAACCTTTCGCGCTTACGTCACCCAGGGCAAGGACAAGCTCCGTATCCGGAACGGGAAGAACCTGTGGGGCATGGATGGCCTGTCATTGAATTTCACGGCAATGGAACCGCAGAGGAGGCGATAGGAAATGAAATGGGATATCAGGGTGGAGAGCAATGGACAGCAGCCATATGCGTCAGTCGAGGATCTTGCAAATATGGAGCAGCAGCTCCCACCTTATGCTCTGTGCCTTCCGAGGTATGCAAAAATGGACAGCAACTATCCTAATGCCCCAGACCAGATAGAAAAGGGGCTGTATGGTTACATCAGTACAGCCCTTAGCGGCCAAGATGGAAGGTTTGAAAATCCTCCGGTAATCACGGTGACATTTGACCGTCTAAAGACAAGTAATGGTATATATCTGGTTTTTAACCGATTAAGTGGCGACTATGCATCCAGTATTCAGATCCGATGGAATAAGGACGGGGAGCTGGTGCATGAGCAGAATTTTGAGCCGGACGGGACAGAGTATTTCTGTCGAGCCAAAGTGCCGCTGTTCAATCAGATCGCAATTACATTCCTTAAAAGCAGTAGGCCCTATCGTTATCTATGGCTAGCTGTTATTAAAAACCAGAGGATGACGGATGCAGGCGGCTTGAAAATCGTTTATGACGATATCGCTCTGGGAGCAGCAGAGAATAATACAGCAGAGACACCGGACAAGGATTATTATGTAAATTTGCAGGATTTGAAAGAAGGGGTTGAGTTTCCGGATTATGCACTGTGCCTGCCGCGTTATGCAAAGATGGACGGAGGTTATTCCAACGCTCCGGATCAGCTGGAAGAGATGGGGTATGTAAGCGACAGTATATCCGGCCCTGATGGTGCATTTGCAGTACCGCCTGCAATCACATTTTCTTTCAGCCAGAATTATTCCAGCGTTGGGGTTACGCTGAGATTCAACGATTATACAGAAGACCGGTGCAGCCGGATCAATATAAAATGGTATCGTGATGAGGAACTGTTAAAGGATCAGGATTACGAGCCGGACAGTTATAATTATTTCTGTTACGGAGTAGTGGATTATTACAATAAAGTAGTCATTACGTTTTTGGAAACCAGCAAGCCATATCGTAATGTGTTTTTGACTCATATTATATGGGGGCTGATCCGGGTATTTAAGGATGATGAAATAGAGGACATTAACTGCCTGATGGAACTCAATTCAATCTCTGAAGAGGTCAGCATAAATACGATGGATTACACGATCCGAAGTAAAACAGAGTATGCGTTTGAGTTCCAGAAAAAGCAGAAACAGACCCTGTATTTTGACGAGGCGATTCTGGGGATTTATTACCTTAAGGACGGAAAACAGATCGGGGAAAAACGGTACTCAGTGGAGACACAGGATGCTGTCGGGATTTTGGATAACAATCCGTTTATGGGTGGAATCTATGAAAATATGTTGGTGTCTGAGATTTTGGACAATATTATGGAAGGTGAAGGCATTGCATATTTTTTAGATGATGCCTATAAGGAGACCAGAATAAGCGGATATTTACCCGTTACCAGTAAACGCAGCGCCCTGCAGCAGCTTGCGTTTGCGATTGGTGCTCTGGTAGATACAAGCTATGACCGCCAGCTGTATGTATACCCGGAGCAGACAGAGGTGACGACAGAATTTACTGGACGTGATATCTTTCTTGGCCTTACTGTGGACCACAGTGAAATGGTGACGGGAATCCGGCTGTATGCACACAGCTATATACCGAGCCAGGAGTCAGCAGAGCTGTATAAGGGAAGCTTAACAGGAGAAACTAAGCTGGAGTTTTCCGAACCGTATCATAGTCTGTCGATCATAGGCGGTACTATAGAAAAGCATGGGGCCAACTATGCGTATATCACTTCCAATGGCGGCGGAGAGGTTGTCTTGACGGGGCTTAGATATAACCACAATACGATCACTCTTTTAAAAGAGAACCCTAAGATTACCCAGAATAAAAATATTGCCGAGGTAAAAGAAGCAACCCTTGTCACCATGGAAAATGCGCAGGCGGTATTAAACAGGGTGTATGATTACTACAGCAATAATGAGAGTGTCAGCTTCCGGGCAGTTATCAACGATCAGGAACTTGGAAATCGTGTTCGGGTAACAACAGGATTTAAAGGCACAATGGAGGGAATGATCCGGAAACTGGATATGAAATTTTCACGGAGAAAAATCACAGCGGAGGTGACAGTGGGATGAGTACAGTGCTGGATACACTGATTACAGACCGGACCAGTGCAGACCTTGCAGCAGATCTGGATAAGGTCTATGCAGATTATATCTGCCTTAACCGGGTAGAGCAGGCTTGTGCTCTTCTGGCACAGCGGTTTGGCGTAGATATAAAAACCAAGGAATGGAAGATGGAGGACTACCGTACAGATACGGAAATGGCCCGACTGCTCGAAAATATCAAAAAGGTGAGAACGGCATATTTTGTAAAGTCCAGCACCCCGCCAACTCCGGTAAAGATCACATATGATAACATCTACCAGGCCAATGATATTGAGCAGATATTAAAGGATCTGGGAGATATGTATGACAGTATGATATCGGGGCAGAGGCGGTTAAGCTTTCATCTGGGGCGGAAGATGTTGGGAAACAGGAGGTAAGACATGGCATTAAAAACAGATTTCAAGGATGATATTTTTGAGGGAAACAGGAAGTATAAGCTGTCCCAGGATGGTACGGGAAATACTGAGATTCAGGATGTGACGGTCTATAGTCAGGAAGGCGACCTGTTCACAGCTGAACATATTAACGCCACCAACGAGGCAGTAAACGGTCTGTCAGAGGATATGGTAGACCTAAAAAAATCTGTCAGTGATGGAAAAGCACAGGTTGCCGCAGCCATCACTGCGAAACGGGTACCTACAGCGGCAACCGCAACATTCGGGGAGATGGCGGCCAATATCGGAAAGATTGTCCTGGGAAGCGGCAATGCGGTGCCGTCGGATGTTCTGGCAGGCAAAACGTTCACGAACAACGATGGTGTAGAATATACTGGCACCATGCCAAAACGTGGAGATTATTGGGGCTGGGGCAACAGCAAGGGCAATGATGGAGGCAATCAGAGAATGTGGGTCCGGCTTCCGGGCGGTTATTACAACGAGAATGCAGAAGTATATCTGTCATGGGCGGATATCCGGGCTATGGCAGGGATCACGCCGGAGAAGGTTAAAAAGAATGAGTGGATACTGGGGGTACAGGGAAATTTTGAGGGGTGGGTTCCGAACCCTCAGGATCTGTATTACAACGGGGTCAATAGTGCTGGTCTTATCCTTCTGTACGGCTGGACTTTTGAGAACACAAGAATAGCATTTTATTATGATAGTCTCGCTGGCTCGGTTCCGTCCTTCAGGTTTCCTAACGCTATCGATGTCAGAAGTTATTCGAGATTGATTTTTGAGGGATATTTTCATTGGTCTGCGGATTCGACTATGTATTGTATTCTTAATAATCCTACTCAGGTTAGTCGCGCCAATTTTAATAAAGGAGCCACTTATGTTGCACTTGATATTTCACAAGTAGTTACAATCAACACAAATGCAACCATTAATATGTCATTGAATAAAGCCTCAGGCGGTGTTTGTTATATCACCAGAATAAGGTTAGAGTAAATCAAGTTATTAAAAAGGAGCCAGATGATGGATGAATTAACAAAAGCAGAGCTGGCCCGCATCCGTGACGAGGATCAGCGC
>ERZ836760.1798-NODE-1798-length-20604-cov-22.052509_pt1 | contig 20604 bp, 19 predicted proteins | sample MGYA00519941_ERZ836760 | MGnify/ENA primary metagenome ERZ836760 (study PRJEB31850, sample SAMEA3708807) | human gut metagenome | biome: human gut; feature: human-associated habitat; material: faeces | place: China | collected 2014 ... | reverse complement strand
GCGCATCTCAAGTTTGTGCGAAGCACAAATCTTGCGTGTGAAAAATCTTATTTTTTACACTAAACCTCTTTATAAATATATCAAATATATCACTGTATATATTAAGGGTGGTGAAGATAAAAGTCAATGAAAATGTATATTCATAAAATGAATGAAAATGCAAGTTTGTTTTATAATTATATGAAATATATATTAATAAAATGCATTGCGGATAGTAAAATTATATATGAAAATATACATTGATAAATTATAAGAGGATATGTATATTATTAAAGTGAATGGCTGATGTAAAAATATAAAGAATATAGATAGATATGAAAGTTATAAAAGATAGAGACATGTACTAAAATCAGCCATTTTCATTATAATAGACAGGAATAAGGATTGGATAAGTGTGAAATACGAATCAGGACTTCAAAATGTATATGTGATAATTTCAGATAAAAGAAGCGATTACGAAGATATAAAAAGTACAATAAACGCAGGCATGTTAAAAAAGCATAAAACTATATTTAACAGTCTGGATGGATATCAGCATGATAAAGATATAATTATAAGTGATGGATTAAAACATAGCATAACAATTGGAAAAGAAATATGTGAAGATGTGGGTATTGGAAAAGAATATAGAGGAAGTGCAGCGTATGTTGTATATGATTATGAAGATATAACTGATATGTATTGTGAACATATATATGCCAGAAAAACACATACGCCAGCCTATATCTTAGAGACTGATAATTATATAGTCAGGGAAGAATGTGAAAATGATCTTGAGGAACTATACAGATTATATGATACATTGTCAGATTGTCCTTTTATAGAGCCATTGTATGAAGCAGAGCGTGAGAAAGAGTTTTTATCAGCCTACATTTCTAATATGTATGGTTTCTTTGATTATGGTATGTGGCTTGTATTTGATAAAAAAACAGGGGAACTTGTTGGACGAATGGGGATAGAAAACAGGAGCATAGATGGTGTAAACTGTCAGGAGCTGGGATATCTTGTTGGGAGAAAATACCAGAGACGAGGAATAGCATATGAGGTGTGCAGTAAGATTGTTGAATATGCAAGAGAATATCTTTATATTGACAGGTTGTATGCATGTATACATAAAGATAATATTCCATCAATTAATTTTATAAATAAAATGAAGTTTAAGCTGTATGCAAAGGATATTGATGATATGGATATATATGTAAGACAGCTGGATGAAAATAAATAACAGACGTTTACATAAATACATTAAAAATAGGAGTTTTTTGACTCTTTTTTGTGAAATGTGCAAAAAAATAAATATAAAAAATGTATAGAATTTTTACTGGCAGTTTATATGAAATAGTGATAAAATAAAAAATACGTTTATGGAATCAGAGGAGATATTTCGGGGGAGAAAGAATGAGTGATTTTAAGAAACAGTATGATAGAGAACTTAAATATCAGGAAGAGAAGTCTAATAAATATACATTAAATGGCGTTGTTATGTTAATAGCCTTAGAGCTTGTAGTATGGGCATTGAACGCAATAGGAATATTTGAAATAGACAAAAGAACGATAACGGTTGCAGTTATTATTTCTATAATATTATTGATTCCTATTGTGTTCATGATTATGAAAGAAGATACATCAAAAGAATGTTATAAATATATAGGTCTGACGTTAATATGTACTGCAACAGGGGTAATGTGTGCTCTTTTGTCATATCATGCAGTACTTTTGTATGTCATTCCATTATTATTCGCTGCTCATTACAGACAGAAAAAGATATTGTGGTTTACATCACTTATTAATTCAGTTTCTGTGTTTTTAAGTATGACACTGGGATTTTATTATGGAATCTGTGATCTTAATATATTGTTTGAGGGAAGTCATAAAAGAGACTGGTATATTAATGTATTAGAAAGTGGAACCGGGTATGTATTTAATTCGAATCCACTGTTTGTTATTATTGTTTTTGGTGTGATACCAAGATGCATGATTCTTTTGGCTATTACATTTATACTTCAGGATATAGTCGTTGGTGGAAGTGAGGATGCCGCAAGGATAGCCCAGCTTACATATATGAAGGAGACAGATTCAAGAACAAAGGTATTTAACAAGAATAAGTATGAGGAAATGGTTTTAACATATTATCCTTATATAGATAATATAAGAGTTATTTTCTGGGATATGAATAATCTTAAGATGATTAATGATACATATGGTCATGAATATGGAGATAAAGCGATTGAAAGATTATCATCCGTGCTTTATTCATTTTCAGATGACAGAAGGCGTGTATATAGAATTGGTGGGGATGAATTCGTTATGATAATAGATAATCCTGGTGATTATGAAGGAAAAGAAATATCAATATCGGCAGCAGACATGATTGAAAAGGCCAATGCAGGAAGTAACTTAAAGATTACGAGTGCAGTAGGAATGGCGAAGGGTTACGGAAGAGATGTGCTGGAAGTAGTAAAGAGAGCCGATGAGTCCATGTATAAGAATAAAGTAAAAACAAAAGCAGGTAGAGTGGGATAGTTATAGTGTGTATGGCATATAAACAGTAAATTATCATAAAAATTTCACATATTATTATAAATATTAATATATCTGAAAATGTTTTTGTAGTATAATAAAACGATGTGAGTGTTAAAATTCATTTCGACACTTACATCATAAGATGTCAATATTATGATATGATATTATTTTTATGATGATATTTGATACTTATATCGGTATTTATATGATACCAGGGTCAAAAGGTCTAAACCCACATGAGCTTGCTCATAGGTGGGTGAAAGACCTTGGGACCCGCCCCGATATGAGCATAAAAGTGGGATGATAATCCCACGATATGCGAATATTGGGGAGAATTGTGGGAGTGCGTAGCACGGAGCAATTCGTAGGTATCAAAGTCGTGGGCTTTTGCCCCCGACATCATTTATATGATAATGGAGGTTGTTATGGATAATAAGGAAGATGATATATCAATCCATACAAAAGAACAGATAGCAGGAAATGAAGATAACATATTTGAACAAGCAGCAAAGTATGAGAAAAAAAGAGAAAAGTCTCATTATTTTAAGAATGGATTGCTGCTTGGTATAGTAGCTGCATTTCTTGTAATGGTTATAATTGTTGTAAGTGTGGCTGGTGTGTGTATACAGAAGGGATATATTCATATAGGTGTTAATGGTGATGTATATATCCAGTCAGATGCAGTTACAGATGGAAGTGGAATAGGAAGTGAGGTTGAGGCTAAGCTGAATGCTATAGATTCTGTCCTGGATTCTTTCTATTTTGACGAAGTTGATGAGGAAAAGGCCAAGAATAACATATATAAAGCTTATCTTAGTTCTTATGGAGATAAATATACTGTTTATTATACAGCTGATGAGTATAATAAACTTAAGGAAACTACAAATGGTACATTTTATGGAATAGGAGCTGTCTGTCAGTTAAGTGAAGAAGGCGGAATCCTGCTTGTAGATGTATATGATAATGGTGCAGGATATAAGGCTGGATTAAGAACTGGAGACAGGATAGTCAAAGTAGATGATACAGATGTTACTGATATGGATCTGTCCTCGGCAGTTGCACTTGTCAAAGGTGAGAAAGGTACAACAGTCAGACTTGGTATTGTAAGAGAAGGGGTTACATGCGAGTATACAGTGGTAAGGGACGAAGTTGAAATCCAGACTGTAAACTATGCAATGACAGATGATTCCATAGGATATATAGCAATTTCACAGTTTGAAAGTGTTACGGCAAAACAGTTTAAGGCAGCTATTGAAGACCTTAAGGCGCAGGGAGCTAAAGGGATAGTTATAGATATAAGAAATAATCCAGGAGGCTTGCTTACAACTGTAGTTACTATGCTTAAATATATACTTCCAAATGGTCTTATTGTGTATACAGAAGATAAGGCAGGAAATAGAAAAGAATACAGCGATAGTGATAATGAAGAACTGGATATTCCACTTGCAGTACTTGTCAATGGAAATAGTGCGAGTGCTTCAGAAATATTTGCAGGTGCTATACAGGATTACAAAAAAGGTATCATAGTTGGAACACAGACATATGGAAAGGGTATTGTACAGACACTAAAGCCGCTTACCGATGGAAGTGCAATTAAGTTTACAATAGCCAAGTATTTTACACCTAAGGGACAGGATATACATGGAAATGGTGTTACCCCGGATGTTGTTGTGGAATTTGATAAGAATGCTGATGAGGATACACAGTTTAACGCAGCCATAGACAGCCTGAAGGCAGTTATGAATTAAGCTGTATTATTATTAATATTGTTATTATTATTAATATTGTTATTAGTATTAATATTATTAGTATTATTAATATTGTTATTAGCATTATTAGTATTGTTAGTAGTATTCAGGCCTTGCATGATACTGAATGAAAACGAAATATAATAACAGGTGCAGATAAATGTTCTGTTTATAAAAGGAATGTTAATGGATTATCCACTAATAAAATAGGAACAGATGTTCTGTATTAGATAGACAAAGTCTATTTTTTGTAGTAGAATTAAGCATGTAAGTGCATACTATGAAATATTGACTTTGTCTTTTTTTAGAAATGTTTTGTGGGAATCTTATTTCAGGAAGGAGATGGCATTATGGAGTTTAAGTTACATGCCCCATATGAGCCAACAGGCGACCAGCCCCAGGCTATAGAGGAACTTGTAGAAGGATTTAATGAAGGTAATCAGTTTGAAACTTTAGTTGGAGTTACAGGCTCTGGTAAGACATTTACTATGGCAAACATTATCCAGCATGTACAGAAGCCTACTCTTATAATCAGTCATAATAAAACATTAGCAGCACAGCTGTACTCTGAGATGAAAGAGTTCTTTCCTGAGAATGCAGTAGAGTATTTTGTTTCTTATTATGATTATTATCAGCCAGAGGCTTATGTGCCACAGAGCGATACTTATATAGCCAAGGATTCTTCGATTAATGACGAGATAGATAAGTTAAGACATTCAGCAACAGCGGCACTGTCTGAAAGAAATGATGTAATCATAGTTGCTTCAGTTTCATGTATATATGGATTAGGTGCACCTATTGATTATAAGAATATGGTTATCTCACTTCGTCCAGGTATGGAAAAAGACAGAGATGAGATGATAAGAAAGCTTATAGATATACAGTATATGCGCAATGACCAGGATTTTAAGCGAGGAACATTCAGGGTAAGGGGAGATGTTGTAGAGATATATCCGTCAGCTTCCAGTGGAGATGCTGTGAGAGTAGAGTTTTTTGGTGATGAGATAGACAGGATAAGCGAGATTGATTCTCTTACCGGTGCGGTTAAATGTAACCTTGACCATGTTGCTATATTTCCTAATTCACATTATGTTGTTGAAAAAGAGAAGATGGAAAAGGCGATTGAGAATATAAAGAAAGAGCTTGCAGAGAGAATAGAGTATTTTAAGAGTGAGGATAAGCTTCTTGAGGCACAGAGAATAGAAGAACGAACGAACTTTGATATAGAGATGATGCAGGAAACAGGCTTCTGTTCAGGTATTGAGAATTATTCAAGACATTTAGCAGGGCTTCCGGCAGGGTGTCCACCATATACGCTTATGGACTATTTTCCAGATGATTTTATGATTATTGTCGATGAGTCACATATTACTATTCCACAGATAAGGGGAATGTATGCAGGCGATCAGGCAAGAAAGACGACACTTGTAGACTATGGCTTCAGGCTTCCTTCAGCGAAGGATAACAGACCGCTTAATTTTCAGGAGTTTGAGGGCAAGATATCACAGATGCTTTTCGTATCTGCTACGCCTAGCAGGTATGAGGAAGAACACGAGCTTATGAGGGCAGAGCAGATTATAAGACCTACAGGACTTCTTGATCCAGAGATAACAGTCAGACCAATAGAGGGTCAGATAGATGATCTTATAAGTGAGATTAATAAGGAAGTTGAGAAGAAGAATAAGATACTTGTGACTACACTTACCAAGCGAATGGCAGAGGATCTCACAGATTATCTAAAGGAAGTCGGAATAAGAGTCAAGTATCTTCATGCGGATATTGATACACTAGAGAGACAGAAGATTATAAGGGATATGCGACTTGATGGATTCGATGTGCTTGTTGGTATTAATCTGCTTAGAGAGGGACTTGATATTCCGGAGATAAGTCTTGTGGCTATTCTTGATGCGGACAAAGAAGGCTTCTTAAGAACAGAGACTTCACTTATCCAGACGATAGGACGAGCAGCAAGAAATGCAGAGGGACACGTTATTATGTATGCAGATACTATAACAGAGTCTATGGAAAAGGCTATATCTGAGACGGAAAGACGTAGAAAGATACAGCAGGAGTACAATGAGGTACACGGAATAACCCCTCAGACTATAAAGAAGGCAGTAAGAGATCTTATAAGTATATCTAAGGCAGCAGAAGCAGATAATTCAAATGGAAGGCTTGATGTAGATTATGAATCTATGAGCATTAAAGATCTTGAAAAGGTTAAGAAGCAGATTGAGAAAAATATGCGTAAGGCTGCAGCAGAGCTTGACTTTGAACAGGCGGCTATGCTTCGTGATAAGATGATTGAGATTAATAAGTATATTTATGAGGATAAGAAGTCAGGCAAGTGATAAGAGGATATATTTTACAGTTTTTTAAATAATCGTTTTTGTTTGTGGTTGACATACATTTCAATAGATTAGGTAAAATATATCTTCATAACAGGAACATAATTGTACAATATTTTAAATTTGCTCATTTATAGCTTGATATCAATTAAGCCAGATTAAGCTACGAGTTCAAAAGCAATGTTATGCAGTCAGTAATGGCAGGCAGATATTATCATTATGGTATTATATGATGTAGGTGTCAAATGTATAAAAGCATTTGCTGCTTACAGAAAAAGTCTTTTTAATTGAGGCGGTTAAGGATTAAGAAAGAAGAAATAACGGAGAAAATAGAATATGGAAAAAGGCGATTACAGGAATTATATAAGAATAAGAGGTGCAAGTGAGCATAATCTTAAAAATATTGATGTAGATATACCAAGGGACAGTCTTGTAGTACTTACGGGTCTGTCTGGTTCTGGTAAGTCAAGTCTTGCCTTTGATACTATATATGCAGAAGGCCAGAGAAGATATATGGAGTCATTATCTTCATATGCAAGGCAATTCTTAGGACAGATGGAAAAGCCGGCGGTAGAGAGCATAGAAGGACTTTCACCAGCTATTTCCATAGACCAGAAGTCAACTAACAGAAATCCACGTTCAACAGTTGGAACTGTTACAGAGATATATGATTATTTCAGATTATTATATGCAAGAATAGGTACACCACATTGTCCAAAGTGTGGCAAAGTAATCAACAAGCAGACTGTAGACCAGATGGTTGATACTATTATGGAGCTTCCAGAAAGAACAAAGATACAGATATTAGCTCCAGTTGTAAGAGGAAGAAAAGGTGAACATAAGAAGCTTTTTGAACAGGCTAAAAAGAGTGGTTATGTAAGAGTTATTGCTGATGGCAATATGTATGAGCTTACAGATGAGATAAATCTTGATAAGAACAAGAAGCATAATATAGAAATTGTTGTTGACCGTCTTGTAGTTAAAGATGGAATTAACAAAAGACTTACAGACTCAATAGAAACAGCACTTAAGCTTGCAGAGGGACTTATGACAGTTGATGTTATAGATGGTGAGCCGATTAACTTTTCACAGAGCTTTTCGTGTCCGGATTGTGGCATAAGCATAGATGAGATAGAGCCAAGAAGCTTTTCGTTCAACAATCCATTTGGTGCGTGTCCTGATTGTTACGGACTTGGTTATACAATGAATTTTGATGCAGAGCTTCTTATACCAGATGATTCATTAAGCATCGATGAGGGAGCTATAGTTGGTATGGGATGGCAGTCTGTAAAGGATGAGGGCAGCTTTTCAAGGGCTATTATGAGTGCACTTGCAAAGGAATATAACTTCAGTTTATCAACACCATTTAAGGATTATCCAGATGATATTAAGGATATGATTATAAATGGTACTAAGGGCAGAAGTGTTAAAGTGCATTACAAAGGCCAGAGAGGCGTTGGAGAATACGATATAGCATTTGAAGGCCTTATCCATAATATGGAGAAAAGATATAGGGAAACTTACTCAGACAGTGCAAAGCAGCAGTATGAGGAATTCATGCGCATAAGACCTTGTAAATCCTGCCACGGACAGAGATTAAAGCCATCATCTCTTGCTGTTACGATAGCAGATAAGAATATATATCAGATTACGGATATGTCTATTGTTAAGTTAAAGAAGTTCTTAGATGAGCTTGAGCTTACAGACAGACAGAAGTTTATCGGTGCAGATATACTTAAGGAGATTAAGGCAAGAATACAGTTTCTTATGGATGTAGGACTTGATTATCTTTCATTATCAAGAGCTACAGGTACGCTTTCAGGAGGAGAGGCACAGAGAATAAGACTTGCGACACAGATAGGTTCAGGACTTGTTGGTGTGGCTTATATACTTGATGAGCCAAGTATCGGACTTCATCAGAGAGATAACGACAAGCTGCTTGGGACACTTATACATTTGCGTGACCTTGGTAACTCAGTTATTGTGGTTGAACACGATGAAGATACTATGCGTGCCGCAGATTATATTGTTGATATAGGACCTGGTGCCGGACGTAATGGAGGAGAAGTTGTTGCGACAGGAACAGCAGCTGATATTATGGCATGCAAGGATTCACTTACAGGTGCATATCTTAGCGGAAGAATCAAGATTCCAGTGCCGGCTAAGAGAAGAAAGCCTACAGGCTGGATAACTGTTAAGGGTGCAAGGGAGAATAATCTTAAAAATATTGATGTTGATATACCACTTGGAGTATTTACATGTGTAACAGGTGTATCGGGTTCAGGAAAGAGTTCCCTAGTGAATGAAATTCTGTATAAGCACCTTGCTAAGTCTTTAAACCGTGCAAGATGTATCGCTGGTGACCATGATGATATTACAGGAATCGAGCAGCTTGATAAGGTTATAGATATTGACCAGTCGCCAATAGGAAGAACTCCACGTTCTAATCCTGCGACATATACGGGTGTATTTGATATGATAAGGGATCTTTTTGCTTCAACAACAGATGCTAAGGAAAGAGGTTATAACAAAGGACGTTTCAGCTTTAATGTAAAGGGAGGACGTTGTGAGGCTTGCTCCGGAGATGGTATTATCAAGATAGAAATGCATTTCCTGCCTGATGTATATGTTCCTTGTGAAGTGTGTGACGGAAAGCGTTATAACAGGGAAACACTTGAAGTCAAGTATAAGGGAAAGAGCATATATGATGTGCTTGATATGACAGTTGAGGATGCAGTTGATTTCTTTGAAAATGTGCCATCAGTCAGAAGAAAAATAGAAACTCTTAATGACGTTGGACTTTCATACATTAAGTTAGGACAGCCATCTACAGAGCTTTCGGGTGGTGAAGCACAGAGAATAAAGCTTGCTACAGAGCTTTCTAAAAGAAGTACAGGAAAGACTATATATATTCTTGATGAACCTACAACAGGACTTCATTTTGCTGATGTCCACAAGCTTGTTGATATACTTCATAAGCTTGCGGAGGGCGGTAACACTGTTGTTGTTATTGAGCATAATCTTGATGTTATCAAAACAGCCGATTATATTATAGATATGGGACCAGAAGGCGGCGACAGAGGTGGTACAGTTATTGCAAAGGGTACACCAGAAGAGGTTGCCAAGGTTAAGAAGTCTTATACGGGACAGTATGTTAAGAAGTATTTATAAGGATGGTGCAGATGACGGCATTGTGGATTAAAGTTCAATGATAGAAGATGTTTAAAGTCTCTAAATTGGCAAATTTGAAAATTGCAGGTGCTGGTCAGTGTTATAAATTATAAAAACATATCTTTTATAGTTATTTTGAATAATATAAAGTGTAAAAATACGACATTTGATTGCTAGGAGAAGAAAAATGGTATCAGGCATTATATTTGATATGGATGGTATTCTTATAGATTCAGAAAGACAGTCTAATGAGGGCTGGATATGGGCGGCAGGGCAGCTTGGAGTGGATATGCCTATGTGGCTTATAGACAGCTTTAAAGGCGCTCCGGCAGAGCTTTGCTGCAAGTTTTTTGATGATTATTACAAGGGTGTGATAGATTATTGGGAAGCGAAGGAGCTTAGAACACAGTATGTATACAAGATAAGGGAAACAGAAGGTATTCCTGTTAAAAAGGGTGTAAAGGACATATTTGAATATATAAGAAATAGTGGACTAAAGTGTGCGGTTGCTACATCAACAAGGCGTGAAAGTGCTGAGAAAACACTTCATGAAATAGGAGTGAGGGATTATCTTGATGCAGTTGTATATGGAGATGAAGTCGAACATGGAAAGCCAGAACCGGATATATTTCTTCGTGCTGCCAAGGCAATAGGCGTAAATCCGTCAGAGGCAGTAGTAGTTGAGGACAGTATCAATGGAATTAAGGCTGGATATGCGGCAGATATGAGAGTTGTCCATATTCCTGATACAATAGCAATAGGCGATGATATCAGGAAGCTTACATATATGGTATGTGGTGACCTTAATGGACTTATCGATGTTGTGGAAAGTATTAACAAACCGGCTATTAACAGGAAAAATGTAATCAATACATTTGCAGAGTATGTAAGAAATTACGACCCATCAGATGAAAAGATAAAACTTAAAATAGATCATACCTACAGAGTAGCAGGAATGTGTCAAAGAATTGCAGAATCATTAGGCTTAAGTGAACCAGATGTAGATATTGCATGGCTTCTTGGAATGTTACACGATATAGGAAGATTTGAGCAGATAAGGCGTTTCGGTACATTTAATGATGCCCAGTCAGTAGACCATGCAGAATTCGGTGCAGACCTGCTGTTTAAGGAAGGTCTTATAAGGAAGTTTGCAGAAGGGTATTATGAAGAATGTGAGCTTGCACAATCGTATAATCAGTCTGATTATTGTCAGGAAGAACGGAAAATTAAAGAATTCTTAGTTAATAATGATGCAACGACTGTCGATGATGAGCAGATAATAAAAAATAATGAGCACCACAATAAAGATACAGGACTTCTTGAAATGGCAATAAGACAGCATAATAAGTATCGTGTAAAAGAAGACCTCACTGAAAGACAGCGTATGTTTTGTGATATACTGCGTGATGCAGATAAGGTTGACATATTTAAGGTAAATGCAGATATTCCTATGGAGATTATATATGATGTAACAACAGAGGAGCTTAAAAGCGGAGTTATATCCAAAGAGGTACTAGAAAGCTTTTATAAGAGGGAAACAGTGCTTAAAAGTGTGAGAAAGAGTGCTGTTGACCATATCGTAGGGCATATATCACTGCTTTTTGAACTTGTATATAAAGAAAGTTATAGACAGGCCAGGGAACAAGGTTATGTATATAAACTGCTGGATTTTAAGTCTGATGTACCTGAGGTCAATGCAGAATTTGACGATATGAGGAAATATGTAGACGAGTTCCTTATGGAAATATAAGGCTGTATAAATCTGAAATTAAGCGGTATAAGCATACAACAGATTAATAATAGGAGGTTGTGTTGTATGGGATTGTAATAAAGATTGAAGAATATGCTTGTCTTTATACCGCTTGTTTACTATAATAAATGTATATATGAGTTGTAGATGTGTTATATATACTGATATATACTTTAAAAGCAATGGAAAGAAATATAAAACAATAAAAGCTGTAAATTGATATAAAAAATTGTTATGTAAAATATCTAATTAATATATGTGTGTGTTATATGTATATATTATATATGTATATGTTATATATATGTATATTATGATACCAGGGGCACAAGGTCTAAACCCACATGGGCTCGCTCATAGGTGGGTTTAGACCTTGTGACACGCCCCCGATATGAGCATAAAAGTGGGATGATAATCTCACGATATGTGAATATTGGGTAGGATTGTGGGAGTGCATAGCACGGAACAATCCGTAGGTATCAAAGTCGGGGCTTTTGACCCCTACATAATATTATTTATATATGCATATTGTGTCTGTATATTTTTTATGATTGGCTGATTAAAGTATAGAAATGCATATAAAATATATCTTCAACGCAAACTTATGATTAGGAAAGGGACAATATGAATCAGGAAAAGGTTATAGTTATTGACTTTGGCGGACAGTACAATCAGTTAGTTGCACGTCGTGTCCGTGAATGTAACGTATATTGTGAGATATATTCTTACAAAACACCTCTTGAGCAGATTAAGGCGATGAACCCTAAAGGAATTATCCTTACAGGGGGTCCGAATAGCTGCTATGAAGAAGGTTCACCTACTTGTACTAAAGAGCTTTTTGAACTTGGTGTTCCAGTGCTTGGATTATGTTATGGTGCTCAGCTTATGCAGCACGTTCTTGGCGGCAAGGTTGAGAAAGCTCCAGTAAGAGAGTATGGAAAGACAGAGACATTTGTTGATAAGAGCAGTGCTTTATTTGGAGATGTTTCAGAAAAGACTATCGTGTGGATGAGCCATTTTGACTACATTTCGCAGGTTGCTCCAGGATTTAAGATAATTGCACATACAGCAGACTGTCCAGTGGCAGCAGCAGAGTGTTCAGAAAAGAACCTCTATGCAATCCAGTTCCATCCAGAAGTTCTTCATACACAGGAAGGTACAAAGATGCTTCACAACTTTGTACGAGGAGTATGCGGATGTGCTGGAACCTGGAAAATGGATGCATTTGTAGAGAATACTATTAAGGAAATACGTGAAAAGGTTGGCGATGGTAAGGTATTACTTGCACTTTCTGGTGGAGTTGATTCATCAGTGGCTGCAGGTCTTCTTTCAAGAGCTATCGGAAAGCAGCTTACATGCGTATTCGTAGACCATGGTCTTCTTCGTAAGAACGAGGGCGATGAGGTTGAAAGTGTATTCGGTCCAGAAGGACAGTTTGACCTTAACTTTATAAGGGTAAATGCACAGGAAAGATATTACTCTAAGCTTGCAGGTGTTACTGAACCAGAGGCTAAGAGAAAGATAATTGGTGAAGAGTTCATCCGTGTGTTTGAGGAAGAAGCCAAGAAGATTGGTGCAGTTGATTTCCTTGCACAGGGAACTATATATCCAGACGTTGTAGAGAGTGGACTTGGCGGTGAATCAGCGGTAATCAAGTCACATCACAATGTAGGTGGTCTTCCAGATTTCGTTGATTTCAAGGAGATTATTGAGCCACTCCGTGATTTATTCAAGGATGAAGTACGTAAGGCTGGTCTTGAACTTGGCATACCAGAACATCTTGTGTTCCGTCAGCCATTCCCAGGTCCAGGACTTGGAATAAGAATTATCGGCGAAGTAACAGGCGACAAGGTTCGTATCGTACAGGATGCCGATTACATCTACCGTGAAGAAGTAGACAAGGCAGTAGAAGCCTACAAGAAAGAAAATGGCAAGGCACCAGCCTGGATGCCAAACCAGTACTTTGCAGCCCTCACTAATATGCGTTCAGTTGGTGTTATGGGTGATGAAAGAACTTATGACTACGCAGTTGCACTTCGTGCAGTCAATACAATTGACTTTATGACAGCCGAAAGTGCCGAGATACCATTTGAGGTACTCCAGACAGTTATGAGTAGAATTATAAACGAGGTGCGTGGGGTTAATAGGGTATTCTATGACCTGACTAGTAAGCCACCGGGAACGATTGAGTTTGAGTAACTTTCAAATTCGTGGGAAGTCAGTATTTAAGCGACTTCCCACGCTTTTTATTGTTAAAATGACACCCAAATGACATACATTTTTTAAAATACAACGTTTAAAGGTATTTAAAGGGCAATCCACGACTTGCAAAACAGCATACATATCTGCTGTCAATTTCATAGTATCCATCTTTCATCATAACAACGAAAGCTTCATCGGCTTGAAGATTTTTTGACACCAATTCATTAAATCTTATACGGTTAATAATTGTCTTTTCTTTCTTATCACAATCCCATAGAACAATATCATCATTTTCGTATGTATGATAATTAGGAAGTACCTTTTGTATCTCACCAAGAAGACTGAGCACCTGATCTTCGGCCGTCTTATTCTGTGTTATTCCTGTAGCACGGACTTCCTGAAGACCGAAAGCTATCTGTTTTCCTTTATCTGGATAAAGATGTGCGTATGTCTTCCAGGTTGTCTGCACATTCTTATGTCCTAATCTCTCTGATATCATCAGAATATTAAAGCCCATTTCGATAAGAAGTGATACATGCGAGTGTCTTAGGTCATGTACTCTTATAGGTTCAAGACCTGCCATGTTGGCCAACCTTTTTATTTCATAGAGAAGAAATGACTTTGTGAACATAAATAATCTATCGTGTGGCTGCAGTCCATAGAGCTTGGACATATATTCTTGTACTTCGTCGTATAAGAATTGAGGTATAGGAACTTGTCTTATACTTGATTCATTCTTAGGCTCTTTGATTATATATTCACCATTAAGCACAACAAAGTTCTTATCTATATTAAGTTTTAAGTCATTATGGAAATCGGCAGGAGTGAGTGCAAGAAGTTCTCCTTCTCTTATGCCGGTCCAGAATAGTATGTCAAATGCTACTTTTGCACCAGATTTATCTGCATAGCTGATAAACTGCTCATACTGATCCAGTGTCCATATCTGCATAGCATCAGCCTCACCTTTTCCCATGCTGCCAGCACGTTCGCAAGGATTGTATGATAGCTTATAATAGCGTACGGCATAGTTCATAATTGCATTAAGCTCATTATTAAGTGATTTAAGATAGGTTGGGGCGTATCCTTTGCCAGGATATAAATCATTGCCTTGTTTCTGTATGGCTGTCTGCCAATTAAGGACATCAAGTTCATCAATAGTGTTGATGGGTTTCTGGTTAAAGAATGGCGTTATCATCTTGTTAAATGCCCTCTGTTTCCTTGCAGCAGTAGTAACAGCTATTTTCTTATTATCAATCATATCACGCATATAATTGTCCACAAGAGCAGAGAACATAATATCAGGAGTATGCATATATTTTGATTTAAACTCCATTTCATAATCAAGAGCGTCTTTCTTTTTTAAGAATCCTCTTTTACATTTCTGACGTGTTTTTCCCAACCAGTCCTTATATTTAAACTTGGAAGACCAAGTGTTATTCTTTTCTTTATAAGCAGGCAAGTGGTTCACTCCTTTCTTGACTGTTTTTCATCATAGTGATATAATGCACTTAACAAGAGAGCTATCGACTAGACACCACCTAGCCGCTGGCAAAATATCTTAGCTTAAAATAGCGCCTTATCTTGTCAGGACGAGGGCGCTATTTTTTGTGTCTACAACAAGTTATAACAAGAGTAATGATTGCACAAAGCATAATTACAAATGTGAATAAATCTGTGTATGTAACCATAGCACCAGCCCCTTTCGTAAAAGTCCAGTGGCTGGAAATATCGCCCCGATAGCTCCCCGGTTAAATGCATTATATCTGTTTATTTAATTGTTCTTTTCTTTATGATGTTCGTAGGATTTTTCTAAAGCCTCAAGAGTTAGCATATCAAGCTCTTTGTCAGGCAGGAGACTATCATTTCTTAATGTTCTTATATGATAAAATTCATCTTTGGCAAGCTGATCCAGTTTATTCAGGCGTTCCTCAATCATATGTTCATATGTTTTATCATTAGAATTAAGGGTTGAATAATTATTATTCATAAGAAGCCTCCTTATTGTAGAAATATGCTGCAACATATTTCTATTCATTATGTTGTTCTTTTACTATCACAGATGTTCCATCTACTGAAACACCAATAATATCCTTGCGGAATACTATAATTTCATAGGAAATACCTATAATGGCATTCCCGCCTTTGGCAATAGATTCTTTAATCATATCATCAAGAGCGATAGATTTTGCTTTCTTTATCTTGTCGGAATATGCACTAGATTCCACACCCAAAATATCTGAGAGGTTTGATTCGAAAGTGGATATAAATCCAGTTCCGATTACAGACTCTCCAGAAACAAGACCTACATACTTTGTAATATCAAATGTTTCAAAAGAAAAACCGGTTGTAAGTAAGTGACTAGGACGTTTTATTAACGCTCTTTTTTTAGCGATTTCTTGCTGTTCTGCAAGCTCTTTTTCATTATAGTCTTTTACGGTAGCTTCTACTGAAAATCCACAGTTGAAGCACATTCCGCTAGTTAACATATCAGAAGATAATTCTTGGCCACATTTTAAACATTTCATATTAGTAACCTTTCCAGCCTCGGTACCATTCGAGGCTTATTATTTTCCAGAAGCTTTTTTCAGGTCATTATCATTGCTTAATCGTTGTTCTCTCAGTAATTCTTTCATTTTGCCAATAATTATGTCTTGATTGTCTTCGGAAAGTTCACGGTAAGCATTTAATATTTTCTTTTCATTAGGAGAAAGCTCATAAATTCCTATTGTAGGGAAAAAACTCTGAATTGTTGATTCAAAATTTGTATCGGTGACAGAATATGTCCTATAAAAATTTAACAATTCACGTTCTTTGTAGGTTGTATATTCGGGTTCACTTTGTTCAGATTCTTCCTTATCATCAGTTTTACATAATAAGTAATCTGTAGATACTCCGAAAAATTCAGCAAGTGTCTTAATGGTATCTGATGTAAGCGGTATTTTTTCGTTTTCATATTTTGACATAGCTGCACCTTGAACATTTAAAACTTTTCCAAGTTCAGGCTGTGTCATGCCGAGTTCTTCTCTTAATTGCTTAATTCTATTCATAATTACCTCCTATATTATTATAACGATTTCCTATAAGGAAAAAAATAAGTTTTCCAAAATGGAAAAATATTTAAAAAAAACTATTGACTTTCCTAGTGGGAAAGTTTAATATAATGATACAAACTTTCCTAACAGGAAAGAAACGAGGAGGTGAAATAGTGGCTAACGAATTAAGAGAGTTGCGTAAAGAAAAAGGAGAAACACAAATAGAACTAGCACAATTGCTGGGATTAAAAACAGCTTCAGCATACTGTAAAAAAGAAAATGGAAGCGTGCCGTTTTCTTTAGAGGAAGTTAAAATTCTTTCCTATCATTTCAATAAACCAATTTCTTTTTTTTGCAAGTAAACTTTCCTAATAGGATATTTTGATTATATAGAAAGGAGCTTAAAAAATAAATGGGAACAAATCCTACGAAAGCAGCTGGCAATATATATTGTCAGTGCAGAAAAGAAGCTGCAAAGTACAACGACAAGTTGAATAGCAGAGAAGGAGCGGCAGAGGTCTTAGGAATGTCGTCAAGTACATTATCGGATTATGAATTAGGGATAACCAAGATAATACCGGCAGAGAACATTCTTAGAATGGCTGATGTATATAACGCACCACAGCTTAAGAATCATTACTGCAAGAATTGTTGTCCACTAGGCAGCGATATTCCAGAGATTAGTATGGATGACCTGGATAGAATAACAGTAAGAGCTTTAGCTTCACTTAGAAAGGTTCAAGTAGTTAAAGAAGATTTACTTGATATAACTGCAGATGGAATTATTGATGACGGCGAAAAACCAAAACTTGAACAGATAATAAAAGATTTGGATGAACTTATGGAAGTTTCACAGAATTTAAAAGTCTGGGCTGAGAGAAATCTGTAGAAGAAAGGAGTAGGCATATGCAGACAGTTGTAAAACAGCCTGAGGTTGCAGTTGCATATTACACAGTTAAGAACTGCATTAACTTCTCGTCCTTTAAGTTAGGATATAATTGTAATGACATAACTCTTATGCCTTACAAGGTATTTCCTGATAATAAGGAATTTGAATATGTAAGTAATAAGGTTATGGAAGTTCTTAATATCATTGAGCCAGAAGATGATAAAGAGGAACTCGTTAAAGAAGCAAAAAACTAATAGAAAGCAAGGATGTGGATGCGTATTGGGCACATGTGCTTTGGCAAAGGCATGGACTCAGAATAGAAGATTACGAGAAAATGACAGAAGCCCAGAAAGCATTCTATATAGCTTCAGAAAGATATGAAGATGAACATCCTTGCAGAAAAGATGGTTATATGTTCAGAACAGCTGTGAAGGGGGGTAAATGATGGCAGGGTTATCCGTAAAATTCACTGCTTTAGATGCAATAAGTGCTAAGTTTGATAATATGGCCAAGGCGGGAACAAAGGCTACAGAAGCATTTAGCAATATGGAACGTACAGGCGATAAGGCTATGGATAATGTAGCAAGCAATATGGACAATGTAACACAGGGAATGAAAAATACCACAACTGCTACAGATAATTGTTCAGATGCTATGGAGAATTACGACAGTGCCTGTTCCAAGGCGGCAGACGCTATGGAAGAATATGAGAATGCCTGCAATCAGATATCTAAGGCAACAGAAGACGTTGCCAGTAATCAGTCACAGGTAGAGGAATCAATGTCAGGCATATCAACTTCAACAGATAAAGCAAAAGAATCTATGAAGAAATACACAGATGAAACTGAAAGGTTAGGTGAACAGTCAAAGAAGACGAGCAAAGAAGCCTCCTCGGCAATGAGTGGGCTATCTCAGGTAATTACAGCATTTGGGCTAAGTACTGCAATAAGTAAGATAAAAGATGAACTTAAAGAATGTTCTGTTGAGGCTGAGAACTTTGAAACAATGGCGGCAAAGTTATCTACGATTGCTGACACAACTGTAATATCAATGAATACATTATCAACACAGGCCATGAAGACATCAAGAGATACAGCAACAGATATTAACCAGCTTACAGATACAGCATACAATGCTATATCAGCCGGTGTTAATACAGCTAATGCTTTTAGTACAGTTGAAGATGCGACAAGACTTGCAACATCAGGTTTTACAAGTTCAGCTTCCGCATTGTCAGTATTAACAACCACCTTGAACGCTTATAAGCTTAGTGCAGATGAAACAACCAACATATCTGATTCGCTGATTATGACACAGAATTTAGGTGTAATGACTATCGATCAGTTGAGTACTTCAATGGGTAAAGCTATATCTACAGCCTCCGCTTCCACTGTACCTTTGGTGAAGAAAGAATGGAGATTTATTCCATGGTATCTTGTGTCATTGTAATGCTGATGATTTATTCCACCGCAATAACCATCATTTGCTTTGCTATACCAAATTTCTTCAGCTTTATCTTTAGTAATATTCTTATCTTTTTTCATAGCATCAAGAAGTGTTTTATTAAGTTTGTGACACCAGTGTTTTTCTCTATCCCCAATTTGAAGAGCTTCGTAAATTAAATCTTGTCTGGCAGTCATAAAGCTAACTAATCGTCTGAGAGTTATTGCTGTATGATTTGCACCATCAACATGTATATGAATACCACAACTGCTATGAGCTTTTGCACCATTTTCTCTGAGTTTTCGTATGATATTTTGGAGAAGCTCAATGTCTGAATAATTAAGTGGTGGTGTTACAAATTCAACTTTGTATTCATCAAGAGCAGCATTCGTACCATCGTTTATTATTGGACAAATAGAAGAATCTCTCATAATTTTCCATTTACGAGCTGTCTGATCAATGATATTGCGTGTATGATAACAATTTGCTTCTGGTTGAGATGGTACTGATTCGAGAACTTCAGCAACAATACGCGCAGCTTTTTCTCTTGTAATACCCGTCATTTCCACTTCCACTCCAAATAATTGATTTTTTAGCATATATTTATCCTCCTGAATTTTATTTCTATTTTATTGAATTTTTATTCTACTTATGTGAATATATTACCATATGGATATCCGCTGTCAATAATTATTTCTTATATTATGAATAAAAATTCTGAAAAAGCAGAATAAAAGTTGACAAAACAGGAAATTAAATTTATAATAAAGTTGCAGTAATTATTAATGAAGAAAATAATAGAAATTTTTTTGAGAGGTAGGAAAAATGATTTGTTATGACAGACTATGGAAAACCCTAATTGATAAGCACTTGAAAAAGACAGAACTTCGGGATAAGATAAATATAAGTAATGCCACATTGGCAAAACTTGGGAAAAATGAACCTGTTAATCTCAAAGTTATAGATGCTATATGCCAGGAACTTAATTGTGATGTTGAGGATGTTTTGGAAATAAAACATTGAATTTAGGAGGAATTATGTCTATAGAACAGGATGAGAAAGTACATTTTAATAAATGCAATTCTTCTTTTTGGATAGATGCGGAAATTATGCTGTTGAAACCCGATGAGCTTCCATTGATTTCAGATATGCAGACACATACGTCAGAAAACCTTGAACCTGCAAACGATTCAACAACTTTGTATTATTGGAAAAACAAAAGTGAATATCCGCGCGAAGTTCCATATGGTGATTGCCAAAGGTGTATGCGGAGAAATGATTGCAGCTTTTGTTCACACAGATTCTTAAAATATCCATTATAAAATAGATAATGGATTGACACCCAAATGACACCCATATAGATAATGTATAATATTTACAAACGTTTCTATCGAATATAAATGGTTATATTTAATGGTGTTATATACAATAAACATCCAAGCTTTCTTGAGTTTGAATAAATCGAGTTGCTTAAAAAAGCCAGTGTTTATGCGGGTTTCAG
>ERZ836760.1796-NODE-1796-length-20619-cov-2.576152_pt1 | contig 20619 bp, 15 predicted proteins | sample MGYA00519941_ERZ836760 | MGnify/ENA primary metagenome ERZ836760 (study PRJEB31850, sample SAMEA3708807) | human gut metagenome | biome: human gut; feature: human-associated habitat; material: faeces | place: China | collected 2014 ... | reverse complement strand
CGGTGGTCGTGTCCGCTCGCGATCCGCGCGCCCTTTTCGACGAGCTGGCGGGTCCTTTGGCTGTCAGCGGGATATGCGCGGCGGCGTCTTCGCGCCGGTCGTTCGCGGATACGGCGTTCGGGCGCTCGTTTCTGGCGCTGTGGGCGTTTGCGAGCGACGATTCTTGCCGCTTGACCCTGGCTTCCGATTTCGCGTTCAGCGCGTTTTCGGGCTTGGGGAGGCGCGCGGCGTGCGAACTCGATGCGGCGCGGCGATCGGACAACGGATCGGGAGCGCGTCGTGCGCGATCTGTCGGACGCGAGCGAGGTTGCGGCGTGCGCCCTGGCCGCGCTTCGGCGCGGCGACGTCGACGGTGCGCTTGCGTGCTTCGAGGATCGCCTTCGCCGTCGCATCGATCTTGACGCGTCGTTTCGCTCGGAGCAGCTTGCTGCCGTTTCGGCGGCTCGCTCCTTTGCGGCTGCATGCGCTCGCACCGGCTCCGACGCCTTGGCGGCGCGCCCGCTTCTGGAACGCGCGATGGTTCGCGCGAGCCTTCGAACGGCGGACCCTTCCTTTGAAGGGAAGCGGCAGCCCGAAGCGGTGTTTCTTTCGCTTGCCGACGTGGCCGAGCGCGCGGCGTGCTCGTGCTCGACGCTTGTGCTGTGCGACATGGACGCGCGTTCCTATCCCGTGCGGGCGAACGAAGACGGTGCGACCTTGCTGCTGGACAAGCTGGGCTTGGGGCGCTGCCGCGATGCGCTGGCGCAAGGTCGCCGGACGTTTTTCCGCGCGCTGTCTTGCGCGTGCTCTGCTGCGGTCTTGGAGCGCCCGCTCAACACCGAGGACGCGGACGAGGCGTACCCTGCGGTCATGTACGAGGAACTGCTCGATTGCTACCGGGCGTCCGACGGTCAGGACGGGGCCTCGGATCGCGCCACGGGACTTCCTTGCAGCCTTGTTCCGCATGCGCGCGGCGCGGGAGAGGAGGCGCTGCACGCGAACCTCGCGCCCCGGCCGGCGGGCGATGCTCGAAAGCCGTTGGCGTGGCCTGTCCCCGCTTCCGGCGAGGTGTCCGAGCCCCTGCGTTCGCACATCGTGGTTCCGCGCGGCGCGGGCGGCGACGACCGACCGGCCCTTTCGCCGTCTGCTCTGGAAAGCTATCTGGAGTGCCCGTACAAATGGTTCGCTCTGCGCCGGTTGCGCCTGTCGGAGCCTGACGCGGGGTTCGGGCCGCTTGAGATGGGCAGCTTCTCTCACGGGGTGCTCAAAAGCTTCTACGAGCGCTTCCGTGAAGCGGGCAACGCTAAAGTGACCCAGGACAACCTGGCGCGCGCACGGGAGCTTCTGGGCGCTACGTTCGACCGGCACCTGGGCTTTCAACGCGAGCTCAAGCGCAACCGCAATCCGCTAATTCCTCGGACGAAGTTCGAGGAATCGGAAGTGGCCGATCTGCGCAAAAGGCTGCTGGGCTACCTTGATCGGGAGGCGCTTCTGCTTCCCGGCTTCAAGCCGACCTGCTTCGAGCTCGATTTCGGCGAGGCCGAGCCGTTCGCGTACGCGGGATGCCTGCTGCGCGGCAGCATCGACCGCATTGACGTGAACGATCGAGGTCAGGCGGTGGTCATCGACTACAAGGGGTCGCTCGCGGGCGATTACGCGCTCGCGTCCGCGTCGGAGGCGGCGCAGGCGGGCGGAGCCGTGCTCCCGCACAAGATTCAGTCGCTTGCGTACGCGCAGGTTGCGCGACGTTCGCTGGGCTTGGATGTTGTGGGCGCTCTGTACGTGTCGTACGGCAAGGCGGCTCGCGTGGCGGGCGCCGTGGACCGCAGCGTCGTGGGCGAGTCGGATGTTCCGGGGCTCGACATGCAGGCGTGCGGCGTTCCGGGTCCGGCGGGAAAGGCTGTGGGCGCGGCGACGTTCCAGGAGCTTCTTTACGTGGTGGAGCAGCGTATCGAAGCGGCTGTCCGCACGCTTTCCCGCGGGGATATAGCGCCTGATCCGCGCGGCGAAGACCCCTGCGGCCATTGTCCGGTCCTCACGTGCGAAAGGAGGCGTTGATCCATGGACTTGCGTACCTGCACGCCCGGTCAGCGCGAAAGCATCGAGCACGTGAAAGGACCGTTGCTCGTGTCTGCGGGGGCGGGATCGGGCAAGACCTTCACGCTCACGCAGCGCATTGCGTACGCGCTGCTGCCGGAAAGCGGGCCGGCAGCCGGCGGCGTGGACGAAGTGCTGGCCATCACGTTCACCGAGAAGGCGGCGGCTGAGATCAAAGCGCGCGTTAAGCGCACCTTGCGCGCGGAAGGCCTGGTCGAAGAAGCGCTCAAAGTGGACGGAGCCTGGATATCCACCATTCACGGCATGTGCGCGCGCATCCTGCGCACCCATGCGCTCGATTTGGGGATAGACCCTGCATTTGGCATTGTGGGGGACGCGGAGCGCGCGGATCTGGTGGCCGACGCCATCGACGCGGCGCTCGGCGACGACAACGACATCATCGCGCGCGGGTCTTATGCGGCGCTGTTCGACGAGTATCCCGCGCGGTCGTCCTTGCCCTCGGCTCCGTCGGTGGCTTCCATGCTGGCGACGTTGCTGGACAAAGCCGCCAGCATGCGCGGGGGCCTTGACGCCGTGGACTTCGGACCCGAGCCCGCATGCGCGTCTGCGCTTGCGCGCGAGCTTCTGCTCGCGTACGAAACGGTGCAGCCCGCCCTCGAGCAGGCGGGCGGCAGCGCTACGGCAGAGCGTGCGCGCGGGCAGGCTACGGACGCGATCGAGGCCCTTCAGGCATTTCTTTGCCGCTACGGCTCCGTTGCGGGGCCTGCCGCCGGAGCGGACAACATAGCGGCCCTGCGCGCGCTGGCGGGCGCGCTCGAAGGGTGCCCGCGCATCGGGGGCAATTTCAAGGCTACCGTGAAAGAGGCGGTCAAAGCGTACCAGGCCGTGTACGAGGACGCGGCTCGGCAGATCGCGCTGGGGCTGGCTTTCCCGTTGGCGGCCGACCTCAAAGAGCTTGCGCGCGAGGTGTCGCTGCGCTACGAGCAATCCAAGCAGGCGCTGTGCAAGCTGGACAACGACGATCTGCTCACGCGCACGCTGGCTGCGTTCGAGCAGCATCCCGACATCGCTCGCCGTTACGAGGACCGCTTCAAGCTGGTCATGGTGGACGAGTTTCAGGATACCAGCCAGTTGCAGATCGACATGATCGCGCGCCTGTCCGGCCCGCGCTTCGCCCATCTGTGCACGGTCGGGGACGCGCAGCAGTCCATCTACCGGTTCCGCGGAGCCGACGTGAACGTGTACGAGGCCCACAAACGCGTCATGCGCTCGGCCGACGTGAATGCGCTCTACGTGGAGCTTGCCAAGAATTTCCGCAGTCACGCCGACGTGCTCTCGTTCGTGGATCGCGTGTTCGAGCAGCCCCAGGTCTTCGGCGACGCGTTCATGTCGCTCGAACCCCACGATGCGCGCCCGTCGCGTTACCGGGGAAGCGCACCGCGCATCGACCTGGTGCTGGCCGTGCAGCCGGCGGGGCGCGGCACGGGCGTGGGCATCGACGACGTCAAGCGCGCCGGTGCGCGGGAGATCGCCCGACGCTTCGCGTCTTTGCGCGAGGACGGGCATGCTCCGGGCGACATGGTGGTGCTGCTGGGCAAGATGAGCCGCGCGGGCGTGTACGCCGAAGCGCTGCGCGCCGAGGGCTTCGAATGCGTGGTGACGGGCGGATCGCAGTTCGCTTCGGCGCCTGAGGTTCGCGTGGTGGCGCGACTGCTGGAGGCGCTTGCGAACCCGGCGAACACCGCTGCTCTGTTCGAGGTGCTGACAAGCGACATGGTTCGTCTTTCGGCCGACGATTTTTTGGAGCTGGCTACCGAGGAGGACCCGGATACGGGCAGGGTGCGCCGTCGCGACCTCGATCGGGGCTTCGCGCGGTTGGCTTCCCGCTCGGACGAGCTTGCTCCCCGGCTGGCCCATGCCGTGCGGCTCTTCGACCGCGCGCAGCGTTTGGCGCGGGTCCTTCCCGCGTCCGCCGTGGTGCGCGACGCCGTGGTTCGAAGCGGCTGGATGGCGCGCCTCGAAGAGCAGGGGGCCGTGGGAACGGCATGCGCGGCCAACGTGCTGAAGGCCGTTCGCCTCATAGAGTCCGTGGAGGCCGAGCACCATGCCGGCCTGGCTTCGACGGCCCGCATCTTCGCCGGAGAGCTGTCGGTTGGCTTGAAGGAGTCGCCCGGCGCCCTGTCCGGCGCTGGCGGCGACGTGGTGAAGATCATGACCATTCACGCCTCGAAGGGCCTCGAGTTCCCCATCGTGGCGCTTGCGGATTTCGCCGACGGGCGCGCGGGCGCGGGAAAGCTGCTGGTGGAGGCTTGCGGGTCCGTGGCGCGGGCTTCGCTTGCTCCCGGCGCATCTTTGGATGCGTTCGAGCAGGTGAAGAGCCGGTCCAAGATGCCGCTTGCGGGCGACTTGGAGGAAAGCGCCGACCTTGACGCGGCCCGCGCGTTGGTCGAGGGCGGCGGGTTCGCGTGCGCCGAGGGCCGAAGCGGCTCGTGCACGCAGTCCGCCTACCGCGCGACGCTCGCGCAGCGCGCGGCGGACGAAGAGCTGGCCGAAGCGCGCCGCAAGCTGTACGTGGGGCTTACGCGCGCAAGCGAATCCCTTGTGGTTGTTATGGACGCGAAGGCTCCATCGGCGGGCAAGCCGCCTGCGTACGCGGCTCTCGTAGACGACGTGCGCAGCGCGTTGTGCGGCGTCGCCGACTTCCCCGAAGGATCGGCGCAGCTTCCGTATGGCGGAAGCGAACCCGCGCGGTTCGAGCGGGTGCTCGTGCAGCCGGATGCCTTGGAAGAGGGCGCTTTGCGGGATCGGCCCGAGCAAGCCGTCTTCGTCGTGCCGTCGCCGCCCGTCGACGCACCTGCGTGCGAGCCGTGGAGCGCCGGGCGCGGCGACGTCTTCTCCTATTCGGCCTTGGCTCGGGAAGGCGAGCCGACGGCCCCGGCTCTTCCTGCATCGGAGCGCTCGGGCTTGGGCGATGGGGACGTTTGTCCCGACGGCAAGCTGATGCGGGAAGATGGGGACGCGACCGAACGGTCGCTCGACGCCGATAAGGCTACGGGGCTGGGCAGCGCGTTTCACCGTGCGGCCCAGTTCGCCGTCGAAACCGGCCGCGTTCCCGACGAAGCCCGCCTGAACGTCTTCGCCGCCGCCTTCGGACTGACGCCTTGCCAGAAGGAGCGCTTGCGCTCTGCGTGCGCCTGCTGGTTTGGCAGCTTCACGTACGCCGAGGCTTCCTCTTGGCCGCTTCGCCGCGCCGAGGTGCCGTTCTTCGAGCGCGTGGGGGAGGGTTTTCTCGAAGGCGAAATCGACCTTTTGTGCACGGACGAGCCTGAGGGCGCCGCGCACCGCGCGCTGGTGGTCGACTACAAGACGGGCGGCAGGGACGAAGAGCCGCTCGATCTGGTGCGGGAGCGGCATTTGCTTCAAGCGCAGTGTTACGCGTACGCCCTGCTTTGCCAGGGGTATCGCGATGTGGAGCTGAGGTTCGTGCGCGTTGAGCGCGCGGATGCGCAGGGGCAGCCGCAGGAGATTTCATACCGCTTCTCGGCCAAGGATCGAAGCGATCTTGCGCAAGCAGTGCTTTCTGCACGGGGATGAGCGGCGGTTGTCGCGAACTGCTTCGGGCGCGACGGGCGTTTTTCAAGCCCGAAGCAGTTTCGGCAAAGCTCTAGTATGGCAGGAAGTCCGCCTGAAAACCATGACTAAAAAACTAATATAATATTTGCTACGATAGGGCGGCTCGGCGGCGTTCGAAGGGAGAGATGCAGCGGTCTTGATCGACGAGCGCCCCGAGCCTCTATGCCTGGCGGTTGTGGCGTCCCAGGCGCTCGTAAGCCGCCGTCACCTGCAGTTCGTACTCCTTGCGGGTGCCTTTGACCACGGTGTCCAGAATAAGGCCGCTTGCAAAGGCCAGGATGCCCACGAACACGAGCGCCACCGCCAAGAGCGCGGAGGGAAGCTTGGGAACAAGGCCCGTTTGCACGAACTCCACGATGACCGGCACGCCCGCAATGAGTCCCAGGACGCAGAACAGCAGGGCCAGCCAGCTGAACAGGGCCAGCGGGCGGTAATCTTTGAACAGGGACAAGATCATGAGCAGCACCTTCATGCCGTCGGAGAAGGTGTTGAGCTTCGACTCCGACCCCTCGGGCCGGTCGCGGTAGTCGATGGGCACCTCGACGATGCGCCAGCGCTTGTCCACGGCGTGAATGGAAAGCTCCGTTTCGATTTCGAAGCCGGGGGAGAGCACCGGCATGGTTTTCGCGAACACGGCGTTGTAGGCGCGATACCCGGTCATGACGTCCGAGAACTTGAACCCGTAGATCCACTTGATGAGCACGCGCACCAGATCGTTGCCGAATCCGTGGAAGGCGCGGTCGTTCTCTTCGCCGTAGGTGCCGTTGGACAGGCGGTCGCCCACGGTCATGTCGGCTTCGTCGTTCATGAGCGGGGCGAGCAGCGCGGGTGCGGCTTCTGCCGGGTACGTGTCGTCGCCGTCCACCATGAGGTAGTAGTCCGCATCGATGTCGCGCATCATCTGGCGCACGACGTTTCCCTTGCCCTGTCGGCGCTCGGTGCGCACGATGGCTCCGTGCTCGCGCGCGATGGCGGCCGTGTCGTCGGAGGAATTGTTGTCGTACACGTAAATGTCGGCGTCCGGCAGGACGCGCTTGAAGTCGTCGACCACCTTTCCGATGGTCACGGCTTCGTTGTAGCAGGGGATGAGCACGGCTACGGTTGCGCGCTCGGCGGTCGTCTGGGTGGCGGTGTTTTGCTGCACGGTCTTCTCCTCGGTTGAATTGTCGATCATCCTACCCGAAACCATCGCGGCGCGCCAGATGCCCTTGTGATTCTCCGGATGAAACACGGTTGGCAAGCTGTTTCCCAACAGTAAGGTAGCGCGGGGTTCTGCGTGCTAGAATGCGGAAACTCTCAACGATTCCGATAGGTGGCGTATTTCCTCATGGAGCTGCTTAAACGCTCGAGCGAACGCAGGGGCGTCGCCCTCTTGGCCCTCGCCCTGGTTCTTGTGCTCGCGTGCTCTCTTGCATATACGGTCGTGTCTTCGCGCTCGGCTACGGATGCGGCCATTCGGTCCGTGAGCGAGGTGTACCTTGAGGAGTTGAGCGACCGCGTGGCCGCTCATTACGAGGCCAGCATCGAGAGCAAGTTCGCCCAGCTTGACACGTTGGGCACCTCGCTCGACCTCCTTCGCCCCGAAACCGCGGATCAGGTGGCCGCCGTGCTTGCCGACCAGCAGCAAAACGACCAGTACCTTTCTCTTGCGCTTCGAGCCAGCGATGGAAGCTACTGCACCGCGCAAGGGGCTTGCGACAGCCTTGCCGCGGGTACCGCCGCTACGCAGAGCATTTCAGAGCTGCGCACCTACGACAGCGGGTCCATCACGATCATGCGCGACGACGCGGTGATCTTGGTTGACGCCATACCTCCCATCACCTGCGGTTCGGTCACGTACACGATGGCCATCGCCAGCTTCGACGCTTCCCGGCTGTTCGATCGGATCGACTTCGGCATGACGAACGGGCGCTCGCGGTCGAGCGTGATCACGACGGACGGAACCTGCATTATCGGAGGCGACCCGGGCGGCTTGGAGGACGGGAGCAACCTGTTCGACCAGCTGGGCAGCTTTTCCAGCCTGGAGGACGGTTACGGTATCGACGATGTGCGCGAGGCCGTGCAGAACGGGCGGTCGTGCCTTGTGCCGTTCACGTCCGCCGAAGGATCGGGGCACCGCTACCTGTACTTGAAGCCCATGGAGGGCGGCGACACGTACCTGTGCACCACCATGCCCTACGGGGCGGTGGACGACAGCATTGCGTCTTTGAGCGACGTGCTGCAGCAAAACGCCGTGATCATGGGCGGCGCGCTGGCGCTGGCCGTCGGGTCGATCTTCTTGGTGTACTATCTGCTAGCGCGCCGGAACACGCGCTTGCTGGCCGACGAGAAGGCGCGCGCGGAAAGCGCGCTCGACCAGGCGCAACGCGCGAACCAGGCGAAAAGCGAGTTCCTTTCGCGCATGTCCCACGAGATCCGCACGCCGATGAACGGCATCATGGGCATGACCTCTATCGCGCTCGAGCACATGGGCGACGACGAGAAGGTGCGCGTTTGCCTGGAAAAAGTCACCATGTCCTCGCGCCACCTGATGGCGCTCATCAACGACATTTTGGATATGAGCAAGATCGAAAGCGGCAAGATCGAGATCAAAGACGAACCGTTCGATTTCCGCGCGTTCGCAAGCGCGCTCACGGCCGTGTTCGAAGAGCAGGCCGCCGAAAACGGGGTGAACTACGCCACGCGCGAATCCGGCGATCTGCCCGATTTCGCCACGGGAGACGTGTTGCGGCTGAACCAGATTGCGTACAACCTGGTGGGCAACGCCTTCAAATTCACCCCCGAAGGCGGCAGCGTGACCTTGCTGATCGAGCGGATGACGGGCCCTGAAGACCGTTCTTCGGGGCTTCTGGCGCAGGAGGGTCCTGACGATAGCGCTTCGGGACGTTCCCGCGCTGCTTGCGACGACGCTCTATGGGTGCGGTTCTCGGTCATCGACACGGGCTGCGGCATCGGGCCGGAGCATTTCGAGAGCATATTCTCGCTGTTCGAGCAGGGAGACCCCTGCACGGCTCGGGCGCATGGCGGAACGGGGCTTGGCCTTGCCATCACGAAGCGGTTCGCCGAGATGATGGGGGGTCGCGTGGGGCTTCGGAGCACGCTGGGGAAGGGGTCGGTGTTCACGGTCGAGCTTCCGCTGGGACAGGCGTCCGGGAAGGGGTCGGCTTCGTCCTCGGTTGACAGCGGGCTTTCGGAATCTTCGTCGTACGACTTCGGCGGCGCGCGGGTGCTGGTGGCGGAAGACAACGAGCTGAACCGCGAGATCGCCATCGAGATTCTGTCGATGGCGGGCGCGTGCGCGGTCACGGCCGAAACGGGCGCTCGCGCGGTTTCCGTGTTCGCCGAATCCGAGGCGGGCTACTTCGACCTTGTGTTGATGGACGTGCAGATGCCCGAGATGGACGGATACGAGGCCACCCGCGCCATTCGCGAGCTCGACCGCCCCGACGCTCGTTGCATTCCCATTCTTGCCATGACCGCCAATGCTTTCGTGGAGGACGAGGAGCGCAGCCGACTGAGCGGAATGGACGGACATCTGAGCAAGCCGCTTGATATCCGCCGGGTTTATGCCACAATGGACAAGTTTTTGAAGAGGGCGCGTAAAGAAGGCGGCGCGGCAACCTAGGCTGGTCCCGGCTCTTGCGAGACGCGGCCCTGGCGGACGGAAGGACGGCGGAACGTGAAGAAGCTGATCGCTCAGATCATGAAGTTCGGCGTGGTGGGCGTGATCGCCTTCGTCATAGATTACGGCTTGCTGGCCCTGCTCACCGAGGCGTTCGGCGTCAACTACCTGGTAAGCGCCACCGTTTCGTTCACGGTGTCCGTGGTGTTCAACTACGTGGCCTCCATGCGCTACGTGTTCAAGCACAAAGAAGGCATGAGCCGTCGTCGAGAGTTCGTCATATTCGTGGTCTTGTCGGTGATAGGCCTGGGCATCAACAACTTCTGCATGTGGGCGGGCGTGGAGCTTTTGGGCGTGCACTACCTGGTGGTGAAGATAGGAGCCACGTTCGTCGTGATGGTGTGGAACTTCGTCACGCGCAAGAAATTCCTCGACGCCGGCGACGAGCCTGGCGAGATCTTGGCCGACGTGGAATAAGGTGCGCCTGCGCGGCGGGCTGCGGAAAACGAAAAAGGCCAGGCACATGGCCTGACCCGATGATTCAACTGGTGCCCTTGACAGGATTCGAACCTGCGGCTTTCTGCTCCGGAGGCAGACGCTCTATCCCCTGAGCTACAAGGGCACGGGGGTTGATTATACGCTATGATGATGCAAATCGGAAAAACAATGCAAGGAATTCTCACGAACATGAATCAAACCATCGCTATCGATCGCATGGGCTACGGCTCCGAGGCCGTCGGCCGTCTTGACGACGGGAAAACGGTATTCGTCGAAGGCGGTGCGCCGGGGGATGTGGTCACCATCGAGATCACGGAAGAGAAGCCGGCGTTCGCCCGCGCGCGCATCCTGACGATCGAGGAAGCGTCGCCTGCGCGCCAGATGCCCGTCTGCGCGCACGCTGCTTCGTGCGGGGGGTGCGCCTGGGCCCATCTGTCTTACGAGGCGCAGCTGAAGGCCAAACGGGACAACGTGGCGGCGGCGCTCGTGCGCACGGCGCACGTCGATCGCGAGCGCGCGGAGGAGCTGGTACGGCCCTGTCTGCCCAGCAAGCGCCAGTGGGGCTATCGCAACAAGCTGGAGCTGGGCGCGCGGTTCGACGATTGCGGCACGTTTCTGCTGGGCTTTCACCGCGAGGGAACGCACGACATAGCCACGCCCGAAACCTGTCCTCTGGCTGCCAAGGCCATCGAGAAGGCGCCCAAATCGCTGCGCGGCGCGCTGCGATTCGCGCAGGGGTCGTCGGACCTGGGCATATTCCGCGTGGGCGTACGCGCGAGCATGCGGACGCGCGACGTGGAGATAGCGCTGTGGACCGAGCCCGGCGCGTTTCCGCGCGCCCACATGGCCAAGATGCTCAAAAGCGCGCTCAAGGCCACGAGCATCGTTCGCGTGATGGCCGATCCCGGCAAGGCCCGCAAGATCAAGGGCGTCGAGACCTTGGACGGGAAGGGCTGCTGGGAAGAGGAGCTGGCCGGTGCGCGTTTCTTGACGAGCGCCCCTTCGTTTTTCCAGGTGAACACCGCGCAGGCCGAGAAGCTGATCGCCGAGGTGATCGACGGTTTGGGCGGGCAGGCGTCCCTCGACGGCGCCTTGGTAGCCGACCTGTACGCCGGAGGCGGCACGTTCTCCGTTCCGCTGGCGCTTGCGGGAGCCGAAGTGATCGCGGTGGAGTCGGCCGGATCGTCCGTGCGCGACCTGCGCCGCAACGGCGACATGAACGGCGTGGACATCGAAGTGGTGGGGGGCGACGCAGCCCGCGAGCTGCCCGAGCTGGGCGAGCTTGACGCCTTGGTGGTGGACCCGCCGCGCGCGGGGCTCGCCGACGGCGTGGTCGAGAGCATCGCCGCCGCCGCGCCTGCGAAGGTCGCGTACGTGAGCTGCAATCCCGCCACGTGGGCGCGCGACGCGCAGCGCTTCGAGGCTAATGGCTACCGTCTGTGCCGGGTGCAGCCCGTCGACCTGTTTCCGCAGACGCACCACGTGGAAGTGGTCAGCGTGTTCGACCGCGTCGGCTGCTGACGCACGCGGCCGACGCCTTGCCGGGGCTCGAGGTTGACAAAAGGGCAAACGGGCGGCAACCGCTGGTTGAAACCGCATGGATGTTATAAGATTTTTGCCTGCATGGCCGGTTGACCTGCTAAACTTCTCCTTTGGTATGCAACGAACCATCCGGTCTGCATGCGGATGCACGACAACGTGACGAACGAGATAGAAGGAGCCGACATGGCGCAGTACACTCCTGAATACCAGCCGACGGGCGAAGAAGTCGCCGTCATCAAGACGTCGAAGGGCGACGTTCGCGTCCAGCTGGCGGGCAACGACGCCCCCATCCATGTGGGCAACTTCGTCGAACTGGCTCGCAAGGGCTTTTACGACGGCCTGAAGTTCCACCGTCACGTTCCGGGCTTCGTCATCCAGGGCGGCTGCCCGAACACGCGCGACCTCTCCTGCGACGAGGTTGTGGCGAAGGCTGGCAATCCGTTCGCCGGTCTGGGCACGGGCGGCCCCGGCTACACCATTAAAGAGGAATTCTCCACGAACCCCAACAACAAGCATGCTGACGGTGCGCTCGCCATGGCGCGCTCGCAGGATCCCAACTCCGCCGGTTCGCAGTTCTACCTGTGCCTGGGAGCTCAGCCCATGCTGGACTCGGGCTACACGGTGTTCGGCCAGACGGTCGACGGCATGGACGTTATCGGCCAGCTGCGCGTAGGCGACGAGATCCTGGGCATCGAGATCGAGAACGTGGCCGACTAACCGTCGTTCGCGCGTTTTCGCCAAGACCGAAGGAATCAGATGAACAACGAGTTATTCCAACAAGCCCGCGCCGCGTATGCGCGCAAAGACTACGAGAGCGCTCTGTCCACGTATGCGCAGTGCTTGCAGGATGCCAGCAGCCCCCTTGCCCCCGGCGAGATGGGCCAGCTGTACCATCAGATTGGAAACTGCCTGATCAAGCTTCGCAATCCCAACGAGGCCATCCATGCGTACACGCAGGCCACGGCCGATGCCGCGTACGACGCGTGCGGCGCGGTGAACTACAACTTGGGCATGGCCTACGCGGCGCTGCATGACTACGAGGACGCGGTCAAGCACTTCGAGATCGCCGTTTCCGATGCGAAGTACGATGCTTCGTACAAAGCGTACAGCGGCATGGGCAGCGCGCTCATGAAGCTGGGCAAGTCCGCCGAGGCGGGCGTGGCGTTTCGCGAGGCGGCGCTCGACGAGGGCAACCCCGATCCCACCAAGGCGCTTCTGAACCTGGGCGTGTGCTTCATGGCGCTTGACAGGCCGTCGGATGCCGTGGCGTCCTACGAGAGCGCGTTGCAGTTCGACATGGGATCCGACACGCGCAACAAGCTGTACGCGAACCTCGGTCAGGCGTACGTGGCGTGCGGCCAGATGCAGAAGGCCTCCGCGGCCTTCGAAGAGGCCATCGCCGACAAGACGTACTTCCTCTCCGACTCCGCCAGCGTTGACTACCAGCGTGCCGTAGCCGCCGTGGCTCAGGGCACGTCGGAAATCACGCAGGTCATGGCTCCGGTTCCGGCTGTCGCCGACATGTCGGGCCTTGACGTGGCTGCCGACGGAACCGCGGTGTACGTGGAGCAGGATCCGTACGCCAGCGCGCAGCAGGACCCGTACTACTACGCGGACCCTTACGCCCAGCCGAGCCCTTACGGGGCTGCGGGCGGAGACGATCGCTTCTTCAACGCAAGCGACGAAGAGCTCGAGCAGTGGTCGAAGGGCCTGGCCAAGCAGGATCGCAAGCGCCGCAACGTCGGTCTCAAGATCCTCGTGACCATCGTGCTGCTGATTCTGGTCGCGTTCGGCGGCGCCGTGTTCCTGTACACGCAGGGCTGGGGCTACCCGACGCAGGAGACGGTGGTCAAGCAGCTGTTCGCCGATCCTCAGAACGCGGTGAGCACCGTGTTCTCGAGCGAAGTCGATTCCAGCAAGGCCGCTTCCATGGTCGAGCCCGTCGTGCAGGATGCGAATCCCGCTATCGACGGCATGAACAAGTCCATGAGCGATTCCACCGTGTACGTGACGGCCAAGACCGCCGAGGGCGGCGCCATGCAGTACAAGGTGTCGCTCGTGCGCGATGCGATCGGCTGGAAGGTTTCCAGCGTTGATCTGTATTTCCCCAGTCAGAATTAACAGGGTTCACCGAAGGCGCGTGCGTTCGCGCGCGCCTTCTTCACGTTTGCAATAATGCATGATAGAGAAGGGAACAATATGGCAGTTCAGAAGACGTACAGCATGATCAAGCCGGACGGCGTGCGCAACGGTCACATCGGCGAGATCGTCAACCGCTTCGAGCGCGCGGGCTTGGTTGTCGAGCGCATGGAGCTGGGTATGGTGACTGACGAGCAGGCGAAGGCTAACTACGCCGAGCACGAGGGCAAGCCGTTCTACGACGGTCTGATCTCTTACATCACCAGCGGCCCGGTGGTCAAGATGGTCATCTCCGGCGAGGGCGCCGTGGCGAAGTGCCGCGCGCTCATGGGTGCCACTAATCCGGCGGAAGCAGCCCCCGGCACGATTCGCGGCGATTTCGGTCTCATCATGGACGAGAATGTCATCCATGGATCGGATTCCCCTGAATCCGCCGAGCGCGAGATCGGCATCTTCTTTGCGTAAGCGGGTCGAGAACGACCGGTAACGCCAAAGGCCCCTTCGCTCGGTAACGACGAAGGGGCCTTTCCATGCCCGATACATCTGCTCACCCAGACGAGAAACGGACGAGAGCATGCTCTATCGTGTTATCGATGCAACCGAGTTGCCAGCGCTCGTGTCGGCGTTCATGGAATCCTATGAGGTGGTGGCCCCGGTCAAAAGCGATCAGGGCTATTCCTTCGAGGCCATCGCTTCGCCCGATGACGTGGAGTTGGCCTACGAGACCACCATCGCGTCGCCGAAGAAGTACTTCCTGCCGCCGGTCGAGACCCTTATGACGTTCGATGTTGCCGACAACTCGGTCACCGACTTCGCGGCGGAGATCACGCCGCGCGTCATCTTCGGGGCCCATGCGTGCGACATCAACGCCATCAACCGCTTGGATTTGGTGTTCAAGGACGGTCGCTACCCTGATCCGTACTACGTGGCTCGCCGCAACGCGACGCTCATCGTGGGCATCAGCTGCATGCCCACCGCCACATGCTTCTGCCATTTATGGGACGCCGACGAAGCTCGCTTCGGATACGACTTGTTCCTGCAGGATCTTGGCGACAAGTACCTGGTGAGCATTTCGAGCGTCGAGGCTGCGAACATTTTGGAGGCCGCCTGCAACCCGCGCGTCGCAACCGACGAGGACCGTTTCGAGTTCCGTCAGGCCACGCGTCGGCGCCAGGAGTCCTTCAACGGCTCGATCCCCGATATCACCGACGTGGCCATGCTCATGGACGCGTTCCATAAGGACCCGTACTGGGACGAGCTGGGCGGTCGGTGCCTCTCGTGCACGGCTTGCTCGGCAGTGTGCCCTACGTGCTTCTGCTTCGATATTCAAGATACGTTCGACCCGGACGGCAAGACCGGGCGGCGCGAGCGCGTGTGGGACGCATGCACGGCGCCGCAGTTCGCCGAAGTGGCCGGCGGCCACAACTTCCGCGGCGACGGGCGCACGCGCGTACGGCATCGCATGTACCACAAGCTCAACGGCTTTCTGGCGAACCACGACCGCATGCTCTGCGTGGGATGCGGCCGGTGCGTGAAGGCGTGCAAGGCGAACATCAATCCCATTGAGGTGCTGGAGTTCTTCGAGAGGAAGGGGGCCGAGGATGCCCAGTAGCTGCGCTGTGTCCACCGTGCAGGTGCGCCCGTTCGCGGGCGGTCCCGCTCCGCTTTCGGGGACCGAGATGATGATGTCGAACCCGTACCGGCCCTGGCCGGCGCGCATCACGTCCATCACGGAGCTGACTGCAACCGAGAAGTTGTTCGAGTTTCGCCTGATCGACGAGCGCATTCGCGATGCGTTCCATCACGAGCCCGGACAGTTCGTGGAGGTGTCCATCTTCGGCGTGGGCGAGGCCCCCATCTCCATTTCCAGTTCGCCGTCCAAGCACGGCTTTATCGAGCTGTGCGTGCGCCGCACGGGCAAGTTCACCGAGGTGCTGCACCAGATGCAGTGCGGCGACATCGTGGGCTTGCGCGGGCCGTTCGGCCGCGGTTTCCCCTTCGAGGACATGAAGGGCCACGACATCTTGCTGGTTGCGGGCGGCTTGGGCATCGCGCCTTTGCGCTCGCTCATCAACAACATCCACGACGAGCGCAGCGAGTTCGGCAAGGTCACCATCATCTACGGGTCGAAGAACCCCTCCGAGGTGATGTTCCGCAACCAGTTCGAGATGTGGCGCCATCGCAAGGATTTCGACCTGTATTTGACCGTCGACAACCTGGGACGGGGAAGTGGGCCTGGTCACGAAGCCGTTCGAACATTTGGAAGTGGATCCCGACAACACGTTCGGGGCGTTGTGCGGGCCGCCGGTCATGTACCGTTTCGTCATCGACGAGATGCGCAAGAAGGGCATCAGCTACGACCATATCTACTGCAGCTTCGAACGTCACATGAAATGCGGCATGGGCAAGTGCGGCCATTGCCAGATCGGCCATCAGTACGTGTGCATCGACGGACCCGTGTTCAACTATTGGGAAGCCAAGAACATTCAGGGGTCGATGTAGGATGAACGGGAGCAATATGAGCGGAAACTGCATTGCCTGTCAGGAGAAGCCGGTTGCGCCGCGCGTCGTGGTTGCCGGACTGGCCAGCTGCTTCGGGTGCCAGTTGCAGATCACGAACGCCGAGGCGCATCTGCTTGACGTGCTGGGGCAGATCGATTTGCGCTATTGGCAGCTGGCCTCGAGCGATCCTATGCCCGACGATTTCGACGTCGCCATCATCGAGGGCGCGGTGACCACGGAGGAAGCCGAGGCTACCGTGCGCATGCTGCGCGAGCGCGCCGGCGTGGTGATCGCCATCGGCGCGTGCGCCACCACGGCCGGCATCCCCGGCATGGCGGCCGACCATTTCCTCGAGCGTCCCGGCCAGGTGTACGATCGCCTGCCCGACGCGTGCGGCGACATGATCGCCCCGCGGCCGATCAGCGCGGTGGTGGACGTGGACTACGAGGTGCGCTGCTGCCCGATCGACACGCTTGACTTCCTGGACGTTTTGCAGCGCGCCCTGTACGGGTCGAACAAGGGATTCCCCACGAAGACCATGTGCGGCGACTGCAAACGCAACGAGTCCAGCTGTTTCTACGGGAAGGGAACGCTGTGCCTGGGGCTGGTGACCGTAGCCGGCTGCGGCGCGAAGTGCGTGAATCTGGGTCGGCCCTGCAACGGGTGCCGCGGCCTTTCGCCCGATGCCAACCTGGCGTCGGCTCGCGAGGCGGTGGCGCGCTACGGCGTTTCCGTGGCCGACTTCGACCAGGCGCTCGAGATGTTCAATCAGGTAAACCCCGCCCTTGCGGCGAGCGAGTGAGGAAGCATCCCATGACGAAAACCGCTATACACGTCGACCATATCGCCCGCGTCGAGGGCCACGGCAACGTGCACGTGGTCATCGAGGACGGCGTTGTGAAGACCGTTGAGATGAACGTGGTCGAGCCGGCCCGCCTGTTCGAGAGCATGGTGCGCGGCCGCCGGTTCGAGGAGATCCCCTACATTGCCTCGCGCATCTGCGGCATCTGCTCGGCAAGCCACGTGGTCACCGACCTGCTTGCCATCGAGCGCATCTTCGGCGTGCAGGTGACCGATCGCACGAACGCCTTGCGCGAGCTTTTGGTGTACGGGTCCTACCTGCAAAACCACGCGTCGCACCTGTTCGTGTTCGCCGCGCCGGACTTTGTGGGCATGAAGAGCGTGTTCCCGCTGGCCGAGACGAACCCTGAGCTGTTCGAGAAGGCGCTGGGGCTCAAGGCGCTCGGCAACGAGCTGTGCACGCGCGTCGGAGGTCGCAGCATCCATCCCATCACGGCGGTGGTCGGCGGCTTCACGCACGAGCTGGAAGCGGGGGAGTGCCGGGAGCTTGCCGACAAGATGGACGAGGCGCGCGCGTTCGCGTCGGCGACGGTCGACCTGTTCGATTCGTTCGAGGTGCCGGACATCCAGACCGCGGGAGACATGCTGGCCATGGTGGCTCCCGACCGCTACCCGGTGTGCGATTCGCGCACGGCGCGCTTTCTGGATGCGGACCTGACGTTCGACGCCGATGAGGCGACCAACGAGCTGGAAGAGTTCGCGGTTCCCCATTCGGCCGCGCTGCTCTCGCGCGTGCGCTCGACCGGCAAGCCCTTCTTCACGGGCGCGCTCGCCCGCATCAACGCCTCGTGGCAGCATTTGAGCCAGGATGCGAAGGTGGCGGCGGCAAAGGCCGGATTGCGCCCGCCCGAGCGCAATCCGTATTTGAACAACGTGGCGCAGGCGGTGGAGCTGGTGGACGCGCTGGAGCGCTGCGCCGCCCTGTGCCGTCGCCTGGCGGAGCCGGACGGCTTCGAGGGATCGAGCGAGCCGGTTTCGTTCGAGGTCAAGGCGGGTCGCGGCACCGGGTTCACCGAAGCGCCGCGCGGTGCGCTGTTCCATGAGCTGGAGCTGGACGAAGAGGGCCGCGTGGTGCATGCGTCCATCATGACGCCTACGGCTCAGAACGTGGCGAACCTCGAAGCCGACATGCGCCTTCTGGCCGAGAAGCTGGTGTCCGAGGGCTTGGATCGCGACGCCATCCAGCTGGACATTGAGAAGCTGGTCCGCGCCTACGACCCCTGCCTCTCCTGCAGCGTCCACTAGGCGAGGCCAGCGGTTCGGCCGTCTGTTCGAGACGCGCGGCTGTTTCGAGATATGCGACCCGACGGGCTTGCGACTTCGCGTCGCAAGCCCGTTTTTTAGTTGGGGAGCGTTCGCGAGGCGCCGGGGCTTTCTTGTGGATGTCGCCGCGGGTTGCAGCTTGCTGGTTTCGCGTACGGGCTTGCGGCGGCGTGCGGTGCGCTGGCCGGCTTGCGCGCGAAAAACCCCTGTCGCTGGCAGGTTCTGACGGTTTGAGGTCGTCGAAGGCGGCGAAGCAAGCTCCTGCGAAAGAACGGCCCAGCAGCCCAGAGCTGTGACCAGGCAAAACGAAAAACGGGCAAAGCTGCGGCGCGAGCAGGGCTCGGCCAAACGACCTCAAACCGTCAGAACCTGCCAGCGGGAGCGTTTTCTCGTGCGCGCATAAGACGGCGCGAGCGCGGTGCCGGGACCGTTCCTTGGTTTCGCTTGTTTCCCTCGCGTCATTGGGCGGGCTAGTTGTGCCCCTCGTGGATTTTCGCGCGGGGAAAACCCCCTGTGCTAGAATTCAGTTTCACGTAGAAACGAGATACAAGGGGTTTGCCCGTATGTCCTTCTTAGATATGTTTTCGGGTTTGACGGGTCAAATGTCCACGGACATGGCTATCGACCTCGGAACTGCTAATACATTGGTTGCCATTCCGGGCGAAGGCATCGTCGTCAACGAGCCTTCGGTCGTGGCTATCGAAAAGGCGACGCATCGCGTGCTCGCCGTCGGCCACGAGGCCAAGAACATGATCAACCACACGCCGGAGGCGTTTTCGGCCGAGCACCCGCTGCATGACGGCGTGGTCGCCGACTACGACGTGACCGAGGCTATGATCTCGGCGTTCATCAACAAGGCGGCTCCGCGCAAGTATCCGTGGCAGGCGAAGCCCCGCATCGTCATCTGCATCCCCTGCGGTGCCACGTCGGTGGAGAAGCGCGCCGTGTTCGAGGCGGCCGTGCAGGCGGGCGCTCGTCAGGCGTACCTCATCGAAGAGCCCATGGCTGCTGCTATGGGCGCCGACCTGCCCGTTACCGAGCCGACGGGCTCGATGGTCGTCGACATCGGCGGCGGCACGACGGAGGTTGCGGTCATCTCGCTCGGCGGCATCGTCACGTCGTCTTCGCTGCGCTTGGCCGGCAACCGTATGGACGAGGCCATCGCCATGCACCTGCGCGACCTTTTGGGCATCAAGATCGGCGAGCGCACGGCCGAGATCATCAAGATCAAGATCGGCTCCATCCTGCCGTTCGAAGACGGTCGCGAGCGCGACATGATCATTTCGGGCCAGGACGTCATCACCGAGCAGCCGAAAGAGGTCACCATTCAGTCCGAGGACGTGCGCCAGGCCCTCATCGCCCCGTGCGAGGAGATGGTCGTGCACATCAAGGAGACGTTCAAGAAGACGAACCCGGACCTGGCCTCCGACATCATCCAGAACGGCATCCTGCTGACGGGCGGCGGCGGACTTCTGTCCGGCCTTGATCGCTCCCTGACGGACAAGCTGGAGATTCCCGTATGGACAAGCGAAACGGCGCTCACCAACGTGGTTATGGGCTGCCTCAAGGTGCTCGAGACGCCGACGGCGCTCAAGCAGACCCTCATGCGGTCGAAATAGGGTTGAGCCGGCTTTCTTATGGCGCTTAACTTCCAACAAAGAAACTCGGCGTTTCTGCGCCGGGTTCTGCTCGTTGCATTCCTGGTGGCGTCGATCGTGCTGGTTGCGGTATATGCACGCGAAGGGGAGAACGGGCCTGTTCATGCTGTGCAGGGAGCCGTGTCGAACGCGGTCGCGCCGCTTAGGTTCGTGGGCGCCGCTGCCGGTTCGGCTGCGAGCGCCGCGGGCGAGGGCATCGAGAACGCCACTGCAGACGAATCGACGCTTTCGGGCTTGCGCGAGTACAACGCCGAGCTCATAGAGCAGTACGCCCAGATGGAGGAGTACCGGCAGGAGAACGAGCGCCTGCGCCAGCTGCTCGATCTCAAGGATACGGCCGGCATCGACGGGGTGGGCGCGCGCGTCATCGGTCGCAGCTCCGAAGCCTGGAGCCAGACGGTGACCATCGACAAGGGATCGGCTGACGGCGTGGACAGCGGTTTGACCGTCATGGCCGCATCGGGCGTGGTGGGGCAGGTGTTCGAGACGACCGAGCACACCGCCAAGGTTCGCCTGCTGTCGGATCCGAAATCCGGGGCGGCGGCGCTCGTGCAGTCGAGCCGCGCCGAGGGCATCGTTCGCGGCTCCCTGGAGGGGCTGCTGTACCTCGAAAACCTTGATGCCGACGCGTCGGTGAATCCGGGCGACGTTGTGGTTACGTCGGGTTTGGGCGGCAGCTACCAGAAGGGCCTGGTCATCGGCACGGTGGTCAAGGTCGATTCCCAGCAGGGCGGCGCGACGCGACGTGCGGTGGTCTCGCCGAACGATCAGGCTTCTTCGCTTGAAGAGGTGCTCGTGGTGTTCGGCGTGGGCTCCGACGGATCGGACGCTTCGTCGGGGTCTTCGAATGCGGATAACGAAGGG
>ERZ836760.1795-NODE-1795-length-20619-cov-10.276794_pt1 | contig 20619 bp, 19 predicted proteins | sample MGYA00519941_ERZ836760 | MGnify/ENA primary metagenome ERZ836760 (study PRJEB31850, sample SAMEA3708807) | human gut metagenome | biome: human gut; feature: human-associated habitat; material: faeces | place: China | collected 2014 ... | reverse complement strand
TAAGGAGTGACAAATTTATGAACGCAGTAGGTATCGATGTTTCAAAAGGTAAAAGCATGGTTACAATTCTAAGACCATTTGGTGAGATTGTATCCTCTCCTTTTGAGATCAAGCACACATCCAGTGATATCCTTTCACTAATTAAACTTATTCACTCTATCGAAGGTGAATCACGAATTGTAATGGAGCACACCGGACACTATTACGAAGTACTTGCTCAGCAATTTTCAGCAGCTGGTCTGTTTGTCAGTGCTGTTAATCCTAAGCTAGTCAAAAACTTTAATAATGACTCTCTTCGCAAAGTTAAATCTGACAAAGCTGATTCCATCAAGATCGCCCGCTATGCTCTTGACAAATGGCAAAATCTTAAACCATATAGTATTGTGGATGAATTGCGCACACAACTAAAAGCCATGAATCGTCAGTTTCATTTCTATGTGAAACAAAAAACGGCTATGAAAAATAATCTTATTAATCTCATTGACCAGACATACCCAAATGCAAATACTTATTTTAATAGTCCACCCCGCAGTGATGGCTCCCAAAAATGGGTTGATTTTGTCTATACGTATTGGCATGTAGATTGCGTTCGTAAAATGTCTCTAAATTCTTTTGTTAAACACTATCAAAACTGGTGCAAGCAAAAAAAATATATCTTCAATAAATCAAAAGCCGAAGAAATTTATACCCAGTCAACGGAACTTGTCCCGGTATTTCCAAAAAACGAAATAACCAAACGCATCATTAGACAAGCTATCGCTCAGCTTAACAGCACTTCCGCTACCGTCGAAACAATACGCATTCTCATGAATGAAACCGCCTCAAAACTTCCAGAGTACCCGATTGTTATGCAGTTTAAAGGGATTGGTCCATCTCTTGGTCCACAGCTTATGGCTGAGATCGGTGATATAACCAGATTTACACATAAAGGAGCCCTTACTGCTTTCGCCGGGGTAGATCCTGGCGTAAACGAGTCTGGCTCCTATGCACAAAAAAGTGTTCCAACATCCAAACGTGGGTCTTCAAATTTAAGAAAGACTCTTTTTCAAGTAATGGATGTTCTTATTAAAACAATGCCGCAAGATGATCCTGTATATCAATTCATGGACAGAAAACGTGCCCAGGGTAAACCGTACTATGTTTACATGACTGCAGGCGCTAATAAATTTCTCAGAATCTATTATGGACGAGTGAAGGAATATCTCTGTATTCTTTCTGAGTCAAGCTAATTCAAAACTTTTATTTGCAGACCAGCACTGCTTGTGGTGGTCTTATTTTAGTGCCTAATTTTAACCATGTAAAATTTTATATTTTTTTTCCCATTAAGTCTTGACTTTTTATTTGCAGGCTAAAGTAACGAGAACGCGGTGTGCCGTTTTTCAAACATTTTTCGAAATAAAAAGACCCATAGCCTTTCACTATGAGTCTTTTTCATACATCCCTTTTCTCTACTGGATAAACATAGCATCCCCAAAACTAAAGAACCGATATCTCTGCCGGATCGCCTCTTCATACGCCGTGAGCACATGTTCTCTGCCTGCCAGTGCGGATACCAGCATGACGAGCGTGGACTCCGGCAGGTGGAAGTTTGTGATCAGGCAGTCCAGAATCTTGAACTGGTAGCCTGGATAAATGAAAATGTCCGTCCAGCCGCTGCATGCGCGGATCGTGCCGTCCTCGGCTGCTGCGGATTCCAGCGTCCGGCAGCTTGTCGTACCGACACAGATAATGCGTCCGCCATTTTTCTTCGTCTCATTAATCATATTAGCAGCGTCTTCTTCGATGCGGTAAAACTCCGAATGCATATGATGATCTAAAACATTTGAAACCTTGACCGGTCGGAAGGTTCCCAGACCCACATGGAGTGTCACATGCGCGATCTTCACTCCCATCTCCTGAATCTGTGCCAGCAGTTCCTTGGTAAAATGAAGTCCGGCAGTCGGAGCAGCCGCGGATCCCTCATGTTCTGCATAAACGGTCTGATAACGGTTTTTATCTTTCAGACGGTGTGTAATATACGGTGGAAGCGGCATCTGGCCGAGCTGGTCGAGAATCTCCTCGAAGATCCCCTCATAGGAGAACTGAATCAGACGATTTCCCTCTTCTACCACATCAATGACGGTTCCTTTTAACAAACCATCGCCAAAATTAATTACGGTTCCCGGTTTTGCCTTTTTACCCGGCTTTACCAGTGTCTCCCAGATATCGTTCTCACGACGTTTCAGAAGAAGAATCTCGATATGTGCATCCGTTCCCTCCTTGCTTCCGATCAGACGCGCCGGGATAACCTTCGTATCATTGATCACCAGACAATCGCCCGGATGAAGATAATTGACAATATCCTTAAACACCTTGTGCTGCATCTCGCCCGTCTTTTTATCCAGCACTAAAAGCCGGGAAGAAGAACGATCTTCCAGCGGATCCTGCGCGATCAGCTCCTGTGGTAAATCATAATAAAAATCTTTTACATCCATTCTTTGTGCCTCTTTGTCTTTCTATATCTGTACTTTCACTTTTTATAAATCAATCGGTTTTATATCTTATATGCTATCAACCATTTCTCCATACTCCGGCATATCCGCTTTTCAGCTTTCCATACCTTAAAAACTTTATTTTCCCAGCCAGACGAATTAATTCAATAAAGCATTTTAAGGATTTGACGCAGCCGGTTCTGACTTCTCCTGCATATAAGATGCGCCCTGTTTCATAAATTCCACGCGCTCTTTCAGCGCTTCATCCTGCTCCATCGCCGCATCCATTGCTTCATCCGTCTGCTTGCTGAGAAGACGCACATCCTCATTGACCGACAGCTCTTCAAAATACTGCGTCAGCTCTTCGGACATTTTCCCGTCATCGATCTGCCAGCTTCCGTCCTCCGCCCGGATCGCATAGATCCGCACCAGACTCGGTGCCGGTGTCTCCACGCCCGTATACAAAATCTCATAATACACATACGCTGCCATCTCGCCGTCCCTAAGCCCCGGCGTCGTATAACATTTCACATTCTGGTACCCGGAAATGTACTGCTTCTGTTCTTCAAATTCCTGACGGTAGTGTTCTTCCTCACTCGTATCCTGTGAGGTAAACAACTTCACAAACGTATCCATATCACAGTCGGAAACCGCCTGAAAATAAGTATTCATCAGCTCTGTGATCCCCGGCTCGCCATTCTCTGTCAGAATACATCCGCCAAAGTCCTGAATATATTCTTTCGTGTCCGGCTCAATCACCATTCCAGATCCACCTGTATCCACCATTTCTGCCGGTAAGCCATCCTTTTTCCCCAGAATGTTTGTTATTTTCCCGGAAAACATCGCCACCGCGCCAATCAGAATCAATACAATCACCGCCGCAAGCAGCATCACATAGCGGCGCAGTTCCCAGTCCGTTCCGTTCTTCCGGCTGCGTCCCGGTTTCTTTTTCGGTTCTCCCACCCGACCGCCTCCTGACTTATTCGATTGTTAATATTATAGCGGTGATTTGGTTACTCGGCAAGCGGTATTTCCGAAAAAAAACTTGCAATTTTCTAAATATTATAGTATCATACAAGTAATGCGTCTGTAGCTCAGTGGATAGAGCGCCGGCCTCCGGAGCCTGAGGCGTAGGTTCGATTCCTATCAGACGCATTCTTAAAAAGCGACAGCGGAGATATCTCAGCCGTCGCTTTTTGCATTATTCATGATAAAAGGAGGACCCTTCCCGTGGAACTCATACACGTTTCTGGAAATACAGACTGTCTGCTTGGCAAAACAGCCATCGGCGTCTACCGCATCGACGACACCCGCTGCATCCTGTTTGACAATGGTTACTCAAAGGAATATGACGAGCTGGTCGGCTCTCTGAAAGACGCCGGGCTGACCCCGGCGGGGCTGATCGTTTCCCACGCGCACATCGACCATCATGGAAACAGCAAACGCCTGCGCGAAGCCTTTCAGATTCCACTGGCTATGTCGCTTGGCGAAGCCGGGCTGATCGCCTCCCAGGCGGCGCTGGAACGGTATACCAATTATTTCGGGCGCTCCGAGGAGGAAAAGGTTTCCATCGACACCGAGCAGCGCTGCCCGGTTGACTGTATCATCCAGCCGGAGGATACTTCCGTGACACTCTGCGGCGTAACCTTCCCGGTTCACCATCTGCCGGGGCATTCCCTCGACCACATCGTCATCGGCACACCGGACGGCGTCTGCTTTGCCGGAGACGCGCTTTTAACCGAAAATGTCCTGCGTCACGTCAAGCTTCCATACTGCGACCACGTCGGTCTGGATCTGGAAAGCAAGGAAGCAATCACAAAACTGCCTTACCAGCACTGGATTTTATCGCACAAAGGTCCATTTGATGGCAATATCCGGGAACTGGCGGACAAAAATATGGATCTTGTCCGTCTGCGTCTCGCAGAGCTGGCAAAGCTTTTGCAGAGACCAATGACGCGTGATGAATTTTATCAGGAAAGCCGACGCCTGATCGGAATGCACATCGGTACCTACGACCAGCTCATCCGTCAGGAACGCCACCTGCGCCCATATCTGGAACAGCTGGTGATCGATGGGACGGCACGGCTGGAAGTAAAGAATGACACCATATATTTTTGTTTGAATGAATAAACTCTTTCTGCATGAATTTTCACTCTCCTGTTGTTATCGTTTCCGAAAATACACACACGCCACCGCAAATCCCAAGATTCCCGCTCCCATCACGGCGAAGCGGGAATATGTCTTTAACAGCACCAGAATACGTTCCCACGATGCCCCCGCCACCGCGCCGGCTCCGATGAGTACCGTATTCCAGATAAGACTGCCCGCTGTTGTCAGAAGGAGAAACGGCAGCAGTTCCATCTTTGCCATCCCCGCCGGAATCGAGATCAGGCTTCGGATGATCGGAACGAACCGGCAAAAAAAGACGGCTGACCGTCCCGTTCTCTCCAGCCATCCGTCTGCATCTTTCACATCATCCGCTTCTACTCCCAGCCGTTTTCCCCATGCCCCGCCCAAAAATGCATAAAACTTCTGCACGGGAATATGCCGCCCCAGCTCATACAGAATCAGCGCCCCCAGCACCGAGCCCGCCGTCGCTGCCAGAACTGCCCCGGCTATGTTCATCCGTGTATATGTTGTCATAAATCCACCAAAGGTTAAAATCACTTCCGACGGGATCGGCGGAAACAAATTCTCAATTAGAATCAGGGCAAACATTCCCACATATCCGTATGAACTTAAAAGTTCCAGCACTATATCACGCATGATATATCGCACTCCACGTTATTTCCACATATTCTATTTATTTTATGCGGAATGGAAAAAATCCAGGCATCTAATTTTCATTTTTCATGCCCGGATTTTAATTAAACCTAGAGAATCATCACATCCCCCACGGCCCCCGTATCCGAGAACTCTGTCCACTCGCACACATTGACCGCGTGATCGGCGATTCGCTCCAGGTACTTGGCAACCATCAAAAGATCGACTGCCACATCGGATTTATCCCCGTCTTTTTTCAGAAACTCAATCACTTCCCGTTTTACCCGTTCAAAGAAGGCATCGATCAGATCATCCCTCTGTTCGAATGTCTCCGCCGTCTCGGTGTCACGCTGGGTAAACGCGTGAATCGCATCCTTTACCATCGTTTTCACATTTGCCACCATGGCCGGAAGATGTTTGCTTACAAGACTAATATCTGCATCCTCCAAACGCAGGGACAGATCGGCAATGTCCGCCGCCTGATCGCCCATCCGCTCCAGATCGGTCACTACCTTCAGTGCCGTCGAGATATGGCGCAGATCGCTGGCAACCGGCTGCTGCTTTAACATCAGCATCAGGCAGTGTGTCTCGATCTTTCGTTCCATATTGTCCACATCCCGGTCGCCTTTGATAACCTTCTGTGCCAGCTCTTCATTATGCTCGGTAAGCGCTTGAAAACTACTGTCAATCGCATCCTGCACCATCTGGCTCATCACGTTCAATTCCTGATTCAGCCCTTCTAACTCCTGTATAAATGCCTCTCTCGTCGCCATCCCGTATCTCCTCTCCATCTCCCCTGTTTTCTGCCCAGAAAATTTCCACTTCTGAACAGCAAACTGATTTTCTACTTATTTTTAAATCCTCAATCTTACGCCTATCATCCAAACCGTCCGGTAATATAGTCTTCTGTCTTCTTTTCACGCGGATGCGAGAACAGATCCGTCGTCGGTGCATACTCGACTACCTCTCCTACCAGGAAAAATGCCGTATAGTCCGCAATACGGGTCGCCTGCTGCATATTATGGGTAACGATGACAACGGTATAATTCTTCTTGAGTTCGCCCATCAGATCCTCGATTTTCAGCGTGGAAATCGGGTCCAGTGCCGAGGTCGGCTCATCCATAAGAAGAATCTCTGGCTCAACTGCCAGCGCACGTGCGATGCAGAGACGCTGCTGCTGTCCACCGGAAAGTCCCAGTGCAGAACGTTTCAGGCGGTCCTTGACCTCATCCCACAGGGCCGCGCCGCGCAGACTCTTCTCTACGATCGCATCCAGCTCTGCCTTTCCCTTGATACCGTGAATCCGCGGTCCATACGCGATATTGTCATAAATACTCATTGGAAATGGGTTCGGCTGCTGAAATACCATGCCAACCTTCTTGCGAAGAAGCGTCGTATCGACCTTCGGATCGTAGATATCCTCGCCGTCGATCAACACCTTTCCATTGATTGTCACATTCGGCACCAGATCGTTCATGCGGTTCAATGTCTTTAAATAGGTAGACTTACCGCAGCCGGACGGTCCGATAAACGCTGTGATCTGATTTTCATATATATCCAGATTGATATTTTTTAATGCATGATTGTTTCCATAGTACAGATTCAAATCCGACGTAGAAATTTTTGTCTCCATATCATTTCCTCATTTTTTACTTTATTTTAATTTTGTCACATCAAACCGGCTGGTCAAAAATCTCGTCAGCAGGTTGATTCCCAGCACGATAATCAGAAGCACGACCGCGATTCCAAACGCCTGATCGTATTTTGCTTTCTGCATCGACAGGTAGAGCTGGATGGTCAGCGTGCCGCTCGACTCAAACAGTTTTCCAAACAGGTTTTTCGGAAGCTGGAAGCCGCTTCCGGCAGTAAACAGAAGCGCCGCCGACTCGCCCACGATACGGCCAATCGAAAGGATGACGCCGGTCAGAATACCCGGTGCCGCGCTCGGCAGCAGGATTGTCCGGATCATATACCATTTCGTTGCACCGATTCCCAGCGCGCCGCTGCGGTAGCTGTCCGGAACGGTTTTGAGTGCTTCCTGTGTGTTCCGCGTAATCAGCGGAAGCACCATCAGGGTCAGCGTGAAGGATCCGGTCAGAACCGAATAGCCCAGCTTCAGCGTCATTCCGAAAAAGACCATACCGAACAAGCCAAAAATAATCGACGGAATACCGGACAGGATCTCGGTTGTAAATTCAATCGTCCGCACCAGCTTTCCCGGCTTTGCGTATTCGTTCAGATAAATGGCGGAGCCGATTCCGATCGGCGCTGCAATGATAAGGGTAATTACAATGATGTAAATCGTGTTGATGATATTTCCCAGAATACCAAAGGTGCCCTTTAAAGAACTCTGCACCGTGGACAGAAACTGCCAGGAAACCTGCGGCAAACCGCGCACAAACACATACCCCATGATGCCAACTAACAGCGCGATCGCCACGCCAGCTGCCAGATAAATCAGCGCTTTTAAGATATTGTCCCCGATGCGGGTGCGCTTCTGGTAAATACTTTTCATACTATTATCGGTCATCTGCGCCGCCCTCCTTCACAAACATCCGGCTGAGCACCGTGTTGATAAACATGATAAATACGAACAGCACCAGACCGATGGTAAAGAGCACTTCCCGGTGAAGTCCCTCTGAATAAGACATTTCCGCCACGATCGCGGTTGTCAGGAAACGGACGGAGTTAAATGGGAGCGGCAGATTGACTGAACTTCCAGATACCAGGCTGATCGCCATTGCCTCCCCGATCGCACGTCCGCAGCCTAAAACCACCGCCGTGATGATGCCGGAGTGCGCCGCCGGAACGATTACTTTGAAAATCGTCTGGATATGCGTTGCACCGAGTGCCAGCGATGCGCTTTTTAAATGTTTCGGGACTGACCTAAGCGACGCCTCACTGATATTGATGACGGTCGGAAGAATCATGATTGCCAGAACCAGAACCGCCGATATCAGGTTCGCACCGCCGGTAAATTGATGCGTCGTGGAACCGGCAAAGATTTTCATTTCCAGCTTATACATCAGGGGATTTAAAATCAAAATTCCTAAGAGTCCGTAGATAACCGACGGAATACCTGCCAGAAGCTCAACTGCCGGGCGGACCACTGCCGCTACCTTCGGCGGCGCAACCTCTGCCAGAAAGATGGCGGTAAACAGCCCAATCGGAACACCGATCAGGATCGCCAGAAAGGTTCCGACGATGGAAGTTAAAATAACGTAGAGAATTCCGAAAGACGCCGGATTTCCAGTCGGCTTCCAGACGCTTCCAAATAAGATTTCCGGAACACCCACCTTAAAAAGTGCCGGGGTACCGCTGATAATCATGTATAAGGTAATTGAAAAAACTGCCACCACCGCCAGCAGGCCGCAGGCGGTAAAAATAATTTCCGCTGCCCTCTCTACCGCTGATTTCGTGGCATGGCTTCCAAAAATGGTAAATTTCTTTTCGTGCATATGTCTCTCCTGTCCCGGATTGAACAGCGAGCCGCTTTCGGTCAAAGCAGAGTTTCCTTTCTGCGGCTTGACTGCAAGCGACTCGATATTATTTGAATCTATTCAATATTATGCGTATTCGTGAATTTCTGATTTTTCTATCCTTACCTGTCTCCACCGGTAATTTTATCCACATTCACAAATTCCGATGCAGTTTCTTACTTCGTAGTAATCAGACCTACAGATTTAATCAGGTCATCGCCTTCTGCAGAGTATACATAGTCAAACAGAGCCTGTACCAGCTCGTTCTGCTCAGAAATTTCTCCCTTGGTTGCCATAACGAATGGACGGCTTAAGAAATAGCTGCCTGCCTTGATGTTCTCCTCCGTCGGCTCTACATCATCCAGTTTAACTGCCTTAACGGTATCATCGACTACATCCAGGGAAACGTATCCGATGGAACCCGGTGTAGATGCTACTTTTGCCATAACTGCACCGGTGGAATCCAGCTCGTTTGCATATTTGCAGGCATCTTCCAGACCCAGCAGCTCCTCAAATGCGCCTCTAGTACCGGAACCTGCTTCCCGTCCGACTACGACAATCGGCATATCGCTGCCGCCTACATCCTTCCAGTTTGTGATGCTTCCGTCGTAAATGCCGGTCAGGTCATCCTTGCTCAGACCATCTACAGCGTTGGACGGGTCAACGACAACGGCGATACCATCGATGGCTACGATATTTTCAACAGCACCTTTTGCTTTCTCATCATCCTTTAATGCTCTGGAAGAATCACCGACATCACACTGACCTGCCAGCACGGACTCGATACCTGCGGAAGAGCCGGTAAATTCAGCCTGTACGGTCACGTTCGGATATTTCTCCATGAACGTTTCTGCCAGTGCATTTGCAAATTTTTCCATTGAAGTGGAACCTGCCAGGGTGATAGAACCACTCAAATTTTTTGCATCTGCGCTGTTCTCGGTTGTATCTGCTGCTGCACCACTTTCAGCTGCACTGCTGTCTGCTGCACTTGTATTTGTATTGCTGGAACCACATCCTATCATTCCAGTTGCCAGAACGGCTGCTCCTAATACTGCGATTGTTTTCTGAACATTTTTCTTCATAATAAAATTCCTCTTTCCTCTCTCTTTTTTCTCTCAGAGTTTTTTATCCTTGATTTCTTACAGTACGCAGTATAAAAGATTCCTGGATTTACAGAAATCATGTTTTGGTATCGTTTATGTAAAATTTTGGTAATTTTTGTGGGAGTGAATGTAAGATATGGTTTCGGATCTGCTCTGTTTGTCTCCATGATCCGAAACGCCGCCGGACATCTCTTCGGACTTTGCTTGAAAGCCCGGGCAAAGATCGCCGGCGGCGTAATTCTGATTTTTATACTGAGTTTCATTCTGCTCTCAAACAAGGCAGGTGAATTTCCCCAGACATCCTACTTCAGAACAATCTTCTTAAAGTTTTTCTTACCTCTCTTGACAACCATTCCTTCGCCGGAAAGCTGATCTTTCGTAAAGACTGCCTTAACATCCTTTACCTGGTTTCCGTCTACAGATACGCCGCCCTGCTCGACATTTCTTCTTGCCTCGGAACGGGACGGAGCCAGACCGGATTTCTGCAGGATGGAGAGAATATCGATCTCATCACCGTTGAAATCATCCTCCGTCAGCTCGTAGGTCGGCATATTCGCTGCATTTCCGCTGGAAAACAGTGCTTTCGCTGCTGCCTGTGCCTTCTCAGCCTCTTCCTCGCCGTGTACCAGCTTGGTCAGCTCGTAAGCCAGGATCTCTTTTGCAGTATTTAACTGGCTGCCTTCCCATTTATCCATCTCATCGATCTGCTCAAGCGGCAGGAAGGTCAGCATACGCAGGCATTTTAATACGTCCGCGTCAGCGACGTTTCTCCAGTACTGGTAGAACTCGAACGGGGAGGTCTTGTTCGGATCCAGCCATACAGCACCTGACTGGGTCTTGCCCATCTTCTTGCCCTCGGAGTTTAACAGCAGGGTGATGGTCATCGCGTGTGCGTCCTTGCCAAGCTTTCTGCGGATCAGCTCGGTACCTCCTAACATATTGCTCCACTGATCGTCGCCGCCGAACTGCATGTTGCAGCCGTATTTCTGGTACAGCATGTAGAAATCGTAGCTCTGCATGATCATGTAGTTGAACTCTAAGAAGCTTAAACCTCTCTCCATTCTCTGCTTGTAGCACTCAGCAGTCAGCATGCGGTTGACACTGAAATGCGGTCCAACCTCGCGCAGTAAGTTTACATAATTCAGATTCATCAGCCACTCTGCGTTGTTGACTAAGAGCGCCTTGTCATCGGAGAAATCGATGAAACGGCTCATCTGCTTTTTGAAGCAGTCGCAGTTGTGCTGGATCGTCTCCGGTGTCAGCATCTGGCGCATATCCGTACGTCCGGACGGATCGCCGATCATGCCGGTGCCGCCGCCCAGTAATGCGATCGGCTTGTTGCCTGCCATCTGCAGACGTTTCATCAGGCACAGTGCCATGAAATGTCCTACATGAAGGCTGTCTGCGGTCGGGTCAAAACCGATGTAGAAAACGGCTTTTCCTTCGTTGACCAGTTTTTTGATCTCTTCTTCGTTTGTAACCTGGGCGATCAGACCTCTGGCTACTAATTCTTCGTAAATCTGCATTTTCCTGTTTACTCCTTTTTATAAAAAATAATTTTGCTTACTCGTTTTGCTTCTCCACGGGATTCCTTTTTTCAAAAATACATCCGATTCATCCTTTATTTTCTCTCCGAAAATCATTCTCAAAACAGAACAATAAAGGTACTTTGGAACGTCTGTGATTTCACAAGACACATTTTTCTATAAAATAAAAAAGCCCCGTCCTCCAAAAAGGACGGGGCAAAATTCCCGTGTTACCACCTTTGTTCGCAGACAGCTCGCGCCCATCTGCCTCTGCCGGTACCCTCTGATACCGTGACCGGATAACGTGTGTCTCTCACGTCGCAGCCTACCAAATCAACCGCCGCACATTTTCCACGCAGCCTTTTCATCGGATCCGATTTTAGATTCTTCGGTGCGAAGCTCCGGGATGTATTCGAATATCCGGTTCACGCGCGCCTCTCATCATCCGGCTGCTTTCTGTGCGCTCTCCTGCGGATCTCTACTTGTTCCCTTCATTGCCTTTGTAAGGTTATTGAGTATATTCTGTATTATAAGCGAAATTTATTATTTGTCAAGGCAATTTCTCAACTTCAAACTTCACGCTATAAAATTTTTACATTACTTTAAATTCAAAGCGTAAAAAGTAGTGTACATATTTATTAAATATAATTATCATATTATTACTTTAGTCACACAGTTCCCAATCTCCCAGCCACGTATCCTTAGAATAATTATATAATCTTCTATATAATTTCCCGTTTTCAACTTTATAAACATATTTTATAACATCTGCTCTAGCTATTGAACTCGATTTTTCAACAGCCACCTCTTTCTCTTGTGCAAACGCAGTCCCTGAAAAAATACATGTCATAGCAATTATTACTGCTAAAATTCTGATCGTTTTTTTCATTTTTATTTCCTCCTAATATTAATATTCTTTAATTCATTTGGTATTTCATCCAATGTTCCTATATATGTACCATTCATATATAATTCATACCCGTTTTCTGTCTTTACAAAAAAGTTATTTTTTTTGACTATATCATCTTCTTCAAAATACGGTGCATGCAACTTCAAATCAGCTACTGGTTCTATTACTATTGTACCAGACAATATAATAGCAATTAAGAAAAAGAACAACTTAATATTGACCTGTTTTTTTTGTTCTTCATTCAATATAGAAGAAATTCTAATTTTCAAAAAACTTCCATTAAAAAAAGATAGTGTTCCTCTCCTTTTTAACGCTTTTGTCCTAGACATTTTTAACAATATTTCAACATAATGAATTTTTTCTATTTCAGATAACTCATTACAAACAATTAAATCATTTCTTATTTCTAATATGTTAGAAAAATAATACCGAACTATGTATACTAACGGATTCCACCAGTATAAAAGACATAATATTTCAAAAAAACACTTTAAAAATAAATCTCTTTTAATGTAATGTCCCACTTCATGCAAGAGTACTATTTTTTTTGTTTCTTCATCTATATTCGGTATTATTATATACGGATTTTTTATACCAACAATAAATGGATCTTCTATACTATCAACTTTCAATATTGGTATTTTTTTCACTTTTTTATACTTTTTAACACGAATATACTCTATCGGTCTTATTTCTTTTATTAATTTTATAAATGATATATATGATAAACTTTTTTGCACTAAGATAAGAAAACTTCCAAGTAAACTAATCAAAAAAAGTACAGAAAAATGACTTAAAAATCCTATTTTCCCCCGCATAAAGCGACAAAGTTCTGGATATAATATTTTTATTCCTATCGTATGACTTATTCCGCAAATATCTATTGGAAAAAATAATCTTACTCCTGTTAGTACAGTGCAAAAAATAAGTAATTTTACTTCATACAAGCTATAATTTTCTTGCTTTTTCCATATATAAACCGACAAAAAACCCAATAGCAAAATGAACTACATATTGCCGATAAAATTGATGTATATGTTATTTTCATAAAATCTCTTTTTTTCTTTTTTGAACTATACGTTCTAATTCGTCAATAACCGACTCTTCATCTACTGCTCCATTCAACAAAGCTGCTGTTATTGTATTTACAAAGGACATAGGATTTCTAGAATTTTTCATACATTTTTCTATTTTTTCTTCTATTTCTTCATCCTGAGTCTTTTTCGCTTTATATCGCCTAGCAAAAACTTTTCCAGTCTGAACTGTATCAATAACCTGAACATAACCCTTATCAAGCAATTTTCTTAACACAGTATGGACTGTTGGCGTTGTCAATTCTTTTTCAGATTCTACAATTTCTGTCACCGTCATGGGTTTTTCATACTTCCACAAAACCTGCATAACATTCATTTCTCGTTCACTTAAATAATTATTCTTCATAAAATTCCCAATCTCATAATTTATAGAAACAAAGGGAGCAACTGACGCCCCCTTTGTTTTTCACTCAAGTTCCAATACTACTAACTAATATTATCATTTCCAAGATCCACATTCCATAAATCACTCTATCTTTTTTCATTAGCTCATACCATTCAGGCGTATCTAATAATCTTGGTTTTTTAATTATATAATAATAACAAAAAATCAAAATACAAAGAAAAATTCTAACAGTTCCCACCTGATCATACCAATTTCTAATTCCCATTATGGAAGCAATTCGCTCCCCACAAAGACACAGTTCCATTAATAAAGCGGCAAACGTTGCTTCTCTTCCTTGACGGAATTCATTTGATACTCTATTCTCTTTCATTGCATCTCCCTTTTTTATTACCAATACTCATACTTGGTATAACCTGGCGTCCACCCTAATACTCCATCATTATTATAGCCATATGTATAAGATATTGTAACTTTTGCATAGTTTATGCCACCCTTTTGTGCAGCTGCTAAAACTGTTTTAGCAACAAGTGCTGCCACTGCTACCCCTGCTCCTGCTCCGCCTACCTGTCTTGCGATAAAATTAGTTATTGTCGCTAAATCTTTCATTTCTTGCAAATCAATTGTATACACAATATTTACAACGGTTCCTATAGCAGCTGTTGCTGGTAATCTTCCAGTTATACTAGATGCCCTCGAAGCACCTGTAGATCCTCCACTACCACTTTTGCTTACTTCCAATAATTCTTTAACTTCCGATCTTGAAAAACCAAAATCTTCCATTAACATATCTTCCACAACAGTTTCATCCGTTACCGAAGCATATTTATCATAAATATCTCTCAATTCATGTTGATCAATCACAACCTTTGTTGCCACTTTATCTATTGAATATGGCGGCGCTTCCGCAAATGTTGGGATTACCAATGAAGTTCACATAACTATCGACAATAAAATACTCATAATTTTTTTCATAAAACCACCTCTTAACGTTATTCACATTATTAATGAGCATCCCACATTTTTGCTGCATTGGAATCCCTCCCTTCTTTAAATTTAGTAAACAAGCTTTAATTTGATTATATATTATCATCTTTGATTATATATGTCAATATTAAAAATATATTTTCATTTCAAATATACTTTCAATCTTTTCTACACAATTAAAAACTACTCTTTCGCCAGCGCCGCGAGCCCGGAAAGAATCTCCCGCGCCTTCACAAGCATCATCTCGCAGTCCGTATGTTTCTGCCGCACATCGCGGTAATAGAACGACGGCACATCACCCGTCCTGAAGGTCAGCGTGCCCTTATATTTCTCCATCAGCGCCGGAATGCCGGAGACGTCCAGATCAGCTTTCTGGTACATCTGAATCGTGATATCCTGCTTCTTTACATCGACCTCCTCGACACCCGCCTGATGAGCAAGCGCTTTTAGATCGGCGATCTTTAACAGGTTCTCCACCGAACGTGGAATCTCGCCAAAGCGGTCGATCAGCTCATCCTGCATATCCATGTACTCTTCCTGGTTCTCAATACCGGAAATCCGCTTGTAAACGTCGAGTTTCTGGTATTCATTGCGGATGTAGGACGGCGGAATATACGCGTCGATGTCGCAGTCCACCACCGTCTCGAAGTCCTCGGCTTCGTTCTCACCGCGAAGTGCCAGCACCGCCTCGTTTAAGAGCTTGCAGTACAGGTCATAACCGACCGCCTGCATGTGGCCATGCTGTTCCGCGCCCAGAAGATTTCCGGCGCCGCGCAGCTCCAGATCGCGCATCGCAATCTTGATACCGCTTCCCAGCTCCGTAAATTCACGGATCGCCTGCAGACGTTTTTCCGCCTCCTCACGCAGCAGCTTGTCGCGCCGGTACATGAGAAACGCATACGAAGTCCGCCCGGAACGTCCGACGCGACCGCGGATCTGGTAGAGCTGCGACAGCCCCAGCCGGTCGGCGTCGTGGATGATGATCGTGTTCGCATTCGGAATGTCCAGTCCCGTCTCAATGATGGTCGTGGACACCAGAACGTCGATATTTCCCTCGACGAAATCCAGCATAATTTTTTCCAGTTCATGTTCGTGCATCTGCCCGTGGGCGAACACGACGTTTGCCTCCGGCACCAGAGCCGCCACATGGTTTGCCACCTCGTCGATGTTATTGACACGGTTGTAGACATAATATACCTGTCCGCCCCGCGCCAGCTCCCGGTGGATTGCCTCGCGCACCATCTCGTCGTTGTATTCCATAACATAGGTCTGGATCGGCAGACGGTCCACCGGCGGTTCCTCCAGGACACTCATATCCCGGATGCCGATGAGACTCATATGCAGGGTACGCGGAATCGGCGTCGCCGTCAGCGTCAGAACGTCTACATTTTCCTTTAATTTCTTGATCTTTTCTTTATGCGCCACGCCGAAGCGCTGTTCCTCATCGATGATCAGAAGCCCCAGATTTTTAAAGACAACATCCTTAGAAAGGACGCGGTGCGTTCCGATCACGACGTCCACCTGCCCTTTTTTCAGATCTTCCAGCGTCTTTTTCTGCTCGCCCGCCGTGCGGAAACGCGACAGCATATCGACCCGCACTGGGAAATCCTTCATCCTCTGCACAAAGGTATTGTAATGCTGCTGCGCCAAAATTGTGGTCGGCACCAGATACACAACCTGCTTGCCCTCCTGAATCGCCTTAAACGCCGCCCGGAGCGCAATCTCCGTCTTGCCATATCCAACGTCGCCGCAGATCAGGCGGTCCATGATGCGGCGGCTTTCCATGTCTTTTTTTGTCGCCTCGATCGCCTCCAGCTGATCCTCCGTCTCCTCAAACGGGAACATTTCCTCAAATTCCCTCTGCCAGACCGTATCCGGTCCATACTGGTAGCCCTCGCTCCGCTGACGCGCCGCATAAAGCTCGACGAGATCCTTTGCAATATCACGGACCGCACCGCGCACCTTGCTCTTCGTCTTATTCCATTCCATTCCGCCCAGTTTATTGAGCTTCGGCGTCCTGGCATCCGAACCGGCATATTTCTGGATTCCCTCCAGGCGTGTCGCCGGAAGGTAGAGATTACCGCCGTCGCGGTACTCAATCTTGATGTAATCCTTGACGACCTTGTCCTGCTCGATCTTCTCAATGCCCCGGTAAATGCCGAGTCCGTGGCTCTCATGCACCACATAATCGCCGATCGAAAGCTCGGAAAAGCTCTGGATTTTCTTACCCTGGTAGGAGGTCTTTTTCTTCTTTTTCCGCCCCCGTCCGCCGCCGAACATGTCTCCCTCGGTGATCACGACGAACTTAATCAGCGGATATTCAAATCCCCGATGCAGCTTTCCGTAAGTCACCAGGATTTCACCCGGTTTCACGGTGTTTTCGCCCTCATCCGGGCAGAAGGCGCTTAAATCATACTCCCGCAGATCGCCCGCCAGACGGCTCGCGCGCGTCCGCGAACCAGCCAGCAATACCACCCGGTATTTTTCCTTCTTCCAGCGCGCCAGATCGCTGATTAAAAGCTCAAATCCATTCTGGTAGGAATTGACATTTTTAACGCTCAGACTGTATTTTTTCTTAACCGTCATCCCGGAGAGCTTCTGATCCAGCCCCAGCAGTAAAAGAGTGTGCGGGCGCATTGCCATCGCCAGCGTCTCCTTCGCCGAATAGAGGAAGGAAGTCTGCCCCGGAAGCAGATAGCCGCCCTCGAGACGGTGCGACATGCTCTCCCGGAACTCCGTCTCGGTCGTCTCTGCTTTTTCCTTCAAGCGCAGCGGCTCATCCAGGAAAATCGTCAGCTCATCGACTGGAAAATAGTTTAAAAACGATACCGTTTCCTTGCAGAAATACCGGATATAGCTTCCCAGCCCATGCACCCGGAAGCCCTCGCGAAGCCCCTCTAAGACCTCCGAGACAGCCGAATCCATCCGGTACGCCTCTTCCGTCTTCATGGCATCCCGGAGCTTTTTCACGTATTTCCTGCGGTCTTTCTCGATCGCCTCGGTTCCATCCTGAATCTGCTCCGGCGTCAGCGCCATCTCCGTCGCCGGATAGATCACCGCCTCGTCCACCTGCTCGATCGAGCGCTGGCTTTCCGGGTCGAAGGTACGGATCGAATCGACCTCGTCGCCCCACAACTCGATCCGGTACGGCACCTCCTCCGTCAGCGGAAAAATGTCAATGATACCGCCGCGCACCGAAAACTGCCCTGATCCCTCAACCTGCGCGACCTTCTCATATCCCATTTCTGCCAGGGCGTGCGTCAGCTTCCCGACCTCGACCACATCTTCTGCCCCGATCGTGAGACTCCGCTCTTTCATCCACGCAAGCGGCAGCAGATGTTCCATCAGCCCGTCGATCGTCGTGACCACCACGCCGCCGGAACTTTCCAGGACCCGCCGCATGACCTGAATCCGCTGTTTCGTCAGCAGGTTTCCGTGGATATCCGACGTATAAAACAGCAGATCCCTCGCCGGGTACAGCGAAATATCCGTATCAAAGCACCGGTAATCCTCACAGATCTCCCGCGCCCTCGAATCATCGTAGGTAACAATCAGCTTCCAGGGCGTCAGATCCGAAAGCTCGGACAGCAGATGCACCTTCTGCGAATCCAGGCATCCCGTGACAAGAAGCGGTCCCTGTCCGCGCTGTAAATCCGTCTTGAGATCCTGGAACTCGATCATCTCCTCTAACGGATTTGCAAATAAATCGCTCATTGTGTCTTGACTTCCTCCTTCCTCTCCGCCTTCTGCTTCTCTAGCTTCTCCTTCTCCCCGCGCGCCGCGCCGTTAAAATGGTTCATCGCCGCCTCAACGCCCTCTGTCATCATATCCACGACTGCCGCCGCACCGTCCTTAAACGCCGTCGTCATCGTTTCGGCTTCCTCTTTCGGAAAATGTCCCAGCACATAGTCTGCCAGATCCATGCGCGCCGGCTTCTCGCCCACACCGATCCGCACGCGTGGAAATTCCTGCGTTCCCAGATGGGCGATGATATTTTTGATTCCATTGTGGCCGCCCGCGCTGCCTTTTTTGCGGATCCGGATGCCGCCCGGAACCAGGCTGATATCGTCATAAATCACGATAAACTCCGATGGATCTACCTTATAATAATCCATCACCTGACGGATGCACTCACCGCTCAGGTTCATATACGTCTGCGGCTTTACCAGAATGACCTTATTTCCCTCGATCACGCCTTTTCCGATCAGTCCCTTAAATGCTTTCTCCCGGACATCAATGTTATACTTGTCCGCCAGCGCATCCAGCGTCATAAATCCCACATTGTGGCGGGTTCCCTCATATTCTCTTCCCGGATTTCCAAGTCCTGCAATTACATACATAATTCTATTTCTCCCTCTTTTTCTATAGTATCAAAAATACCAGATTCTTCACTCATCGTCTTTCTCAAAAAGCCAAAACAGACACGACTTTAAGCGTTAAATCCTGAAACTGCCACTTTTTCAAGCTGTTTCAGGATCTAACGCACTTATTTTTCTGGATACTTTTAAAGTTACTGTTCACGGATAGGCACTTTTGGAATCGAAAGTGCCGTAAGTTTTGGGGTCGTGTAAATAAGAAGTTACTTTCCCTTCACAACCTCAACCGCCTTCTGCAGCTGATTATCCTTCTCCTCTGGAATCACGACTTCCTGCGCCGCCTCTTCATCCAGCTCCACCTCGAGATCCGGCTCGATGCCTTTTCCATGGATATCATTTCCATTCGGCGTATAATAATGGTCGGTCGTCAGCTTGATCGCGCTTCCATCCGAAAGCGGCATCAGCGTCTGCACGATACCTTTACCGAAAGTCTTCGTTCCGACGATCGTCGCCACGCCGTAATCCTTCATCGCACCGGTAAATACCTCCGACGCGCTGGCGGAATTGCCATTTACCAGCACAACCATCGGGATCTCCAGGCTGTGTCCATCCTCAGCGTCGTATGTCTCCTCCGTGCCCTTCTTATTTGCCACGGTCAGGATCCGTCCGCCATCTTTCAGGATATAATCCGCCATTGAGACAACCGTCGTCACCTCGCCGCCCGGGTTGTTCCGCAGATCGATGATCAGGCGCTTCATGCCCTCGCCCTGCAGTTCCTCGATCTTGGATTTAAACTGATCGGCAGTCACACGGTCAAACTCTGCAACGGAAATATATCCGATCTCTTCATCCAGCATCTTGCCTGACACCGTCTGCACATCGATCGGTCTGCGGGTCAGGGTGATATCCTTGTACTCGTCGCTATTTTCACGATAAACCGTGATCGTCAGCTGGCTGCCTTCCTCGCCCTTGACGTAATTATTGACCAGAAGCGACAGATCCATGCCAATCACCTCGGTGCCGTCTACCTTATAAAGCGCATCACCCGGAAGGATGCCTGCCTCCTCGGCCGGGCTGCCCTCAAAGACGCGCACGATCGTGCTGACGCCGGTCTGGACATTCTGGGATACCAGAGCGCCGATGCCGCAGTAAGAACCATTTGTCTCATCCAGGAAGCTTGTCAGCTCGTCCGGCGTATAGTAAACCGCATACGGATCATTTAAACCACTCAAAAAGCCCTGATAAATGCCGGCTTCCTCCTCGGATGTATCAATTTTTTCCTCAAACAGGTACTTTTTATCGATAATATCCTGTATCTGCTCCAGCTTTTTCGTGACATTCTCAAAATTGACCGGCTCCTGTGCCTGCGACGGTGTTCCCTCGGTCTGTACCTGTACCTGTGTCTGGTTATCGATCACACGGCGTCCAAACATGTAAATCCCCGCCGAAGCACCGACCGTGATCAGACACACCAGTGCTGTCACCAGCACACCGACCATCACACCGCGCCAGAATTTATTTTTACTGTCCATCTCTTATGCCTCCTGATTCCTGTCTATTCCTTCCGGATTTGTAACTGTTCAGTACCTTCACAGTCACGCGCAAAAATCCATCAAAAATTGCCTAC
>ERZ836760.1786-NODE-1786-length-20694-cov-78.325839_pt1 | contig 20694 bp, 20 predicted proteins | sample MGYA00519941_ERZ836760 | MGnify/ENA primary metagenome ERZ836760 (study PRJEB31850, sample SAMEA3708807) | human gut metagenome | biome: human gut; feature: human-associated habitat; material: faeces | place: China | collected 2014 ... | reverse complement strand
AGGACACCTATACTTTATTATATAGATGCCCTTTTTCTGTATTTGACAATCCTGTATATTCTCAAATACCACTAACTAAGAAACCACTGATATTTGTCATCTATTCCACGTAAAACGTTGTTAATTCCAACACTGATTTCCGTTGCATTAACTGCCCGTTGCAAATAAGTGTCCACATAACTATTTTTGTTGGATTGGGTGAGCAAATTGTGAAAATCGAAAAGAGAAATAGCATTATCTTTCATTCCAAACGCTTCGTTGTGATAGAAGTCACGGCAAACACTGTTTATCTGGCTGTCAGTTATCAATAGTTTAGGTATTGATTTCTGATAACCAATTGGCAATGCTTGATAGCAACGGCAACGACCAATGATTTGTGCAAACTGTGATTCACTAAGTGAAGTGTTGGATAAAGTTTGCATCAAATGGATTTCTTTGGCAGGATTGAAATTGTTAAACAAGTCAAGCACGCTTCTATAGAGTTCACCAATATTTGAAACTTCCATAGAGAACTTAACTCCCTCTCCTGTGAGTACCTGATTGCTACAAATGCGAACACGCCACCCAATAAAGCAAGAGAATTTCTCCAAACCTTTTGTTGAACGATAGAGGTTCAAGTCTGAATAGTTCCTTACTCCACCCACGCACAATTCAAGTTTCTGCCCATTTATTGTCTCATAAATAGTTGGAATGGTAAAGGCAAAAGCAAGTCTTTGATAGAATTGTGTTTTTTCACATTCCAACAGTTCAGAAGCTTTCTTGCCCAAACTTTGGGGAGTTCTGCCACGTACAATATGACTGCAACGAATATCAGGCGCATTTACTGTCTCCCCTGCATAAAAAGAACTGGCTGCATCATGCACACATGATATAAAATCCTGATGTGCGATTGTCAACTCTTGGTTTGCCCATGTAGGTACAACGCATTGAGTTGTCAATTCTTCCAATGTAACGGGATTTGTGTTAGCATCTAAGAAAGATACGCTTGATTTAACAACAGGCTCTTCAATTATTACCGCTTCTTCTGCATATTCACCAAAGTTTCTACTAGTTCTTTGTACTGGCATAATCTGTAATGTTGATTCCATAATCTGTAATTTATTAAGTTAATATTAGAAATTCCTCTGTCTGAAAGCTAAGCAAGCCACAATCAGTATTAATAATCCAATAAAGAACTGTGGCATTAAGACTACTGGCACAATTAGAATTATTCCAAACGTCAATAAAATCTTTAAATTCTCCATACGCATAATAATAGATTAGTAAATAGTGTATTTAAGGACAAAATGAGGGCTTAACATGAAGTACTATTCATTCACTTATCTTTGTGCATCTTTATATGTAGACATATACAAATCGTTGATAAGTCCGCACATTTCAGAAGTTCAAAAGGTTTGTGGGCTGAATGGCAATTCATGTAATCCTTTCATTTCTCCTAATGATTGGTATGGGGGTGTAATTTGTAACACAACAGAAGGGTGTATGATATATATGTACTTATACGCTCACTGACAAATCAAATATTTTACTTGATAGCTGTATAAAGTCTAAATAGAAACACTACCTAAATCTAAAGGGCGGGGGTATGAATTTCAAGTACCTATATTCTTGGGTTGGGGATATACATAAAAAGCCCCAAACCCGTTTAATGGTCTGGAGCTTTATTGCTTACAAACTAACTACAGAATAATCTTATAAGGTATATCTTCCTTAACAGGTCGCTTTCTTCCTACTGTACCTGCTTGTATTGACTTCATAAAAGCGTGGATATTCTTGACATCTTTAAATCCATTCTCCTTATACTTCTTATAAATCATACATTCTCTGGATAATGGTTTGTTATTGCCTTCGTTGAAGTCTATCATGTGGTCGAACATGGCAATTAGTTTCTTTACTTGCTTATCTTTAGGCTGGTCTACTATTAAGCCTTTGACCTTTAGAATCAGACAGTCACCAATTTCATCCAATAAATCCAAATCCTTTAACTGCTCTATGTACCTACCAATAGTATTATGTCCCATGTGAATAAGCTCCTTCAATTTCCTTATGGGTGATAATTTGATAACATGGCTATGCGGCTCTGTTACACTGAATAGCTTTAATATGAATCCTCTTAGCTTCAAATCTAAAGTATTGTAAGTATCGTAGAACTCTCTGCCAATTCTTCTATAATTGCCTGGCTCTACTTGGTTGAATCTGTACATAGTCCAATGTCTGTCCTTCTGTTTGGAATCTATATCACGTATAACAACCTCGCCTGTAGCCCTTAATTTGTCATTGAAGGATAATGTACTCTTACTCTTCTTGTAATTATCCAGTTCTTCCCCTACAAACCCTGCAAGCTGTTTTAATGTAGTATTAGTTTCCAAAGAATCTTTATCTGCTGTTAATAGCAAGGTATAAACCCTGTACACATCTGAACAGTTTAGATTCTGAATCAGATTATTACTCATTACTGTGTACTCCTTGAATGGAAGTTTCGTGTCTCTCATAAGGCAAACGCTCAATATGGTTAATCAAGATAATCTGATTGGTCTTTAACAAGAATCTCATTTTAGTGGAACTTAGTCTGTTCACTTTCCTCAGTTCGCTTAGTTTCTCATATAAATTATTATTATAATGCCACATATATTATTGATTTATATATTCTACTTACCCCACCTACTGAAAGTTCGTCAGAACTTTACAGTATGGCTGTATGGAGTGTAGTATCTAGGAGTGTAGACAGGGGGTGAATAAGCACGCTCCCAAAGGGGATTAAGCACACCGCTAAAGGGGGAATAAGCACACCTTTATAATCTGGTAATATCAATACTTCAGCACATAACTTTGCTGTATTAGTAAGCGCATTAGTAGATAGTGATACTAATTAGATGATTAGTTGCAAATACATACCCTGTCTAGTATGCTCACTTATTAATGGTAAAAGGGAGAACCATTTATACTGTCCTCCCTTCATTAGAAGTTATTCATGTATCATTATTCATCTTGATGTAAACGGTGTAAACCTTGTTATCTCTCTGCTTGCGTCTCTTGGAATATCCATTGAGCTTAGCCCATATTCCAATCATCGTTCTATTATCTGCTATATGGTGGGCTAATGCAAGCTCACGTAACTGTTTGAATGTAAGTTCTGTTTCCTCACTCATTCTTAGTACCATGAATAATTATTAAATAGGTAATCTGGCAAGATAAGGTGGATTGAATCGGTAGGTATATTCAGATATGTTTCAAGTGGGTAATTTAGTAGTTTCAGTGATACCACCCTTATCTCATGTTGGTAGTGCAAAGATACTGCACTTCGGTGAGGTGCCAAAACGCTTCGTAAACTTTCTTAAAACTTTATGTTGAGAGCCTTATGAAGTGAAGATATGCTCTTTTCTGCTAGCTTGGAAACTGATTCGGAACTTGAAAACGAATCTTGCTCTGATTTACGGTGTGCAGGTGAACAGTGCACGTCTTGCCTTGAATTATTTTTCACTTCTGGGCGTATCAGTCGGCAGTTCAAAGCCCGATGTAAATTATTGTGTCTCTGATATGTCACAGTCTCAAATTCCAAGTGCCGGATAGGTCAGCCCACTCATTTGAAACGAATTAGATTTATGGTGGCAAGTCTGGAAGATAAACGGAGCGGTCATTTCAAGATTGACAAGCCGTAGGGAATGTTAGCGTTGCGTATTCACCTCTCCGCTCTCGTCCGCATGGATAAACACACGTGAGAGTGCTTGCAGCCATGAATCTCCGAAAAATGAGACAGAACCGTTCGGAGTGTAATAAGTCAAACTCTCAACAGTTCTGTCCCACTTGCGTTCACCTTATTGGATATTTACAGTATGACAACAGGCAAATTCTAGTTATAAAGACATTGATAGAATGTATATAGATTACTACAGTCTATTAGTATGCTGTATTACTATAAGATACTGTAGTATTATAAAGTATTATAACTACTATGAATATATACCTAGTTCCATACTATCATTCAAGACCATTATGATATATATCTACAATAACACATTAATTTATAGCATAAATTATATTAGACTTGATTGCTTATTTAAAATATATTTGTACATTTGTGGCGTTTCATTTAGAGATACCATAATGGCTTAATTGCGCTTTATGTTCGTTTACTTGTAAACAACTTATGGACTAATACCGTAAGGAACGGCAAGCCTTTGAGTAGATTTAAAGGTTAATTTATTTACCCTAATTAATTTATCATTATGGAGAATCAGAATGAAGCAACTTGTGTAGTGTTAAGTCGTGAAGAATTATTTGATTTGTATGGCTCTTGGTTTGGTAATACTGCAACACCGGCTGATATGGTTTGTTGGTGTGACAGGCAAATCGAGAAGTACGAGGAATGGATTAAGAACTGCAAGGAACTCAAATTAGAGAACCAGAAGAAGCTTCTTAAAGATATTCCAACAGACATACTACAAGCTATTTTAGATTCTTCTACTAATTAATACTACTAAGTAAACACTTTAGGGTATCCATTTGGATACCCTTTCTAGTTAATAGTAATAGGTTATGCTGTACACAAAAGTCCTTGATGAATATAAGATAGATTATGAAGAATATCTCCGAGAAAGGGAAGTAGACTTCTTCGGAATGAAGGATAGATACCTAAAGTATATACAGACCAAAGGAATAGACCATTTCACTTTTAAACCTATAAAGATTACCACCAACACAGGTCATATATATATTATCAGATATAGCTTTAATGCATACTGGAAGCATAAGTTTATACCATTAATTGCAAGATGTTACCGCCAACCGGAAGGCATATATGTAGTGACCTGTCCTAGCACCATTATTAAAATAGGTAAGAACGGTGCATATATACCACATTTCTTTGATAGATATAGAGATAGGATTCTTAAACGTAAACATGGCAATAAACTAGATGTTATAATGAAATTCTTCGAGAATGAAGCGCGTTTCAGTGTAGGAGCAATGATACGGTATGACAAATATCCCGATAACTACATATTCGTTTTTGATAAATTCATAACACTAGGTAGTCCACTAGAGGATGTTAATATATTTGAGATGAGAACTTTAATCAGCTTAGATATGCTAAAGGAAGTGCAGAAGGATATATGTAATGAACTTGTAGAATCCAATATTAAAGGATTAGAAGAACATATTAAAGATGAGGATAGGAATAAAGATGAACTTCTTCGCACTTTATTAGAGCTACCCAATTATAAAGAAGTATAGCATATATAATCAGAATCAAACATAATCTTGCTATATTATCTCACATAATATAAGACATATATGGGGAACTTAGATTTCGTTGCTATTGATTTGGAAACAGCTACTTCTCATAGAAACTCTATCTGTGAAATTGGTATTGTAAAGAACTCTATAGTAATTGAGAGTAAACTAATACTAGGTTGAAATTGTGAATATTGGAGTTGAGAGGGTGCTCTAGGTCGGAATTTACTTTTCTTCTTCAAAGGAGACGGCAGGAATTGAGATGAGAGGCTGACCGATTGTGAGGCTTTGTTGGGCTTGCATCAGTGCGGAAACTGAATTTTACTGGATTGAATGGTTACTCTGTCTGATTAAATGGCTGATATATAACAATATACAATAGTTAAATAGTTTTGAGAATAGTTCGCAACTAATAAACACTCCATATTTGGTTGTCTTATCAAAATACAAGAAATGATCGTCAGAGCGATCATAAATGTATAGTCCGGAACTTGTTCCTATCCAAAGGTCTTCACCCTCTTCCATCAGAGAACTGACAAAGTTGTTCCCTAAAGAATATTTGTCATTTAAAACATTCCGATAAATTTTATTTCCGCTACCATAATAGCAGTTCAGCCCGTTACTTGTCCCTATCCATAAAAAGCCATAACTATCTTGAATTGCACACCAGGTTGTGTTATGAGACAGTCCGTTCTCTACCTGATATTTCTTAAAGGAAAACTCAGCAGATGCCATTAATGGCTCAATACAAAGAGTAATAAAACTGATAAATGCTATTATTGACTTTTTCATATTATATACCCATGTCGATTCAGTGAGCCAAATATAGCTATTTTAGTAACCTAAGCCAAATCTCAAATTTATTTTCACTTGGAGAATAGATAAAAGCAACACAGATAACGTCTGTTTATATCATCGACGTTATCTGTGTGCCAAACAATACATTTTACCTCATTGTCTTCAGACGATTAATCATGCAATCCCTTTTTTCTCAAATAATCCAGCATGAATCCCGGACGATCAGTCTGGAGAATCCGTGCCCCTAGCTCTTCAATCAGATATCCATAGTTTCCATCCGGATCTTTTAAAGCCTGATCGTCTTCATGCCCTCCCGCAAGAGAAGCCCACAACGTATTGTACCAAATCCGACTCTTTCCCAGAATAATCGATTTCACTTTTCGAGGCAAAGGACTGGAAGAATCCGAATAAACCAATTCGAAGGCAGCAGGATGCAGCTGTGTCATATAGTCCCTGACCTTCTTTTCGCCATCCTTTCCGTCAAGTCCTATCACCGGTATGTAAATCACTTTATCCAGATAATCTCCAAACTCACTTTTGACAGTTTCCACCGGCTGGCCTCCTTTCATTATCACCAAACTGGCAGTTCCGGTTTTCTCGAGCACAGCGTATACCTCGTCAAACACAGAATACGCCTTATCCAAGTTAAACATAATCTGACCTTTGCCTGCCAACAATGCCTCTTCCAATGTTGGAACAATATGTTCTGTCAGATTTCCATCCTTATCTTTCAGTTTCAACTTCTTGATTTCTGCCAATGTATAATCCTTAATCAATCCTTTACCATTGGTTGTCCGGTCTACACGGTCATCGTGCATCAATATTAATTGTCCGTCTTTAGTCTTGTGAATATCAATCTCCACAATATCCACTCCCATTTGTATGGCACTATCAATTGCCGCTACGGAATTTTCCGGTGCACTCCGCCAGTTCCCCCGATGTGCCACGACTAACACCTGATCGGACTTCGGATCTAAAAATGCCTTACGGATCGTTTCTCCCCGTTGTGCAAACAATATAAGAGGTTGCAAACAGCAAAATATCCCGAACCATATCAGTTTATAGTTTTTCATTGTCATCCGTTTAAATAAATTATATCATTATTTCTGATAAGCTCCCGGCCACATCGCATTTTTATCACGCGGATTACCCAATTGGTCAGTGGAAAATGCATCCACCTCTTCCAACCATTTTCCAAACTCCTCACCTAAATTCTGGAAAGGACAACTATCCGGTTTAAAGCCAGTTGTGATCGCATTCTTAACAGCATCAGCAGTAGTCCGAGTGAACTCATTCACATTTCCGTCCCAAGTATAGACAGAACGATTAGCATCCCATACGACATTTAAAGAGCTAATCATACTATTGTACTTATCAAACTCTGACGTTGTAAACTTGTTGGTTGATACTGGTATGATCGTACCTCCCACCAGATTATACCCTTTGGATGTCAAATGACGCTCATCGCTACCGGACATTTCAATAACCGGCTTGTCTGCATTTTTATTCAGGATAATATTATTCATCAAGAATGATTGCCGGGCCGGCCAAGATTCACAACGGATAACAGCTCCACTATTTTGAGCACCATCCTCGATTATGGTAGAGTTTACAATCAGCATACTTCCCGCACCATTGATAGTCCCATCTCTACCACTATTATTGGTAACAGTTGTATTATTCATACATAAATGACCGTTTGACATTTGAATAGCATAACCGAACTGTCCGCCTTCATTGCCTGTAATGGAGCAATTATTCATAAAAAGAATACTCCCACTGTCATTGACGCGAATTGCGCCTCCACGCGAAGATGCCTTGTTGTTTCTCAACTGCACATGATTTAGTTTGGCTGTCCCCTTATACATGAATATACCGGAACCACCAGCCTCACCTGAACCATTTACTCCCGCATTATAGCACTTTTCAATGATACAATGATTCAACTGTAATGTTGCATTGCCACTGCTACCATTCGCAATCAGGAATCCACCACTATAGCCATTTATTTTCTCATTGGGATGATAACCGCAAGAGAACGTACAACCTTCAAATGTAATATCTATCTGGTTTCCTAATGTAAACAAGGAATAATCACCCGCATCCGCAATGCCGTTATTATTTGCATCTCCTGTGAAAGTAGTCAGATACCGGACAGGATCACGCTTGCTTAAATCCTTCCGGGTACTTTGAGGATCATATCCACCCACAACCTTTATTTCGACTTGTTTGCTATATCCGCTATACTCTATTTTCAGACCGGCTTCCTGATCTGCTATCAAATAGGTACCGCCTGCCACATAGATATTCTTACCATCCAATTTCTTAGCATTCGCAGTCGTGATCGCACTGTTAGTGTTAGTTCTCAATAGATTGCGTAACCCGTCTACTCCCATTGCATTATCCCAATCCATACCGGTAGCATTCCCTGTAGCATGCTCTTTCACATAATAAGCGTCCAATTGCAATTCCGTTGCATCTCCCCCATGGATTGTACCAGTCTCCCATGGAGTGACAATCGGTTCACTCAATCTAATGACCGAACCTTCTACTTTCAAAGTAAATTCATAACAAAATCCGGCCTTTATTGCAGGAATGCCTGGCAATACCAGATCTTCCCCCTTGTAATTTAAAGAAACGAAAGTACTATTAGGATTTGCAGCTCCCGGAGCTACGATCGCCGTATATTTACATCCGCTTTGTCCGGCTTTCCCTCCTTCAGGAATGGTGACATACGGTGAAACAAGTGCAGTTCCCGATGAAACATTTCCGTCCGTATATCCCTGATAGGAACCGATTTTAACTCCTAGAGCTTTACTTTGTGAGTCTATATCGTCCAATGTCATGATAACTTTCGCCATTCTCCGGTTCATATTCAGATGAAGGACACCTGATCCCTCATTTATAGCATCTTCTACTGTGCAAGTCATGTAGTCTGCGCTCGCCAGATTTTCCAAACTCTGCTGATTAATAGGAAGAGAGAAGTTGGCTACGCTTGTTCCTTCAGTCACCGGATAAAAGGCAGAATAAGTAACAGGTTCATTTCCCCACCTAAGATAATAGTTATCCGTAGGAGCCCATTGCCCTCCAGCCAACATATAAGTCACACTACCATCTTCGCAACTCAACAGAATCTGGTCTCCATTATTAAATTGCATTTGCTGTTCATTTGTTCCTGTAGGATTACTACGGGTATATGTAGCATCAATAACAGCATTGATCTTGATTGCACCGGAGTCTTCATTGAACACGGCTATCTCTTTATCCGTATCACAAGCTGCCATACCCGTTAATATACATGCAGCCAATATATGTTTAGTAATTTTCATAACTCATCTCCTCCTTTTTACTTCTGATAGATAATCTGACCGGTTGCCCGATATTTCATTTGCATGGTAGCCAACCGTGCCGTTTCATTTACATTCAGTGTCAGCGTATGCTCTACTCCCTTTTGCAACTCAATGGGCTCTTCGGCAGTCCATATATACAATTTTCCGTCATAACTGAAATTGACAGAAAAGCCTTCTATTATTGTTTGCGGGAGAAGAATGCATTCATACCCATCCGTACCCTTATAGGGGGCGATAGTTGTAGCTACAGCATCTTCCCGTGGAATGACTACCGGTTCCGGCACTGACAAATCACAAATACCACCCGCTATTGTACCATTTACAGCCATATCGCCCAGTTTACTGATCGCCGCATCTTCCATACCATTATTTACCGTCACTTTTATAATCAGCTTGCTCATGGCATGATCCAAAGTAACTTTCAATCTACCATCTGCGGTGAGATCCTGTTTCGGATCAACCATTGATTTAGTCAACAGGAAATCAGAAGCAATCACATTTTCCTCGGTAGTTTGGTTGCTTTGTATGTTGATAGCTAACGGAGTGTCTAAACTAGCTTCCGAAATGTAAGGAGCATACGCCACTACTGTTACCGGAGTTCTTGCATTATCCCAAAGCATTTGTTGCCCGTCCGCCGTATTCCAGTCATTATTAGATTTTACCATTTGCGAATTATAATCATAAGCAATGTTTTCACTGTTATGAATGATCAGTCCAAAACTCTCCAGATTACTTGCATCATATCCGGCACGCGACACAGGCGCATTCACTTCTGTCACAATACGGATTATATGATCTTCGGGAAAGTTGCCGGTCGGCTGCGTCCCGTCTTCAATGTTTGAACAGCCTGTCAGACTAATGACCAAAGCGGTCATTATATAAAATTTGTTTTTCATATCACAATTACTTTTTAAAGATTCAGTTGGACAATACAGCATCATAAGCTCCCATTTGCATCTTATCAGGATTGCGTGTCACGCCACGCTGATCCAATCCGAAAGCATCTTCACCCATCCATTCCACGAATACCTCACCTAAATTAACCATAGGAGAAGCAGCAGGATTGAAACTTTTCACAGCATTGATTACAGCTTGTTTGGTAGCATAACCACCCACCTGTCCGATCTGGTCAATATTCCACTTATAAACACCCTCTTCCGTCAGGTTGCCATTCACAAGGGTAGGATAAGCAGTATCAGAAACGTCCATTGTGAAATTATTAACTCGCTGATACAAGTTATATCCCATGGAGTAAGCTTCTTTATTCGCTCCATTCAAAATGAAGCTTGGAGCGGTAGAATTCTCGGAAATCAACAGGTTATTAATAAACTTAGTATCACCATCAATAGAGGTTTCACATCGAAAGGCGCCATACTCCTGATCAATATCATGCCCTACAATCGTACTATTAGCGAGCATGAAACTACCTCCCCCGTTTAAAGCAGCACCTTTTCCCGGATTTCCGACAATGGTTGTGTTATTCATACAAATATGTCCCGATGATATCTGAATACCGACCCCAAAAAGTTCTCTTACTGAATTGCCAGTTATCAGGCAATTATTCATAAACACAACAGCCTTATTGCTGTTACACCGTATTGCTCCGCCACGGCTATCCGCCGCATTATCCAGAAACTTCACATTGTTCAGTTTCGAGCTCCCGGAAGCAATAAGAATAGCTGTACCTCCCGCTACTCCTCCTTGCCCGTTGACAGCTTCCGTTTTACAATCCCTGATAATACAATCCGTTAATTCGACAGAGGTGCTATTGACGTTACCATTGATATAAATTCCGCTACCACACTCGTTAGACTTGGCATCATTATTAGAAAGGTACCCATATTGAAAAGTAACTCCTTCAATCCCAATAATCCCTCCTTTCACCAACAATAGTCCGCAATCACCGGAATCAGCCTGATTATTACCGTTTACATCTCCGCTGATCACTGTCTTATACGTATCAATACGACGATTAGTCAGATCTGTCCCTTCGCTCAACAAACTATATCCTCCTTTGATCGCTTTAATGTCTTTGCGGATAATCACCCCGAGTCCTCCGGTCTCGGACATCACATATTTTCCCTGGCTCATGTAAATAGTACTCTTGGACAGATCGATAGATCCACTCAATAATTTGCGAAAACCAGCTACATCCATTGCCTGATCCCATGAAGTACCATCCATGTCCCCTTCACCGAATTGAGTTACAAAATAACTTTCCAGTCCTTTTTGCAAGACAACTTCTTCATCCAGATCATCATCATAATCAGTAATCATCGGAGGATCAACCATCTCATAATCTTCCTGACACGCCTGGCTCACTAAAATAGTGAAGGCCAAAAGCCCAATCTTTGATATTGTGAGCAACTTATTTTTCATTTTTCTTCATTTTAAACTTGTACACTAAATTGAAATAATTACAGTTCACCGCTTAACGGGCAATATCCGGATAACCGGGATTCTGTTTCAGATATTCATTCTGCTCCAATTGGGTCTGTGAAAACGGGAACAATTCATAATGAGTATCTGCATCCCGTTTCTTGTCCCACCATGCATCCTGAAATCTTCCGAAGCGGATCAAATCCGTACGACGACGGCTCTCCGCAAGAAATTCCCGCCCCCATTCATCAAGCATTTCTTTTAGATCAAGTACCACGTTACCTTCCGGCTGATAAGCGATATCTGCAGTAAAGTTTTCATAGTTGCGTTTACGCACGCTGTTCAACAGCTTGCCGGCCTCGCCTGCCTGTCCGAGACGAAGAAGGCATTCCGCCTGCGAATAAATAATCTCCGCCAAACGGATTTCCGTATAATCCGACTCTATAAAATATCCTCCATCAAACGGATAGAAAGGATACTTCACACAGTAAAGCCCCGAGTTGAAATCTCCGTTTCCCAGTTTAGACTCCTGATAATTCGGGTTGGCAATATAACCGGATTCTGCGTTACCTTCAAAACGTCCCACTTGATCAAGTAGGTAAAGGACATATTGATTATCCGGATTCTTGGCATATCCCCCACTAATACTGGAATTAGCTATTTTCCCTTCCATGAAGAACATACCTTCCCGTGTATTATTACTCGTATTTACATATTGTTTATAACGTTTATCGCCCGCATACTTGGCGAATTTCTGCGTAACCATGCCCAATTCATAATCAAACAATGCACGTGGTTGCTGGTTATTATAACTTGGCGAAAGTGCATATTTGGGATTTCGGCTGCCATCTCCTTCAATTTTCAGGTATTTCTCACAACCATAAGGAAGGGCCCGCCCGTAAACTGTTCTCTTATCATTTTTCAGATGCCAGCTAGTCAGTCCATAAGAACCGGGAAAACCGAGGATTACTTCATTACACATTTCATTATTCCAGTCAAAAGGTTCGTACCAGTTATCAGCGATTGCATAATAGCCGAATTCTCCTCCGGTAATACGCTCACACATATCAATACATTCCTGCCATTTAGGCTGTCCAATCCACTTTTCCGCATTTAAATAAAGACGTACCAGCAATGCAGCAGCCCCCGCTTTAGTAAATTGTCCTTGTTGACCGCCATTACCAGATTGTCCGATTTTGGAAGGTAAAGCTACCAGACAGACATCTCTCAACTCACTTTCGATAAAATCAAACATAACCTGTGGAGATACCTGCTTCCGGTTTTCCGGCTGTTCATTGACCGCTTGGTCAGAAGTCGTAGTTAAGATACAATTACGGTAACTATTAAGCAGGCGAAGATAACAGTAAGCTCTCATACAACGTAGTTGCGCTTTAAAACTATCAAACTCACTGTCACTTAAATTAAATTTAGAAGGATTCAATTGAGACAAATCATCCAACACCAGATTGCATTGACCGATACCGCCATACATGCCTTCCCACTCGTTTGTCCAGTCTTCCTGATTAATGTCATCGTATTGATGATAATGATATTTTTCCCATTTACCGCCATCATACCACCAAGTTCCCCGAGTAGGCGTTATCAACTGATCCCCTGTCAGTTCTTCGTGTTCATGACGTCTGACAATGGATTCATAGATATGCTCAAACGGACGAAAAACGGCGTTGATAACATCCTGTTTGGTATTATAATAGTTTTGAGACATGACCTGATCATACACCGTTTCCGACAGATCTGTACAGGATGGCAAACTAATGACTGTACCTGCCATTATCCCTAATCCAATGATATATTTTGTTATTTTCATAATCGTCTTTTATTAGAAACTTACTTGTAATCCTAAAATAAACTGAAAAGCAGACGGATAATAGTTATATCCTCCTCCGAAAGTACCCGGTGTCAGTCCGTTCACTTCGTAGGTAGAAGGATCTACACCGGTAAACTTCGTAAACGTATAAAGATTGTTGGCCGTACCGAACAAACGTATCTTTTCAATATATTTCTTATTCAGGTTCATGGTATATCCTAAAGTGACGTTGTCTATCTTCAGATAATCACCCGGTTCAATGAAGTAGTCGGTAATCACATTCTTACCTGTCGTGATATGTGCATTCTTCGAATAAGCGGTCGTCAACTGGTTGGTAGTCATGCTCTGCAATCCGAAATAGAAATCATGCACGTTGAATATGTCAAACCCGGCAGCACCACGGAGGGCAACAGACAAATCAAAGTTCTTATAAGTGAAGTTATGCGTCATAGAGCCGGTGAATTTCGGCAAACCGTTTCCGGTCACAGACTTATCCTCTTCCGTACCTTGGGCTACAGGAATCACATTCCCCTTTTTATCATAAATCAGCCAGTCACCTTTTTTATCCACTCCTGCATAACGATATGTAAAGTAGTTACCAATACGTTCCCCCTCTTCAATCCGCTGCAAATATCCCGGATTATTCGGATTCGCCATGCTACAGGTAGAGTAATATTTTTGTCCTTTATATATATCGTTGGAAAAACTGACAAACTTATTGTTATTAGTAGCCCCCACTAATGTGAAACTATAAGTGAAATCCTTTGTCCGGACAGCATTTACTGTAACATCAAGTTCGAAACCGGTATTACGCAATGTACCTACATTGGTATAGATGGTGGAGAACAAGTTAGGTGGTACCGGTACAGAATAATCTCCGAGCAAATCACTTTGTTTACGATGGAAATAGTTAAATGAACCGGTCACTTTGTGTGAGAAGAGTGAGAAGTCCAAACCCACATTCTGATTATGTCCTTTCTCCCAGCGCAATTCCGAGTTCGTATTTTTGCTCGGTCCCCATACATGAAAACGGTTACCATTGTATTGATACCAACCGAAAGCCCGGTAAGTAGCCAGAGAATTATAATTTCCTATTTCCTGATTACCTGTCACCCCATAGTCATAACGTACTTTCAAGTCATCAATCCATGAAAGTCCTTTCATAAACTTCTCATCCGAGATACGCCAACCGACAGATACAGCCGGGAAATTGCCCCATTTATGATTCTCGCCAAAGCGGGAAGACCCTTCGTGGCGTAAAGAAAAAGTAAACAGGTAGCGCTCTTTCCAATCATAATTAACACGTCCGAAGAAGCTGATTAACTTATGGTCATTCTTATAGGAGCCCATCATTGTTTTTCCATCTTTTGCCGCTTCCAGCCCGGAACCCAGATTATTATACGTCAATCCATCCGAAGAGAAATTCCAGTTTTCAGCAGACATTCCGGAATTTACACCATAATTATAGCTATACCCCACCATTGCACGGATCTGATGATTCTTGATACGTGTAGAGAAATTTGTTACCCATTCCAGATTGTTAGTCGTACTTTTGTCGAAGTCACGGCTGGCTTTTCCGGTGACACCATCATTTACGTTAGAACCATAAGTAGACGGTGTAAACCATCCGTTAAATTTATCAACTTGATATTGAGAAATAGTGACCTGCGACTTCAATACCATGTCCGGATTCTTCGGATTAAACAGAGGCAGCAGATTAACGGCAGCCGTAGCATTCCATTCCAGCAACTTAATTTCCGTACCATTCTCTTCTTCATTCAATTGCTCTACGATATTAGAACCTTCCGTTCCACTGGGAAAACGATAGTACCCATTAGCCGATTCCGAATCATAAATAGGCATTGTCGGATTGTTTTTAATAGCATTGCTATATACATTGGCTGATTTGTTCCGGTCGATAACACGAGGAGTTATATTAGCAGAAAACGTGAATAGCCCGTCTTTGGTTGTATGGTTAATATTGGCACGTGCTCCATATTCACGACGGTCGGAACGCAAATCAATACCACGGGCATTACGATAGTCGGCGGTCACCCGATAGTTGGTTCTCGCATTACCGCCGGAAAATGTCAATGTATGCATGTGAGTCACCCCCAATTGAGTAACGGCATCAAACCAGTCTGAATCAGCTCCCATATCGGAAAGCGGATTAGACACTGTGCGATAAGCACGGTATTCTTCCGCATTCATGATGTCGAGTTCTTTTTTAGCTTTATTAAAAGTAACGGAAGTACTATAGGTTGTATGAACCTGTCCATCTTTGGTCCCTTTCTTTAGATTAATCAGGATAACCCCGTTACTACCCCGCGTACCATAGATCGCAGAAGCAGCACCGTCTTTCAATACATCAATCGATTCAATATCGGCAGGGTTAATATTCGTCATATCACCTCCCGGCACTCCGTCTACCACAATTAACGGTCCTAAACCTGCATTACGGGAAGAGACACCACGAATCTGAATACTTCCTTGATTGTTCGGATCGGCCAGAGCTGTGTTAGAAACCGAAACGCTGGAAACTTTCCCCTGCAAAAGCATGGAGGCATCGAGGCTGGATATCTGATTCAGATCTTTCGCACCTATATGCGAAATAGCCGAAGTCATTTCTTTCCGTTTCATCGTACCGTAACCCACCACTACCACTTCATTCAAAGCGGTCGATTCTTCTTTCAATACGATCTTCAATAACTGGCCGTTTTTAACAGCCACTTCTTGTGTTTCATAACCGATATAAGACACTTTCAGGTGTCCATTCTTAGGTACGTTCACCAGAAATTTACCGTCTATATCTGTAATAGTACCCTGCTTCGATTCTACGACTACTACGGAAGCGCCAATAACTGGTTCGCCCTTTTCGTCCGTCACCGTACCTGACACCTTACTTTCCTGCTGAACTTCCAAAGAAGCTCCCTTTACCTGTATACCGGAAAACAGTATCAGCAGTATACCTAACAGACAGGTACACGTTTTGAAATGAATATTCTTCATAAATAAATGATTTTATGTTAGATGATAAAGTTAACGCAATCCTCTTGCTTGTAAAGCGGAGATTAATACTTCCGGTGCATCTGTCTGTATCATACGTACTTCAGGATAAATCTGAAGAAGCTCATCCAGATAAGTCGTATTTATATCATATTCAGGTATCAATCCGGATAATACATGAAGCATATTGACTGTAGGAATCATTCCCTCACTGACGGCAGTTCCTATAGGAGTACTTTGCCCGTCGGGAGCATAAGAATATTGCACGAAGTAATTGCCCGGAAGCCCAACCAGAGGTTTGTAAGCGCTTTGTGCCCATGTGTACACGTGTGCCTTTTTAGAAATAGACAACACTTCTTCTGCTTTCTGGCTACTGTTACAATAGAAAAAGACTTGTTCCATCATATCCAGTTCCTTGACAACATTCATCACTTCTTGGGTAGAGGCTGTACGTGGAGAATAATCCAGATTGAAATATATTTTTCCACGCCCTGCTTTCAGAAACTCTTCCAATGTGGGCATCTTCTCATCGGTCACCCTTCCATTCCGGTCCAACAGATTATATTGCTGAATTTCAGCATAAGTCATTTTCGTAATATCCCCTGTGCCGTTAGTCGTAGCATTGATTGTCTGGTCATGGCACACCATAACTACTCCATCGCTTGTGAGATGAGTGTCACATTCAATCACATCCGCTCCTGCATTGATGGCAGCTTCTACAGCAGATACCGAATTTTCGGGAATAGTCTTGTCTGTTGTATGAGAGCGATGCGTCATAGCCCATACCATTTTGTTATCTGCATCCCTGAATTGCTTCATGGCTTCTGTCAGCGCCAATAGGTCGTAAATACGGATCCTTTTCTGTACTACGCGCTCACCCGCTGTCACTAACATCGTGTAGTCACCACTTTGTGTATAAGCATGAGTGATAGGCGTAGCAGCTTTCCCTTCCTTGACCGTTCCGTCACCAAAGTCGACAGTAATGTCAGTATTACTATCGATATTGTTAAACACCACTTCCACTACCTCTTTCAGCATAGCACGGGTGCTCGTTTGCAGATAAGGATTCTTTTTTACGGGATCATCATCTGAACATGCCATAAAACTAATTCCGCATAAAACAATTAAACTGTATGCATATTTTATAGCCAGTAATTTTAAAATTCTTCTCTTTATAAGAAGAAAGGACAATAGATTTTCATTTCTCATTGCGCGTTTTACATTAGTTGATTTATTTAATAGATTACGTTGCAAACATAAGTAATACGCACTAAAAAAAAGGAAAAAAAACATTCAATAAAAGATGAGAATTTTTCTTTTCGTGAAAAAGAAGACCATTTGAATAAGAAAAGAAAGAAACGGGCTCTTTTTGAATAAAACGGGCGTATTGCAAAAAGTACGCCCCCTATTTTCATTTGCGTTCAGGAGTGCCTGACGGTTTGCGAAGCGGGAATCCTTCTTTCTGCGGAATTCCTAAAACAGGGATTCCTTCCTTATCCCACTCTATTTTCTGCATACGCGGCGTCCGGCTATCCAAAACAAGCATATCATACAAACTCTTGCGGGCGTGATAAAGCATATACCATTCCTTACCGTCAGGTGAAGGAATAAAACAGATACTACCGGGTCCATATACATGATTTTCCGGTGCTTGCTTAAACACAGGCTCCGGTGCCTTTTTCCAAGAAGCCGGATTCAGCAGATCGCTGTCAGTATCGGCAGTCAGCAGTCCTACACAGTAGTAAGGAGTCCAATTACCACTTGCCGAATAATAAATCAATAACTTATCTTTCTTCAAAGAATAGAAGAATTGCGGTGCTTCATTGACACGAATCGGATAGGCAGTTTTATTACCATCTATACTGATCCACTGACATTCCCATTCATATTCTGGTTCGGAAATCAAAATACGGTCAGAAGCCAGTGTCCATGGGTTCTCCATTTCGGCAATATAAATACATTGATTTTCCTGATAAACTCTACGTTTCTGCCATCCACACCAGATTAAATAACGCTTTCCTCCATGTTCAAAAGTACTGGCATGAATTGCCCAATTATTATCTTCATCAGTTGATATTCTTCCCTTCATGACAAATTCCCCTTTCATCGGGTCAGCAGACTCATTCTCAAGCACATAAATCTGACGATTATCAATATTTCCATCATCCGCACAACAATAAATATACCATTTATTATTAATGTAATGTATTTCAGGTCCCCAAAGATGAAATGCGTTTGACGAATTTTGAGGTACCCACACATCTGTCTGGGATGCTTCCGCCAACCGGGTTATATCATCTGTTGCCCATAAAGTGATGCGGTCGCTCATACTTTGGGTATAATAATATATTCCGTTATGGAATACCGCCCATGGGTCTCCTCCTCTTGACAAAAGCGGATTCGTATAAACAGGTACGGAATCGAGGTCTACCCGCTCATGTGTTTTTTTATTCTGACCGGATGAGCAACCCACTAAAAGAATAAGGAGAAAATACAATAAAATTCGCATAGTAATACTTATAATATATATAAATAATAGCCTGTTAAATGACCAATTAAGAAATTCAAGACAGATACAACGAAAATGGGACGGCAATATATAACAAAAGTGTTGAACCTGCAAACAAAGAAAGTGAAAAAACAAATCAAAACAGCCCTTTACAAGCAGCAATATATGAAATAATTATTTTTCCGGCAATTTGGTTGATTCTCGCTATTTATTGGCAAATAATCAACCTTTATTTCATTGATTTTTCATCATTTTTGTGGCATAACTTTAATATTTATAGACATGAATTCCAAAATAGTATTCTTTTTCATGATTATGTGTTGCTGTTCAGTAACCTTATTTGCTCAAACAAATACGGGCAAAAAACAGACAAGTACTAATCCGGTTTTTGACGGTTGGTATGCAGATCCCGAAGGAGTCGTTTTCGGTGATAAATACTGGATTTATCCGACTTATTCAGCTCCTTTCGAACAACAATTGTACATGGATGCCTTTTCTTCCCCAGATTTGGTACACTGGAGAAAACACCCGAAAGTCCTTTCTGTCGAAAATATCAGCTGGTTAAGGAATGCTTTATGGGCACCTGCCGTGATAGAAGCAAATGGGAAATATTATTTCTATTTTGGAGCAAACAACATATATCATGAGAGTGAAGTGGGAGGTATAGGTGTGGCTGTAGCCGATCGTCCGGAAGGTCCTTTCAAGGATGCGCTCGGAAAGCCGCTGATTGGCAAGATCGTGAACGGAGCGCAACCTATTGACCAGTTTGTTTTCAAGGACGATGACGGTCAGTATTATATGTATTACGGCGGTTGGGGACATTGCAATATGGTGAAGATGGGATCTGATCTAATCAGTATCGTACCTTTTGAAGACGGAACAACTTATAAAGAAGTGACTCCGGAAAATTATATAGAAGGACCTTTTATGCTTAAACACAATGGCAAATATTATTTCATGTGGTCAGAAGGCGACTGGACAGGCCCCGATTATTGTGTAGCGTATGCCATTGCGGATTCGCCTTTTGGTCCGTTCAAAAGAGTCGGAAAGATTCTGGAGCAGGACACTAAAATAGCTAATGGTGCCGGACATCATTCCATTATCAAAGGTCCGGGAAAGGATGAATGGTATATTGTCTATCATCGCCGCCCTTTGGGTGAAACCGATGGGAACTACCGCATTACTTGCATTGACCGAATGTATTTTAATAAAAACGGTACTATCAAACCTGTAAAAATGACCTCCGGCGGAATAAAAGCCAGCCCATTGCGCTAACCAGTTATTTATTATAGCGATGAAACTTAAAATAATATCCATGAAAAAGTCCTTATTAGTCTTAGCTTTATTGTTTTCATTGGTATCCTTTGCTCAATCTCCGGTCGATAAATCTTTTCCTCCGGAAGAGTTGTTTGCTCTAGGATCTTACTATTACCCCGAGCAATGGGATTCCTCCCAATGGGAACGTGATTTGAAGAAAATGTCGGAGATGGGGATCAAGTTCACCCATTTTGCGGAGTTTGCCTGGGCCATGATAGAACCGGAAGAAGGAAAGTATGATTTTGAGTGGCTGGATCGTGCCGTCTCTTTAGCAG
>ERZ836760.1783-NODE-1783-length-20747-cov-3.485695_pt1 | contig 20747 bp, 19 predicted proteins | sample MGYA00519941_ERZ836760 | MGnify/ENA primary metagenome ERZ836760 (study PRJEB31850, sample SAMEA3708807) | human gut metagenome | biome: human gut; feature: human-associated habitat; material: faeces | place: China | collected 2014 ... | reverse complement strand
TGCCACTTGCCCTCGTCGAATCCCAGACCGGACAGCACGGCCTGCGCCTTGTGCTCGGGATTGTAGCCGTACAGGGCCTCAAGCTCGGCCTGCCGCGCACCGAGGCGCGCGATCGCGGCCTCGTCCTTGGAGGCCGCCGCCGCTTCCCATGCGGACCAGAAGTCATGCCAGTCCGGCAGGACGTCCACCACCCATTCGAGCAGCGGCGTGTCCAGCACGGCCTCGTCCAGATCCTGCTGCACGTACCCCACACGGCAGCCGCGCGGCATGATGATGCGCCCGGAATCCGGGGCATCGGCGTCCGCCAGCATACGGATGAGCGTCGATTTGCCGCAGCCGTTGGGCCCGCACACACACAAGCGGACACCGGAGTCGATGTCCAGAGAGAAGTCGGAGAAGATGTCCCGACCGCCGAATGCCTTGGAAAGATTTTGGATTGTTATTTTCATAATACGATGGGAATGCTATTCGTCGATCTGTTCGGAGGCCGTCTCCATGTCGTCCAGCCCCAGACGCTCACGGCGCGCGGCTTCCTGCTTGCGTTCACGGGTGCCGAGCGACGCGGTGCGGCATTCGTCCCACTTCGCCGAGCGTTCCTGATGGCGGGCGAAAATGAGAAACCCGGTATGGGCCACCATGCGGTCTTCGGGGCGCAGGCGATCCGCGATGGGCTTCCAGCGGCGCACGAGGATTTCGCAGACTTCGACGTCGTCGAAGGGACCCTGCTCCAGCCCGAGGAGGAGCTTGCCGACCTGATCCACGGTGGGCAGGAGGAACGCCAGCGCAGCGCCGGGCGTCACGGCGGCGGGGATGTGCTTCAAATAATCCCACGGCGTCCGCACATCAAGGAACAGGGCGTCCGCGCCGGTCACGTCGCCGAAGCCTTCCGCGATGTCCTGACAGTGCATGGTCACGTTCTGCCCCACCCCCGCCCACTCCAAGTTCCTCCGGGCGAGCTTGTGGAATTCCTCCCTGGCCTCGAACGTATGCACCTTTCCGGTCGTGCCGGAGAACCACGACAGGGCCACGGTCAGGCTGCCCGATCCGGTGCCCGCTTCGATGACCGTGCGGTTCGGCCCCACGCCGAGACGCATACAGATATACCCGATATCCTTGGGATAGAGGATCTGCGTCTGGCGTTTGACGCCCTTGACGATATCGTTCAGCGTGGGCTTCTGGATGCGGTACGGCACGCCGAGCGTCGTGCAGACTTCGGAACCGAACGGCGCTTCGACCACATCGGCCATGCGCAGGATGCCGTCCTGCGTGTGCATGTCCTGATTTTCATCAACGCGGCGCAAGCTCCGCTTCCCCTTGGGGGTAACAATAATAACGAGATCTCCGTATGCGGGCATGAATTTTCCTTGGTTTCATTCGCTAAAAGTAAAGGCCATACTCCAAACGCGCCGAAGCGTACAGAGGGGATAGCCCACAGTCAACCTGAAAGCAATGGCGGACGCCCCTTTCCGCCCGTGAATTCTTCGCCGGGATGCCCCGCCCGCTCCGGGCCATGCCGCCCGCCCTTCCCAAGCCTTGCAAAACGCGCCAGATCAGGCTTGACCTCGGGGAAGCCTTGCTTTATAGATTGTCGCTACCATATTTGCGCCAGTAGCTCAGTTGGATAGAGCAGCAGCCTTCTAAGCTGCGGGCCGTGGGTTCGATTCCTCCCTGGCGCACCAATAGATTTCAAGAGGATACATGCCATAGCGTATGTATCCTCTTTGTCGTTTCCGGCCTTGGTTGCCCACTGGTTGCCCGTTTTGCGGCCAGTCTTTTCCATATGATGGCGTCCCGAGGCCCTTTTTCGGCACAGAATGGCCCTGCCGTCATTCTGGTTTGCCATCTCGAATGTGCGCCCGCACATTCCCTTGCTCAGGGCAAGGCTCATGCAGCCTCCGCACCCCACGGCCTAGGGAACTTGCGGGCGCTTCCTTTTTCTTGGAGCTGCAAGACGCCATCGAGCGCGTCTGGGAAGAGTGGACGCCGACGGCTGACGTGCGCGGCATGATGCACTTCGGCGATCGCAGCCAGCCCCTCTCTGCCCTCCCCGGACAGCGGGCAAACTCCGCCCGTCCGGACCCACGGCGGGAGTGCCCCCCAGGAACGGCGGCATGGCGTACACCCGCCGGCCATCAGTCCCCACGGGCCGGGGTAGCCTCAAGAAGCCGGAACAGGGGCACGGCCCGCATCCGTCTCCCGCCGGAGGCGGCCCCATTCAAGCGCTTTTGCGGAGATACACCCGCAATCCCATGCCTACTCCCCACGGCCTGAGGGGCGGCCCCCTCTCCGGCCTATCCCGGCCCCCGCGCACCCGGCAACTTGCCCTCTACCCAATCACCTCCTGCCGGATATCGGAAATAAGACACGCTGACAGAACATGATCCGCCATTTCATATCTATTATCCAAAAACAGTAAATATCACATTATCAGGATAGTATGTTTTTCATTTCATAGCATCTTTGGGTGCGGCAAACAGCCTCTTTCCCCAAAAAGAGAACAAGTCACTATCGTTAAAGCTATTTTATTCTTTTCAGGAATGTTTCATACATTTATTATTTCACGAGTTGCACGAATCATGGCTACGGTGTATGTATCAAAGATAAATCTATGATACTTTTGATAATTGGTCATAAGACGAGGGGAATGTGAAGGGGACTCTATGCAAAATACGCGTCATTCATTCCTGGGAATAATGATAATATGTACAGTATCTATCATTTTTTGTTTAGTGAGTACATTCCTGCTCTATCAGACAAAAGAAAAAGTTTCTACCGCATACAAACATCCTTATACCGTATCCAATACCGCCCGCGAAATACATTCACGAGCCCTTGATACGAAGTTCTTTTATCGGAAACTTCTGAGCAGCGAAACGAGCGACAAGAAAAAACTTGCCCTTATCATCCATGAGCGCTTCCTCAAAATGAATATGGACAGGGATAAAATAAAAAAAAAGTATCTGGGGCCTGAAAAAGATATAGAAAGGCTTTTCGATGCCACGGACGCCTTCCACAATGCCTTGCTGGAAGGGCTTTCCTATTCCCCTTCACACTCGAAAACGGAGATCCTTTCCTATATTGATGCCAATGTGGAGCCCGCCTATATCGAGCTTGAGGATTCGCTCAAAACGGTTATCGCTTTTTCCAACGGCAAGATGCGTGAATTCGTAGGGCAGTCTTCCTTTACCGTCAACATGGCGACGGCCGGTTCCTTTTTCCTCATCCTCGTTGTCCTGACCGTGGCGTTCTTTTTCTACCGGCTTCAAAAAAAGGCCGAACAGGCCATCGCATACCGGGAAAAGCTGTTCGATATCCTGTGCAACAGTATAGATGACGTCTTCGTCATTTATCATGTGCGGGACAAACGCATAGAGTATGTCAGCGGAAACGCCGACCGCATACTCGGCCTTGGAAACAACGATATCAGCATCCTGTATTCCCGGCTTTCGGCAGCGAATGAGAAAGTGCTTGACGACTTCTCCAAACAGGCACCGTTCGACGCGCCGAAGGGATGCGACTTTTCGATGAAGGATACCCTGACCGGCGAAGACCGCTTCATGCACCTTCACCTGTACCCCGTAAAGGAAAACGCGGGCACCATCCGGTACGTCGTGTCCCTGTCGGATCGCACCCACGAGGTGAAGACGCGGCAAACGCTCAAGGACGCGCTGGCGAGCGCACAGCAGGCCAACACCGCCAAGCGCGATTTCCTTTCCCGCATGAGCCACGAAATCCGCACCCCCATGAACGCCATCATCGGGATGGCGACCATCGCCGCCGCCCATATCCAGAACCACGGGCGGGTGGCCGACTGCCTCCATAAAATCAGCTTTTCCTCCAAGCACCTCATGTCGCTGCTCAACGACGTTTTGGACATGTCCAAGATAGAAAGCGGGAAACTCGCCGTCCACCACGAGGAGTTCGATCTCCCCAATCTGATCGACTCCATCGTCTCCATCATGTATCCCCAGACGGAATCGCAGGGGCAGCACTTCAGCGTGGCGCTGTCCGGCATCGAAGAGGAAAAGCTGGTGGGGGACCCCCTGCGCATCAACCAGATCCTGCTGAACCTGCTCTCAAACGCCAGGAAATTCACGCCTGAAGGCGGCTCCATCAAGCTTGAGGTCAGCCAGAAACGCAAAAACGGCGGCGTGCTGATGCGCTTCACCGTAAGCGATACCGGCATCGGGTTGAGCGAAGCCTTCCAAAAGCGGCTCTTCAAACCCTTTGAGCAGGCGGACAGTTCCATTTCGCAAAAGTACGGGGGGACGGGGCTTGGGCTCGCCATCACGCACAACCTTGTCACGCTCATGAACGGCACCATCGGGGTACGGAGCAAGGAGCACGAAGGCTCGTGCTTCACCGTCGAGCTCCCGCTTGCGCTCCCCCCCAACGGCCATATCCAGAAAAAAGAGCAGATAGCGCGGGATATGAAAGTGCTCGTCGTCGACGACGACCTCGACACCTGCGAATATGCGGCCCTCATCCTGCGGCGGATGGGCATTGCGGCCAAGTGGGTCCTGACGGCGCGGGAGGCGCTCGATCAGGTCGTGGACGCCCACGAACGGGGCAACGGCTATGACGTCTGCCTCATCGACTGGAAAATGCCGGAGATGGACGGCATCGAGGCCACGCGCCGCATCCGCGAAGTGGTTGGGCCGGAAACCCTGATCATCATTATTACGGCCTACGACTGGACGTCCATCGAACAGCGGGCGCGCGAGGCCGGGGCAAACGCGTTCCTTTCCAAGCCCCTCTTCTCTTCGGCCCTCTATCATACGCTCTCCGCCGTATCGCAAAAGAAACCCGCCTCCGCCGCGGCGGAACTGGAACCGGGCACGGAGGGCCAAGCGCCCAGTTTGCGCGGCCGTCACGTGCTGCTGGTGGAAGACAACGATCTGAACCGCGAAATCACTGAGGAAATCCTCAAAATGAAGGGAGTGTCCTTCACATGCGCCGAGAACGGGCAGATAGCGGTGGACATCTTCACGGCGTCCGCCCCCGGAACATTCGACGCCATCCTCATGGATATCCAGATGCCTGTGCTGGACGGCTACGCGGCAACGGCCGCCATCCGCGCGTCCCATTCGCCGGAATCGCAGGCGATCCCCATCATCGCCATGACCGCCAACGCCTTCCATGAAGATGTTGTTTCGGCCTTGTCGGCGGGCATGAACAGCCACATCTCCAAACCGATCGACCCCGAATGCCTGTATCAGGTGCTGATCGCCTCCTTGCGGGATCAAGCGAAACCAGCCGGGGCATGAGGGGGACCCCGCATGGGGAGGGCTGCCTATCTCCTTTGTCCTCCCCCGGCCCGGCGCTGGCGCCCCGCCCTGTCCGAACCAAGACCGCATGAACGCATTGGCGGAGCGGGCCGCCGTGGGGATTCCGGCATACGGCCCGCCGCGTGAGGGCTCGGCTTGGGGCTGAAAAGCCCGGCAAGAGGCGAATGCGGCCCCTGCGCGGGAGGCCCCGCGTGCTTCCAAGATGTGGCTTGCGGCTGTTCAGCCCCAAGCCGCCCCTGCCGCCGCAAGCTTCCCCGGCATCAAAGGACCTTCAGGCAAGCGGGGCAACGCGCCAAAACGGCCACCCCGCCGGGAATCCCCGCTCATCCCGCCCCGCTTCCGTCCGGCTGCCGTGCGTCCGGAATCCCGGCATCCGTCCTGTCCGCCGCGCGGGTTCCAGCGCAAACGCAAGCGGCAACGCCCCATGAGGCCGCCGCGTCGTGCGGAGGCGCCGCCCGGCGTTCCGGGGCCGGTTCGAAGAACGCGCTGGCCTCCTTCCCCCTGCCGGGCGGGAGGCGTTTTTTCTTGCCCCGTTTCGCGCCCGTGCCCGAAAAGAGCCCCGGCGCGGCGTTGACGGCCCGCCTGCGCTGTTCGAAAAGGGTATGCTGATAGACGCTCAGGAGCATCGTGATGTTCTTGTGCCCCATAGTCTCCGCCACACATTTGATGTCCGCCCCGTACACAAGCGCCAGCGAGGCGAAGGCGTGCCGCAAGTCATACGGCCTGATGCGCCGCGCGATGCCCGCCCGGCGCAGGGCGTTGTGCCAGCCGCTGGAAATGCTCCGGACGGGGCGCCCTTTATAGGCAATGACATAGGCGCACCCGGTCTGCCTGTCCTCCTCGTGCCACCGCCTGAGCAGGCCAAGCACGTCGTCCCGGATCGGCACGTCGCGGGATTCCTCCCCCGCCCCCTTGTGCGCGTTCGGCATCCTGATCACGCCCGTTCCGACGTCCACATCGGACCAGCGGAGCCGGAAAAGCTCGCTCGGGCCTATGCGCGCCCCGGTCGCCATGCCGAGCACGATGACCCGCTGGATATGCGGGGCCGCCGCGTCGTACAGCAGGCGCGCCTCCTTGACGGACGGCGGTGCGATACGCTGGGCTTTGGGCTTGGCGATACGCAGCGATACCAACGGGTTGGAAAGCAGCAGACGCGCCCGTACCGCCCAGCCGTACGCCGCCCGCAGGATGCTCACGCGGCGGTGCACGGTGGACTGCCCCACCCCGCGCTGGCGCTGCACTTCGCACCAGGCCAGCACATCGTCGCAAGTGACGCAGTGCGCCCGGCGGTGGCCGAAAATGGCCGTCAGCGGTTCGGCATGCTGCGTCGTCGTGCTCCTTGTGGTGGGGTTTTCCAGTGTCCCCGCATACCGCTCAAGGAGCTCCGCGACCGTGGCCTTTGTCGCCGATGCCGAGGACATGCGCCGCTTCGCCCGGCGCATCAGCTCCCGCTCGCGGATATGCATCTCGGCCTGTACGGATTCGAACTGCCGCGCCTCGCCTTCAGTCGAAAAGCTCTTGATGCGCTGCTTGCCGCTCCACGGATCACGGTACCTGAGAACCCATTGCCGACGGCGATATTCCACGAAACGCAACCCCATTGCGATCCTCCTGTATTGTTTACGGAATGCATACAGTACAGGAGGAAGGCAGGTCTACAGCGCCGCGAGCTGGATCCGGAACGGTTCGGCCTCGGCCTCATGCGCCCGCCACTGCTCAAGGGCATACTCGTCGCCGACGGCCAGGCCCGCAAGGGTGCGGGGAGTCAGGTACTTTGCGTCAAGCGCCGCAAGCCGCCCCTTGATCTTCGTCTGCGCTTCTTGCGCCAGCTCCTCGGCCGACTTTTCCGGCTTCGCCAAAAGCGCCTCCGTAGGGAGCGGGCCAAGCTCCTCCGTATACCGGGGCTCGGAACGCCACGTGTCGCCGGGAAGCCAGTAAGGCGTCCCGCCTTCCTTGCGGCCGCGCTCGTCCATATGCTGGCGATGGTCTTCCACCGCCTCCCACGCGTCCCCGGTCCAGCGGGCAATGTGCCCCGCAGGAATGTCGGCAGGCAAAGCAACGGGCGTCGCACCGGTCGCCTCCAGCATATACTCGCCATTGGGACGCCGAGTGGCATCACGGCTGCCAGTGTACTCGCCAGTCTTCAAATCATACATATGAAGCTGAGGGATGGTCATAACAATCTCCTGTGGTTAGATATTTTATAGTAGTAAAAGCTTTTCCGAACGTGGACGGGAGGGGCGGGCCGGGAAGCGGGGAGCTGGCAGAGTGATGCGCTACAGAGCCACGAGCACGACATACCAACTTACGCAGGAATTTCCGGTACAAGAGCTACTTTGATTGATGATAAAGGGAATCTAAACCAGTCAAATACAACTCTCGATGTAGGGAGATTCTATACATACCCGACTGGCCCTTCGGGGAGCATTGCAGCCGAAAGCCGCCCGGTCAATATCTCTGTTCCGACCATTCTCTATCTCGGCCTCCCGGCCTAAGTGCGGAGACCGAGATATAAGACCACGGGTAACGCAACGTTGACCGGGTGGGTTTCGTCAGCAGTTCGCTGTGTGCTTTTCCATGCATATTGCATCGCTAGTTCACTTACTTCACTAACGAGTCCATATTGTATCGCAGTGTCTTTTGTTGTCAGCGTTACCCCACCACTGGCAGAGACAGGGCCAACACATCCGCCACCCTTACCCGCCTGACGACCAAGTAGCTGAGTAAAACCGGGCTGCACAGCATCTTCCTGCCATTCCCCCGCCTCCCGGCCCGCCCCTCCCGTCCACGCTCGGAAAGGCGGGCGTTAACCCCAAAACTCAAGCAGAGAGGCCAAGATACAAAATTACAGGAACAGCAACGTTTACCGGGCGGTTTTCTTCGGCGGTCGGGACTACACGGGAAGCGTTAAAAGAAGCCCTTCCCCACATCCAGAAATCGGAATTTCCATCTGGCGTCATCAGCCCCGGGAATACGTCTTTTTCAACTTGCAGCACGCCAGAAAAAGGGCTTGCCTCACTTGTATAAGCGCTTCCCATGCGATTGAGGTCGATGCGCCCTGACAGTTCGCGAATTGCATCACCTTGCCAACTCCCGGCCTCCCGGCCCGCCCCTCCCGTCCACGTTCGGAAAAACTGGTCGCTCAGCTTGGGAACATATAATCCCGTGGGGTTAGCGGCGTTGGGGCGCCATTTGCCGAGGTTGGCGGCGATGGTGGCACTGGTGGCGTTGTAGGCGAGCAGCATTCCGGTGAATCCTCCGCCATCATAGACTTTTTTCAGCTCGGGCCAGTCGGAGAACAGGACGAGGTCTCCGTTCGCCCAGACGTGATTCGCGGGGAGGGTCGTCGAGCGCCAGTAGCGCGGCACGCCGATCATCGACAGGCGGAGCGCTTCGCAATAATCAACGGACTTCTTGTCCGCAGCGCTCATGAGGCCGGCGACGGACTGCGTGGCCGCGGCATACGTCGTATCCTTGGCGGCGATGGTCAGCTTGTCGTTCGTGGCATCCGGCGTCAGGGTCACGTTGGTCCCGGCTACGAAGGTCAGCGTGTCGGTTTTCGTGTCCGCCGCAATGATGGTCGAGCCGACGAGGATATTGCCGAAGGCGTTCTGGTTCACTTCCGCGCCCACGGCGATGCCGTCCAGCTTGCCCTTGTCGCCCTTCGCCATCAGGCCGTCGTTGGAGGCCGTTGCGAGGGGATAGGTCGTGTTCGTGTCCACGTCGCCGACAAGCTCGTACTGCGCGCCGGTGTAGACGAATTCGTAGGTCCGGTTCGCGGCCAGCGTCCCGGCGGCGATGGCGGCCCCACGGTACTGGATGGGCTTCGCGCCCGTGCCGTTGACGTCGAGAGTCGGGTTGGCGGCGCTGTTGGTTACGGTGAACTTCACAAGGACGCGGGCCCCGGTAGCCAGCGCGAACCCAGACAGCGCAACGGTTTTCGCGGCGGTGGCGGCAGCCGTCGAGCAGGTTGCGTAGTGATGGATGTTCGCCGAGCCGTCGAAGGCCACGCCGCCGATGGTGCGTTTCGTGGCGAGGCGGGTGGCGGTCTGGGCGTTGCCCGCGGCGATCAGGGCCGTGATGGCCGCTGTGATGGCCGTTTCCAGCGCGTCCAGATCGGCATCGTCACGGACGCCCGGCGCGTAGCGTTTGGCGACGAACTGGGCGAGCCCGGCGGCGACGAAGGACGACTGGCGCAGGGCCATGTTCTCCAGTTCGCGTCTGGCGATCCCCGGCTGATGCCCCCGGAGGCGCTGCACGTCGTTCTTGTAATCCTCCAGCGCCATGATGTCGCCGCTGGCTATGGTCCCCTGTGGGCAAAACGAAAGAATTTCATTGATAACGGATGTGGGCATGATGAACTCCTCTTCCGCCCACCATGCCCGCCCATGCCGCCTTTTCCGACCCTGAACAAGTTCCTCCGCTCCGCGCCCCTCCTGCTCCTCCCCCGGCTTCCGGCCCCTCCGGACAAACAAAAAGGGCATGGCGGACGCCCTTCCGTCCGCCATGCCCCCTTTCGATTATCGCCGCCCTGATGAACCCGCACCTACGGCAGCGGCTCCAGCCTGACGGGCCAGATCCCCTTGCCCCATCCGGACAGGCCGCCCGTTTCGCAGTTCCAGCCGAGCAGCGGTCCGCGCTCCGGGGCCACGGCGTACCACGCCACCCGCACGCCTTCCGGCTTGAGCGGCAGGTACCCTTGCAGGAGGAGGTTGCGCATCACCGCGTCGAGCGGCGTCCCGGCAAGCCCGATGACCACGGACATATCCTGATTGTCCTGCATGAGGATGAGGCTGCCCGTGTCCGCGAAAGCCGATTCCCAGACCTCATACGCGCCGGGCACGGTCCCGTCCCAGCGGTTCGCGCCGATCTTCGCCTTGAGCAGCAGGCGGTACGTCTCGTCGGGCAGGCGCACCATGCCCGTTTCGGGGTCGTACAGCCCCTTCCACGAGCCCCGCGCCCAGCCCACGGCCTCGCGGCCCCATTCGAAATACACGTCGTCCAGCTCAAGCCGCAGGTGGCGGCTCCTGCCGATCCATTCGCCGGTACGGTCGAGCTGCCCGCCCACGGCGGAATCCACGTCAAAGGCGGCGCGCATGGTTTCCAGCAGCTCCTGCAGCCCGCACAGCGGATCGGTGACCGCCGCGACCGTCGCCATGAACCGGGGACGGTTGCGGTGCTCCGAGGTCACAAGGCCGAGATAGCCGCTCATGGCCGCACCACCAGCTTGACGCGATCCACCGAGCAGGACGCCACGGCGTTGAAGGCGACGGCCACGTTTGCGGCGGACTGCGCGCCCTGCGACGTCCCGAGCGTGATGGACTCGATGTCGTAGGAGGCGGCGTTGGCCGCGTTCGCGGGCGAGTACAGGCGCGAAAGCAACACGTCGTCCCCGATGTTCAGGCCGTTGATGTGTTCCGCCACGTTCTTCCTGATGCTTTCCCCGGTGGTGGAAAGGTAGCCGGGGAAGGGCCTGATGGTGACGGTGGCGTACACGGGCGTCTCCACCGGGCGGAAGAACTTGATGACGTTGGGGACGCCGAACTTGTCGCGCACGAGCGCCTCGGTCGTGCCGTACGTCCCGGCCCCCGGCCCCTTCTTCGCGGCGATGGCCTCCGCGATGGCCGCCGTATCCCCGCCTTCGACGACCATGCAGATGCTGTGGCCGGGGATGCCGTCGGCGTCGGGCACGCCTCCGTCGTTCTCATAGCCCCGGCTGCGGGTGACGCCGGGGATGGACGCCACGGCCCCCAGCGTGCCCTCGAACACGGTCAGGGACGGGAGCGCGGTGGAGATGGCCTGGCGCCGCCTGAGCTCCGCGTCCGTCTCCACGGCGGCACCGGGCAGGGCCGCGGCGGGGTTGCCCACGGACTGCCAGCCCCGGGCGGGCGTGAGGATCTTGACGATGTCCCCGGCGGCGGCCCGGATGTCCCCGCTCTCCTCCGCCGTGGCGGTCACGGTGATCTCGCCGCTTTGCGGGATGGCCACCTCGTCGGGGAGCAGCCAGCGTTTCCCGGCGGCGTCCCCGGCCATGCCGCCCCGGATGACCGTCCCGGCCTGCCCCACAAGGCGCAGGTCGACGGTGCTGCGGCCCGAGGGCTTGCGCCGGAGGCCGTTGATCTTGACCATGCGGGACAGCCCGGTCCCCTGCGCCGTGGCGGGGGAATAGGCGTTGTAGACGCTCCCGGCGAGGGTATAGGCGTCGTGCAGGGCGAGGGCGAAGACGGCGCAGAGCTGCCCGTCCTGGCTGTCGGGCCCAAGATAGAGGTCGTCGCCGTAAATGCCCCGGAAACGGGCTTTGACGTCCTCAAGGACCGTGGGATAGTCGGGCAGGTGCAGCCCGGTTTCGTCGATGGTGGCGAGCGCCATTAGAAAACCTCCTGTATCGTCGTTTCCCCGTAGACCGTGCCAATGACGGCCTGCACGGAGAGTTTGCGGGTTTCGCCGTCGAAGGAGGAGGCATACGAAACGATGCCGGTCACGCCTTCCGTATCCAGTATCCGCTCGCGGAAGACGGGGTCATACGTGTCCTGCGTGTGCTTGCCGAGCACGCCGGGGACGTAGGGCGTCCCTTCCTTGAGGTCGACGAACCATTCCCCCGCGAACAGCCTCAGCCGGGTCAGGACGGCCTGCCCCACGGCTTCCGGGGTGTCGGCGTGCATGTCCGCGCCGCCGCGCCCGAAGGCGTAGTCGCCGTTTTCCGTCAGTTTGCGGTATTTCATTGCGGGCCTCCCGTGGTCCCCCCGCTGTCGCCGGGGTGCGTATGGCTGTTGAGGCTGATGTTCGATGCGGTCACGTCGCCCGTGGCGTTGAGCGATCCGGCGAGCGTGGCCGTGGTCGCGCCGCCGCCCTGCGACTGCATGGAGAGCAGCCCCTTGATGACGATCCGCGGGGCGTCCAGCGTGATGGAGCCGCCGCTTCTGACGGAGGGCCCCACCGCCGTAACCGCCCCGCCGGGCGTGATCTCGACGTAGGCGCTCCCGTCGTCGGCGCGGAGCTGCGTGTTCCCCGTGTGCACGGCGGGGGACAGCCTGTGCGGCTGGCTGCGCACGCCGACAAGGGCGAAGCCGTCCGAGAGGTCGTGCATCCGGGGCTCCATCGGCTCGCCGACGCCGCCGGACTGCCACCACGCGTCGATGCAGCGGGAGGCGAACACCACAAGGCACTCATCCCCCGCCGCCACCGGGAAGGTGAGGGCAAAGCCGCCCCCGCCCGGGAACACCACCGGCACGTCCGGCAGGATGGGCAGATCCACGGAAGCGGCCTTTCCCGCCTCGTCGGAGATCCGCCCGGCAACGGCGGGCTGTACGGAAACCGTCATCGCCGCCGGATCAAAGGACTGGACGATGCCGGGCAGCGCCGTCCACATTTCCGCCTGCCTGCCGTCGAGGGCCGCGCGCAGGGCTTCGACGGGCTCGGCCCATCTTTCTCGTCTGTTCATCACCGTGCCTCGTCCAAAGGAAGCTGAGAGGTATCGTCAATGCCGACGCACGACAGGGTGGCGTACCAGTCCGCACCCCGCGTGTCGCCGGAGAAGGTTATCGAAAGGATGCGGTAGAGGCCGTCGTGGACGTCCCTCGGCTCCCGCCCCGTCCCGGCCTTGAGCCCGGCCCCGCCCGCGTTGTCGAGCCGGACGCGCCCGCCGATGCGCAGGCGGGGGTTGAGCAGGCACTTGATCTCGATGCCCTTGTCGTTGGCCTTGGGCGTGCCGATGAGCCCGGTTCCGGCGGAAAGCACCACGGCCTCGCCGGGGAGGTAGCCGCTGGCGGGCACCATCTGCATCTTGCCCTTCTGGAAGCTCCACGCCGTGCCGGTGCGCCTCGCGGTATCGCGCATGTAGGCGCGGGCCATGCCGTACATGACCTTGCCCCGGGGGAGCTTCTGGCCGGGAAGGAGAGGGATGTAGCCGGGTTCGATCCCCTTGGCGGAAAAGGCCTTCATGCAGGCGCGGACGTGGTCGTCGGGGGTGGAGCCCGCCGCCAGCGAGGTATTGACCAGCGCGTAGTTGTAGGCCCTGTCGCCGTCCCCGGCGCTGATCTCGAGGCAGGTGTCCAACCCTTCGCCCTCGCCGCCGTTCTTCCCGGCTCCGGGGCCGCCCTCCTGCCCGAGCGCCACCTTGGTGATGTTCCCGTCGAAGATGACGGAACAGTTGCCCTGATACCCGGCCTGAAGGATGACGCGGGTAAATTCCTTGCGGATCCGCCCGGCTGTGGCCTCGGAGAGGTTGTAGACCCTGATCGAGGCGCTGTTGGGGGTTTCCTGCTCGCTCACCTTGACGGTGAAGGCAACGCGCAGTTCCCCAAGCTCCAGCGCGCCGCCCTCCTTGGGCCCGACGAGCAGCGAGCACCGGCGCAGCCACTGGCGGCCCTCATCGCGGCGTTCCCCGCTACGGCTTGTTGCCTCAGCCATGATCAGCCACCTCGAACAGCAGGTCCACGCCCCGCCCGAGCGTATCCGGGGAGGGCGGCTCGTCCCCCGAGAGCAGGAGCGCGCCCCCGAGCCCCAGATACGCATACGGCTCAAGCAGGTCGCACCCCGCCACCAGCGGGATGCCGGAAACGAGGGGGACGCCCTCGGCGTCGGCCATGTCGAGCAGCCAGCCGCCTTCGGGCGCGTCCATCCAGCGGACGGCAAGCAGCAACTCGCGGCCCGCCAGAACGATGCTGAACCGCTGCGGCTCAGGGGTCAGGGGAATGACATAACGCATTGTCGCACTCACTTTGGTTGTATCTTCAAGGCCATGCAGAACGTCACCTCACGGGGACGGCCTGCTTCTGGCCCTTGTTCGCCGTCCCGCCGGTCTTGGCGGGGTTCCGGTGCCTGCCGGGTTCGGCCGGGACCGCCATCACCTGCGTCCTCACGATGATCACCTCGCGGCACTCCGCCGTCACCATGAGCGCGTGCTCGGAGTCCGGGGTGGTGGTCACCGTCAGCTTCTCCAGCAGCATGTTGCCGTACTTGCGCTTGCCCGTAACGATGTCGAAGGGCTCACGGGCGTTTTGCAGCGCCAGCAGCGCGTTGTAGAGGGTGGCGTTGTACGGGTCCCAGACCGGCAGGCCGTAGGTGCTCTCCGACGACGCGCCCCTGATGACCACCTTGCACGGATTGCGGTAGGCGTGATCGCTGATGTTCGCGCCCTGCTCCACGGGATGCTTGGCGATGGTCAGGGTGTCCTCGTGCTCCTCGGAAACGACCACGTCGAAGGAGAGCCCGCCGAGGCTGCGCAGCGGGCGCAGGAAAACGCGTTCCAGCGGTTGGGTCAGCCAGTTCATCGGGCGGCCCCCTGTGCGTAGCGGATCAGATCCGCGTTGATGTTGTCCTGTTCCACGGCGACGCGGCGGGCCACCTCATCCGGCGAGCTTGCGCCGCTGACGTTGATTTCCGTCCTGGATTCCAGCGAAACCGCGCCGCCGGCGGAGGCCATCGCCGCCGACTGCCACGGGGCGGCCATCAGGTAGGCTTCCGTGGAGGGGGAGAAGAACGGCTGCGTCCCGAAGCCGGGCCCGAAAAGGCCCGCGCGGGAGGAGCCGCCTCCCGGCGCCCTTCCCTGTCCGGAGCTTCCCGGAGCGCCCCCGAAGGAGCCGCCGGAAGCGCCCGGGAAGAATGGACCGCCGGGGCCGTCCGCCCCAAAACTGCCCGCCCCGGAGCCTCCCGTACCCAAGCCTCCCGCAGGAGCGCCCGCGAAAGCGCCATCCGAAGGCGTGCCGCCCACAGAGCCCGCTCCCCAAGCATTCCCGGAGGAACCGTTCCCGGAGGAAAGGCCGCCGTATCCGGAACCGCCGTTCCCGGCGGGGGCGCCCTGCCCGCCGTGGGCGTACGGAGCGCGGAATCCGGGCATACCGTCCTCCGCGCCCGCATCGGGGAGCCGCTTCCAGCCGAGCTTTTCCAGCGCCCAGTCGGGAAGCATGTCGACGAGCCCGTAGAGCTTTTCCTGCACCCAGCCGAGGGCCTTGCCGAACGCCCCGGCAACCGCCGAAGCCGAGCTTGCCGCCCACGCGCCGAAGTCCGGGAAGGACGCCGTGACCTGTCCCCACACGAAGGCGAACACGCCGAGCACGGCTTCCCCGAGCGTCGCGAAAATGGCGAAAGCCGTTTCCCGGAAGCCCGAGAACAGCCCGATCCCCGCATCCAGCGCGCCGGAAAGATCCCCGGAGAAGATCGCGGCGGCGAGCCCGCCGAGGAGCCGGAAGCCGTCCATGATCCCCTGCAAGGCAATCCCGATCGCCGCGCCCATGCCCGAGAACAGGCCGGACACCACGTCCGCCGCGCCGCCGAACGCCGAGGCAAGCAGATCCGCCGTGCCGGAAACAACCGCGCCGGCGAAGCCCATTGCGGAGGAGACGGCCGGGCCGACAGCCCCGGCAATGGCGGACCCCGCCCCTGTTACGAAGTTTACTGCGTTATTGAAGGCCGACGCCACCGCATCCACGGCGGCCCGCGCGCCGGACGCCACGGCGTCCCAGACGCCGAGGAGGAACGCCTTGACCGCGCCCCAGTTGTCCATGACGACCACCGCGAGCGTTACGGCGGCTCCGATGGCGAGGAGGTAGGGGTTGGCGGAAAAGGCCGCCGTCAGCAGCGCCCACGCTTCCTTGAGGTTGGCGAACCCGATGATCGCCGCGCCCACGGCCCCGCGCAGGGCCATGAAGGCCGCGATCCCCTTGCCGATCCCGGCGACGAGATCCGCGTCCAGCGTCCCGAGCAGGCCCGCGAGCTGCCCGCCCCACGAGACGAGCAGGCCGAGCGCCGCGCCGATGACCGGGGCGGCGGCGGAGGCAAGCGCGACCACAAGCTCCAGCACGCGCCGGATGTCGTCGAAATGCGCCACGAACGCATCCCCGAGCGCCTCGATGCCGCTCCGGGCCGTGCCCAGCAGCGAAAGCGCCACCGTCTTCGCCAGCAGGTCGCACAGGCCCGCCAGCCGCGCCATGCCGTCAAGGAAGCCCTTGCCGTCCTCGGCGGCTTTCGCGGCGTCCGTCCCCGCCGTGGCGTAGAGCGACCGGAACATGTCGCGCAGCCCGGAAACGTCCCGCGTGAGCATGGGGATGAGGGAAGGATCGATGCCCAGCCCCCGCGCATACGCCTCGCGCTGGGCATCGCCCATCTCCCGCATAGCCCCGCCCGCGCGCTCTAGTTCCGAGGCCGCGTCGGACAAACCCGGATTGTTGGCGAGCATGGCCTTGAGGGAGGCTTCGAGCGCGTCCGCCGAAGCGCCCGTCTGTTCCGCGATGAACCGCCATTCCGCGAACCGCTCCACGGAAACGCCGAGCGCGTCCGCCTGCGCGGCGACCTCGGCCTCCCCCTTGGCGACCCCGACGAACGCGGCGGACGCGTCGGCAAAGGCCCGCCGGAGAGCGGAGCCGAACGCCGCGGCCTTCTCCAAGGAGGACTTGAGCGAGATCCCGTCGACCTCAAACCCCAGTCTGGTGAGTATCTGCTCTCCGGCTACAGCCATCACGCACGTTCCTTTTCTTTCGCCGCCATAAAGCGGCGTTCGTTCTCTTCCTGCACGGTCAGGGCGTCGTTCATGAGCGCCACGTCCTCAAGCGAAAGCGTGCCGTCCTTGAGGCCCTCATACCGGCACAGCCCCCGCAGGACCGGCCTCATCAGCCAGTCCTGCCCATCGGGGAGCGTTACCCATCGGATTCCGCAGCCTTCCCCGCACGGTTCAAAACCGAGGGGAGGTCTGCGAAAAAACCGGACAGGTTGTCTTTCAGGACATGCGCCGCGATGCCGAGCAGCATGGTCAGATCCAGCGGGAACATGACCACGCCGTTCACGCGCAGCCTTGCGAAACCGCCCGTATCCTGCCGGATCTGCGTCACGTCGAGGCAGGCGTTCAGGATGTAGTCCACATCGGCGTCGGGCAGCTCGCCCACGGTGCGGGCCAGCGGGCCGAGGAAGGCTTCGGGGTCGCCCGCGCTTCCGGCGAGGGCCACGAGCCGCTCGGTCACCGGGGCCAGACGCCGCACCACATGGAGCTGCTGGAAGGCGTTCAGCCTGCCGGAATCGAAGGTCTTGTCCTTGATGGTGAACTGCATGGCTACATCCCCAGCAGGAAGGAAATGGACCCGGCGTTGAACGTCCACTCCACAGCCCCGGCATCGGTGCCGTAGGTGATGGCGGGCTGCTTGGCAAAGGCGCAGTTCTGGCAGGTGATCACGTCGCCGCGCGCAACGTCGCGGATGACGATGGTGTTCATGCCGTGCTGGGCGCCGGTGGTGGTCTGGAGGTTGTACATGATCTGGAGCGCCGCGTTGACGCTGGAGGTCTTGAGCAGCTTGACCGACACGGTGCCGGATTTGTCGCCGAGCAGGCTGTGCATCACGGAGCCGTCGGCCCCGACGGTCATCTTGCTCCGCTCGCCGGCGGGCGTGACGGTGATGCCGCCCTGTTCGACCCCGGCCTCGTCTCCGGCGAGGGAGACGTTGCCGCCCGGCCCGTAGATGGAAGCCTGCACATCGAGAAAGCTATACGAATGTCCCATGGTTTTCCGTCCTCAATCAGCGGTTGACGTCGATCTGCACGTCGACGAAATGGATGGCCCCGGCAAGCTTGGCGGCGATCTGGATGGGCGGGCACTTGCGCTGCTCGCGCTCGGACTGCGCCTGTTCGGCCACGGGGGTCGTGTATACGTAGTAGCCCTTGTCGAGATAATCGCCGCGTTCCAGCAGGCCGAAACCGTCGGCGTTCCACGTGCCCGGAGCCACAAGGCCGTTGTTCACGGCTTCGCCGAGCACGGCCTCGATGCAGGTGATGATCTGGTTGGCGCCCGCGTCGGTCTGGGGGATCTTGGCCTTGGACTGGTAGAGCAGGTTCCAGGTTTCGGACTGGATGGCGTTCTGAAGCCAGTCGAGGCCGTGGATCTCGTCGAAGTAGGCCGGACCGGACATCACGCCTTCCTGGAAGATGGCGGTATCGTTGTCGTAGGCGGCGAACACGTTGCAGCGCTTGGCTTCGAGGGCCTGCGCCTGCGTTTCGGTGAGGCCCTCGGCGACGACGCCGGGAAGCTGCTTGAACTTCAGGGTGATGGTGCTGCGGTTGGCCGAGAAGTTCACGGTGAAGGCGCGGCCGAGCGCGGAGACGATGGCGTAGGGGTTGCGGCTGTAGGCCACGATGGTGCGCTTGCGGGCCAGCTCCTTGAGCTTGCTGGCGGCGTCCTCGGCGTATCCGGCGTCCAGCGCGCGGCTGTCGGTGACGGTGACGCCGTAGATGCGGGCCTTGGCGGATGCCTCGACAAAGGCGGCCACGTCAAGGTGATCCTCGACGGCCAGGCCCTCGTCGGCAAAGACGCAGCCGTACCAGTCGCCGGACTTGTCGGCCAGCGCGGCCACGGCTTCCTTGGCGGTTTCGCCGTCGGTGCCCGCGACCGGGGGCAGGCCGGTGGAGGCGGTCATGCGCAGCATGGCGGAAATGTCGGTCCCGGCGGGCTCGGACAGCGGGGCCAGATAGCCGATCCCGGCGGAAGCGCCCAGCGTGCTGGTCTTCATGGCGAAGCGCTGCCCGTCCCACGCGCAGGAAGCCCCGGCGGAGGCGAGGGCGGCGCTGACGACGGCGGCGACGCCGTTCATGTTGGTCACGCCGGAGAAGTCGAGGCCGGTGATGTCCTTGGAGACGCCGCCCACGGAAACGGCGAAGCTGCCGTCCTTGACGGAAGCCCACGCGGAAGCGTCGGCCTCGCCGTCGGAGAGGATGCCGCCCTTGAGGATGGCGGGGGTGGGGGTTTTGCCCCAGCGTCCCACGCAGAGCTGCGCGGGGCGGGGGGACTGGGAGAAATAGAGTTCGGCGGCCCGGTATTCCGGGGCGTCCATGCCGAAGTCGGCGGCCACGCCGTCGATGCCGGTATAGGCGCGGAGGCGTTCCTCCATGTCGATGACGCCGGAAGCGCCGATGATGAGCAGCGTGCCGAAATTGCGCCGGGCCGCCGCCATCGGCTGGAGATTGATGCCGACGCGGACGACGCGGTCCACGCTCAAAGCTCGTGCCATGATAAAACTCCTGTCAGTTGCCGCGGATGCCGCAATCGGGCTGTTCCGTATGGGTGATTGCCACAGTGCCTTCCGCCGCCTTGCCCTGCGGGGACGAGGGCCCCCGCCGGAAGGTCAGCGTCAGATCCGCCCGCCCGCTCCAGCGCAGATCGTCAGGTACGCCGGGTGCGGAGGAAGCCGGAGGCGTGATCACGTCCCCTGCCTGCACCAGCGCGATGTTGGCGTGCCAGAGCGGTTCGCGGTTCTGGGAAATGTGAAGCCCCGCCTTCAGTTTCAGGGCCATGTCCTCGCAGGCGGGGCCGAAGAAGCTGGCCGGGACCGTCAGCGTCTCAAGGGTGAGCACGCGGCTCATGCCCTGCCCGTCCTCGGTTTCGTAATGCCGCACCTGCGATTTGGATTCGGAACGCTTCGTGATGCCGAACGAGCACCACGTGGCCCCGGTTTCCGGATCGGCCTGAGGCACGGCGATCCGTTCGCGGACGAGATCCCGGGGAAGCCCGGTGATGCCCGCGATCACGTCCCCGATCAGCCGCTCGATGTCCGAACGGGCCAGACCGGGTTCGGGCTGAAGGAAGCCGCCTGTAGCGCTAGTGTTCATGAACGCTCCTTTTGTGATCCGGGGCCTCCGCATTCCGGAGCGCCCCTCCCCCGTGCGGCGAGGGGCCTGTCATCAGGGCCCGGCTTTATGCGCCGATCGACCTGCCCCTGTGCGGCGAGGGGCCTCCCCATCGGGAGGCTGTCCCCACAATGCGGCGCAACGCCCCAAAAGCGCACCCTGAACAAGTTCCGGCGGTCGGAAAAAGCCGAAAACGCCGGGCCGCGGGAAACCGTTTGCGGCGGAAAACCGCCCCCGGCGAAGGGCATCGAAACAGGGGGCTGGGCAAGGGGAAAGGGATGAAGGCACGGATGAAAGCCGGAGCGCCTCCCCACGGGCGGGAAAGGGGCAACCTGTCCGTAGAGGGCCAAATGAGAGGCCGGAACGCCTCCCCACGGGTGGGAAAGGGCGTGCGTAGGGAAGCTTATCGGATCGGGCTATGGGAACGCCCCGCGGACGGGAAAGGGGGTATCCATTCCATAGCTGTCCATGTTGATCGTAAGGACGCCCCACGGGCGGGAAAGGTTCCCCCCCCCGGACGGGAGGGTCCCGGAGCTGCGCCTCGGCCTCAAGCGCTTGCAGGGCCCCTCCAGAAGGGGATGAGGGGGTGCCGGATGCGGGACGCCGGAGATCAGCCGAAGACCTTCATGAGCAGCGCCCCGACGCTTCCGGCGACCGTGGCGAGCGCCGCGAGCGCGGAAATCCCCCCCGCCCGCCTGTTCTCGGCCTGCTCAAGGGAGCTGATGCGGATATCCTGCATGGCCAGCCGCTTGCCGTGATCCTTGAGCTGGGTGATCACGATGTCGTCGAGGCGCTGGTTCGTGCCCGCGACCTCGGCCTTGAGCCCGGAAAGCTCGGCCTTCACTTCCCCGATCT